>JACCDO010789656.1_pt1 | contig 20825 bp, 18 predicted proteins | sample 7446101 | NCBI WGS metagenome assembly JACCDO01 (sample SAMN15323440, study PRJNA562643) | freshwater metagenome | isolation source: river surface water | place: USA:Blue River Watershed | collected 2017-08-16
TAGGCTGTCTTAAAATCCATTGGATTCAATTCTTGAACACCACCTCTTTGCTTTCTGCCGCGTGTTTGTTTTCTTTGTTTTCGACCTTTACGATTTCTTCTTGTTTTTTTTGTTTGTCTCATACCTCCTTTAGTAGGACTTAATTCACTTTGAGGCTTAATTTGTAATACATTCTGATTGTTACCTAAAACTGTATAAATTGGTTCAGGTGACCCATAGCCAACAATATTACCTATAATTTTTACTTCATTATTTGCTCCACAATGCTCTGTCCATTGAACTCTATCTCCAACCTTAAACTTTGAATGTAATTGATTTACTTGCGCCATTCTATACTTTTTCAATAAAAAAAATATCAACTCCTAAAATTTGACTGCCTAAGGGTGGGGTTCATAGGAATTGTAGGAACTAGCAAGCAAAATGACCGACCAATACAAAAAGCATACCCATCGTGAGCATATTCTCGAACTCCCTGATACATATATCGGTAGCACGGAAACTGTACATGAACCACGATGGGTCTTTGATTCTGAACATAAGAAAATGGAACACAAAACTATCACGTTTAATCCTGGCCTCTACAAGATTTTTGATGAAATTCTTGTGAATGCTCGTGATGCCCTTGTAAAATCTCAAACAAAATCTGGTCTAACTCCCATCAAACATATCGATGTTACGTGTGGTCTCGTCGATGGCGTCTACACCGTCAGTGTAGAAAATGATGGTGATGGAATTCCGATTGAAGTCCATAAAAAAGAAAATTGTTATAACCCTGAACTCATCTTTGGCCACCTCCTCACCAGTGGAAATTACAATAAAGAAGAAATGAAAATTTGGGGTGGGAAAAATGGATATGGTGCGAAACTCGCAAATATCTTTAGCACTCGCTTTGAAGTTAGCACTCGCAGCCCCAAACACGCCCTCAAATATACTCAAACGTGGAGAAATAATATGGCGACTTGCGATAAACCCTCCATTAAACAAGATAAATCGCAAAAAGGATATGTGCGTATTACTTTCTGTCCTGATACAAGTCGCTTTGCTGGTATTTGGAATGGAAATGACCTCCTAGATGATATGGCTAATGTTTTCCATACTCGTGTTCTTGAAATTGCCGCTATGGCTGGTAAAGAAGTTCGCGTTACCTATAATGGAACTCACGTGGATACTAATACCTTTGAAAAGTTTGTAAAACTCTTCATGCGCGATGATTCATCTCTTTCCTATGAAAAAATTACCGTCAATGTCAAAGATGATGAACCTAGCGAAAAGAAAAGTGATAGCGGTAGTAGTAAAAGTAGTGATAAACCTAAGAAAGTCGCATTGACTTGGGAAGTCGCTGCTGTTCTTACTCGAACACTCTTCAGCGAAGACCAAGGAACGCCTGAAGACCGCCATATCAGTTTTGTCAATGGTATTAATACTCGTAAAGGTGGAAAACACGTCGATACCATTCAACGTCATATTCTTTCTGATATTTGTGAACTTGCCTCCAAAAAACGTAAACTCGATGTTAAACCTGCCCAAATTAAAGATACTGTTACACTCTTTGTAAACTCTACAATTGTGAATCCTAGTTTCGATTCTCAGACAAAAGAAACTCTTACTACCCCTGCCACAAAGTTTGGAAGTTCCATTAAACTCAGTGGAAAAATTGTAGAAGGTCTCGTAAAAGCAGGAGTCCTTGATGAAGCACAGGCTATCTTTGATGCCAAACTTGCGCGTGAAGCCAAGAAAACAGATGGGGCTAAAAAGAAAACTCTTCGTGGACTCCCTAAACTCGAAGATGCTCTCTGGGCTGGAACAAATAAATCTGAACAATGTACACTCATCCTCACGGAAGGAGATTCAGCCGCAACTTCAGCCATTACTGGTCTTAAAGTTGTTGGACGTGAAGCATGGGGTGTCTTTCCACTCAAAGGTAAAATGCTCAATGTAAAAGATATCAGCCAAGATAAGTTCAATAAAAATGAAGAACTTACTGCCATTAAAAAGATTCTTGGTCTTGAATCAGGTCGTAAATATACAAGTGTAAAAGAACTTCGTTATGGACGTGTTATGGTTATGGCTGACCAAGATGCTGATGGTAGTCACATTAAGGGTCTATTAATGAATTTATTTCATACAGAATGGCCAAATCTTATGAAAATTGGATTTATTTGCTCCTTGGCTACTCCACTCCTCAAAGCCACCAAACGAAATGAAGTAAAGGCTTTCTACAATCAAACTGAATTTGATACTTGGAAACAAGGAATGCCTGAAGGAACAAAAGGATGGAATCTCAAATATTATAAAGGTTTGGGTACTTCTACTCCTGCCGAAGCACGAGAATGGTTCGAAAATCTTCACGAAATTAAATACGTTTGGGAAGATGGTTCCACCGATGAATCCATTTCACTTGCCTTTAGTAAAAAACGCGCAGATGACCGTAAGAAATGGCTTTCAACCTATGACCCTAAACGAGTTCTCAATATTGGTAAAGGTGGAAATGTTCCTTATAGTAAGTTTATTAATGACGAATTGATTCACTTCTCTAATGCGGATAATATCCGTTCTCTTCCCCATTTGATGGATGGCCTCAAACCTTCCCAACGTAAAATCCTATTTGGTTGTTTGAAACGTGGACTCAAACAAGAAGTTCGTGTCGCTCAATTAGCAGGATATGTAAGTGAACACGCTGCTTACCATCACGGTGAAGCAAGTCTTACCGCAACTATTGTTGGGATGGCTCAAACCTTTGTAGGAAGTAACAATATCAATCTTCTCGCACCTGTTGGACAATTTGGATCTCGTCTTATGGGTGGTAAAGATGCCGCTTCTGCGCGTTATATTCATACACATATTGAACCCATCGTTGATGCTCTGTTTCGTAAAGAAGATAATGCCATCCTTAAAAATATTGAAGATGATGGACTTGTTGTAGAACCTGAAACTTATTATCCTGTTCTTCCTCTTCTCGCAATTAATGGTTGTGTCGGTATTGGAACTGGATTTAGCACAGATATTCCGCCTTATAATCCTGAGGAAATTCTAAAACTTATTCGTGAACGTCTAGATTGTACTCGCGATTCATTGGAAGATATTGAGTTAAAACCTTGGTGGCTTGGCTTCCGTGGTTCTGTTACAAAAGTAAATGATTCAACGTATATGACAAAAGGTCTCTATCAACTCAATGATGAAAAACATACTATCACGATTACTGAACTTCCTGTAGGAACTTGGACAAAAGATTATAAAGTCTTCCTGGATGAAATTGCCTCGGCTGACCTCGAAAAAGGCCCAGATGCCGCAAAATCAGATGATGGTAAACTTGTTCTTAAAGGATTTGATGACTTGTATAATGATGTTGAAGTTAAGTTCGTGCTATATCTTGACCACGATTATTATGAAGATGTAAAGGCTGATCCTGAAGAATTTGAAAAACGGTTCAAACTCACTAGCACTTGGAAAACAAGTAATATGGTCTGCTTTGATACTAATCTTCAAATTGTAAAATATACTACAATTGGTGATCTTCTTGAAGCATTCTTTGAACCTCGTCTAGATGCTTATGAACAACGTCGTAAGAAAGAAATTGAACATCTTCGTGCGGACGCTGTTGAGTATGATGCGAAGGCAAGATTCCTGCGAGCAGTTCTTGATGATTCAATTGAACTTAAGAGAGCCAGTGATGAAGCCATTGTGGCTGGTATGAAACGTCTGAGTTTACCTCCGATTACGGACCCTTCAAAACCTGATAATGTAGATTCTTATGAATATTTACTTCGAATGCGTATTGATAGAGTCAAAGCATCCGCGATTCAAGAAGCAGAAGAACAAGTCAAAAAGGCAAAAGAAGCCCTGGCCAAATTAGAAAAAACGACCGCTGCTCAACTTTGGATGGAAGATTTGGCAGACTTTGAAAAGGCCTGGCAAAAATTAAAAGTTTATCGTGAATCTATGCTTTCCGCGACAAATGAGAAAAATCTTGTAAAAACTGGAATTAAGAAAATTATCAAAAAGGCAAAAGAATAAATCTAAAAATCTAAAATTTTAAAAGTAGAATAAAACTCTTGTAACAATAGAATGGCCTTTCACTTAAAAAATTTAAAAACCCAAAAAGATAAATTTTTTTTAAGCATGGGTGCTCAACAACTTTGTGATATGTTAAATGATGGCGAAATTATGAACTATATTAATACAATTCCTCACAGACGAGATGAAATTGCGAATATCTTCGCTTCAATGGGAGACAGTTGTAATATGAGAAAAGTTATGCCTATTGGCATTCGTCAGAAAAAATTAGCACCACTTGTGGTTCAACTTTCCAAAATTATTAAAGAATATGAAATGAAAAAAGTACAAATTGCGTCTAATTTAGTAGAAACTCAGCGTAAACAAAAAGAGGCGGCTAATTTGGCTATGGCTGCTCAAGCAGAAGCCAATCGTAAAGCAGCAGAAAATAGTCAACGTGAAGCCAACGCTAGAATGGCTGAAGAGGCTGCGAAGGCTGCGAAGAATGCTGCAAATGCACAACTTAAAAATGCAGAAGCCACTATCGCTACGGCAGTCGCTAATGTATCTGGTCAAGTTACACAATATGAAAATTCAATGCTTACAAAAGAACTTACAAATATCAAAAAAAATATAAATGCATTAACATCACGTTTAAATAAAGCGATTCAAAACTCTCGAAATGCTACACGAAGAAATATTGCGCCAGCAGCAAGAAAAGGAGGAGCACGTAAAAATACCTGTAAACGTAAATAAATTCACTGTGTTTACATAAAGTCACTGCGTTTACATAAAGTCACTGCGTTTACATAAAGTCACCAACAGGCTTTGATTTTGTTCCTGCTCGGTTCACATTCATAGGTTGTTCCATAGGAACCGGAAGATGACTAATATCGTTAATGTAATAATAATAATGGTCAACTGCGCTTAGAATATGAGGAACAGTCCATTCCACAACACGACCATTTAATTCTTTTATTTGTTCTGTGATATTGAATGGTAAATTACGAGCATACTGATAATACATAGCACGCATAACTATTTTGAGTTCATCAACGGATTGAGGGTCAATAATATATCCTTTCGGTTGGCTGCGTTCAAAGACAGTTTTACGGATTTCATTTTGAATAGCATTGATGTTTTCTTTACAAAAGAATCCAACACTGATAGGACTTGTTTCCCAATTTCCACGGAGCATATCATTCTCAAAACTGTCTTCGGAAGTGCGTTGGTATTGGTAACCGGCAAACGTTTCAGGGGCTTGGCCACCGGCACTCATTTTTACGGTTAAATTCACTCGGCCGTTTTCTCCATTTTGGCCATAACTTGTAAACGGAAGTGAAAAATCTGAAGGTTGCTGGGCACTCATCTAGTTCCGGATGTTTTTTTTGATTTGGCAAAAAAAAATTCTAAAGTAGAGGTATAAAACAATGCCTGCTGTACTCGGAACTAACTCTGGAATCAAGCAAAATGATACTGATGGTGGTTACTTCATGCCCCTCTCCTCTCTCGTTGGTGTAATCTACACTTTCACTGCCGGCTCTGGTGCTGGTGGCTCCTTCGCTCAAGGTTCTTTCTCTACGGCTCAATGGGCTATCGCTCCTGTTCCTGCTGCTGCTCTCCCTTCTGCCGCTGCGGGTGGTGGTAAATACCTCTCTTCCATCAACGGTGCTGGTGCTGGTCTCTTAAAGGATATGGGTAAGACTGTCGTTTCTGCCGGTCGTACCTTCCGTAAGATTCAATTGGTCGCTCGTAACGTCTCTACTGGTGGTGTTGAAGGTAACACTCCTTCCAATGTCAACGTCTCTGAATTCTTAACTGGTTTCATTGAACTTGGCTTTGATGGTGCTGGTCTTCCTGCCCCTGTCGCCAAGTATGGCCGATAAATTGGTTAACTTTCCGACGAACTCTAAAATTAATATTCTCATCATTTTTATTTCAATATAGTATTCTAAACTTTGCTTTTTATCAAAGGCTAATTTTAGAAAGAATAACTAGATGGCTTCTACCAATTCAACAACTACGAATACAGAACTTGGCGTTGATTATGCCTTCATTGCCTATGTGCTTTTTGCTGTTCTTGTAGGTCTAGGTTCTGCCTACTATGCAGTGAAAAATCAGAAAACTATCCTCGCTATTGCTATCGTCATTTCCTCCATTGCCATTTTTTGGTTTTTTGGAAGTCGCTGGTTTGATGGCTTCAAATTAAAACAAGATATGGCTGGTGGTGTCGACCGCACTATCAGTTGGCCTCCTCAAATAAATTATTGTCCGGATTTTATGAGCCTTAAAAGCACTACAACTGGTTCAGGTACTTCTGCTACCACAACATACTACTGTGTTGATACAATGGGCCTTACTGATTTAACTCCATACACTGAAGGTGCTCAAATTTCTGCTATTGCTACATCTGGCAGTAATTTTAATGCTCTTGAACTTAAGGCCTCCTATGATACTAACTCTTTAGCAACACTTAAAAATAATTTAAGAATTTATAAAATGACTTGGGAAGGTATCTATGATGGAAGTAGTTTTAGTGGAAGACCTATCCCTACACCTTATCCCACAGCCACTACCTAAATAACTTTTTGAACTATTATCAGTATGACTTCTCAATTAACCGTTTGTTTACATCCAGAATTGGAAGAAAAAATTCAAACCTGGATTCACTCGCGCCCTACTGCCGCTCTTTTACTTTATGGCGCCCCTGGTGTTGGAAAAACTACACTCGCTTATCGCATCTATCAATCCAATAAATTAAAAGTTATTGAGTTTAATGCGAGTCATTTTCGTTCTGGCACATCGTTTCGTAAAACTATTCTTCCACTTCTTTGTCAAGGCGGTGTCCTTGAACTTATGAATACTGGAAAACGTGGAGGACTTGGTGTTCTCCTCGATGAAATTGATGGACTCAGTCCTGGTGAAAAAGGTGGTCTTTCAGAACTTATTACCTATTTACGCTCTTGGACTCCTGAGAATCCTGGCACTCCCTTAATTTTGATTAGTAATACACTTGAAAATCGTTCACTTTTACAAATCTCAAAACTCTGTACAACATTCGAAGTTGGACCCGCTCCTCGAAAAAAAGTAGAAGAATGGCTCGGTGTTGAAATTCCCTCCACGTGGGAAAAAGGAAGTGAGACTTCTGGCGATTTACGCGCACTTCAACGATTCGCTGCTGGTCTTGAAGATGAACACGAAAGTAATGAATATCCTGAAGGCGTTTTATCTATTGCCTGGTGGTGTCTTTGGAATCCATGGGATATGTGGGTCGACCTTGAAATTGAAAATAATGAAGGAAATCTCGCTGGTCTCGTTGCCGCAGAAAATCTTCCTGAACGTCTTGAGGCAACTGAACGTGATAAAGAACTTCTATGGAAAGAATATTTAAATATTTTTCAAACTCTTTCGGAATCTGACCGCGCAGATTATTGGGCATTCTTTTATCAATGTTGGAACTTACTTCCCTTTAGTCACGCACTTAAATTAAAAAATCTAGGACTTACCCTCACAAAAAACTTTACTCCTGCTCAAGGTTGTACGCCCCCTGAAATGAATAAATTACGCTATACGAGTGTTCTTACACGACAATCTGGTATGTTTAATGCTTGGAAATTATTATGTGAACTTTCTGATAATTATAATTTTCCCATTCGCCTGTCACCTATGGCCTGCGAATTGGAACTCTTAACAAATCAAACTATTAAAGTTGATAGAAAAAGAAGACTTCAAAATCTTCGTATTACCAATCAAGTTCTTGATGTTTTACGTCCAATCTCAAAAATGAATTAAACACCCTCATTTGGATGTAAAAGTTTTACCAATTTTAATGGTTTTTGTCTTCCTAATCTATACGCACGCCCTACTATTTGTTTTTCCTCTTCTAAACTCATAGAATGCCATAATACCACATAAGAAGCAGTCGTGATATTCAGTCCTGCTCCTGCGTGGTCAGCATTTAATAATAACACACGTGTTTCTTTTTTCTCAAAACTTGTTAATATATTTGCTATAACATCCTTGTTCCCTTTCAAATTCTTTACTGTTATATTTTCTGACTTTAATTTTTCTGCCATCATTGAAAATGGATTTTCATAACAACTAAAAACTAAAAATGATTCTGTAGGATTTTCTAAGATTAATTTCATCAATGCATCTATCTTTTTTGGAGGTCCTTCATTTTTTTTATCATTCTTTACTGTTTTATCCGATAATAAATGAAGATTTGTTGGTATCACTACACTGCGACATAATGGACACGCAGATACTCTTGATAAACTCATCAATATACACGTAGCACAAAAAATTCTTGAACAACAAGGCGTCAATACTGGTCGTTGAGGCTCATCAAAACAAATCGCACAAATTTCTTTATTATAATTTTCTATACGGTCACGTATACTCTTCACTTGCTCCTCTAAACTTTCAATCTTCACACGTAAACTCTGTAACGCCTGCTCCTTCGCTTGAGGTGTCGCATATTCTATGGATGATTTAAACTCATACGTTTTTTTCATACGTTCCAATTCTTTCATTCGATTTTCTGTCACTGCCTGAATTAAATTTAACGGTGAATCTGAGGGAACTCCCAATGCCACTAAAGCCGCCTGTGTATCACCTGCGTTTAATAACGTTTGAATTTGCTGATTCACCGCAGATTGAACAATTCTATGACTTACCGATGGTTGACAACGGATAATTGTAGTTTCTAAAGGTGGTAAGGATATACTATGCTCTATAAAAGAATCTGTGGAACGAATCACTACGTGCGACCGTAAAGGATGCTCATTTCGTATAAAATCCTTAAAATAATTTCCTGATTTACAATTATATCTTAAATAGATTGTTCTACCTGATTGTATCGATGTTAATATAGTATTTCTTAATCCAGTATCCGCTATTTTCTGTAAACCTCCTGAAATATCTAAAATAGAATATAAATTATTTAATGCATACGCCGCTATATAAATACGATTATTCTCAAAAACTAAGTTTTGCCATGTTGCCGATATAAACCATACAAATGATGTTTCTGGGAATGGATTTGTATTCGGTATATAAATCGTATCCGCCTCATCAAAAAATGTTCTCTTTATATGAATTTTGGATTCATTTAAAACCGCTAATAAAGATGATAATAATGTATTACTCACTAAAATACAATCTGAATCTATACATTTTTTTATAAAATTTTTTGCTGCTAATGATTTTCTTGTCTTTATATATATACAGTCTAAAGTTGTATCATTTTTTATATACGTTTCCCATTGTCTATAGATTGTGTGCGGAACAACAATTAAATTCTGACAACTCGAGATATCCTTTATTTGTTTTTGTACAAAACTAAATATATTCTTTTTAGATTTCTCATTCAAAACTTGTAAGTTTGTTATAGTTTCCCTTGGTCTTTCCTTCAAATGAGCAATGTATCCTAACACCATTAACGATTTACCCACACCTACTGGGTCACCTAAAATTGAATATCTTGATATTAATTTTTCATTCTCAATATCATATCCCACTTGAAGTTTTGATTCCATCTGGTCCATCGCATAAATACAAGATTTTTGATGTAAACGCAAATTTGTCTTTATAGAATTAGGTTGCGATACCATTAAATGATTTTCAGTTATGGCATTTTCATAGGGAATAGACACCATTGAAAAGAATTTGGATGGCGTTAAATACGAACTCATTCAACTTCTAAATCTATACAAAAGATTTATAAATGTTTAGGCTGTGGCAAAAAAATTACGTAATTTACTGTCCTTTATAAAATCTTTTAATTTCATCGATGTTACCTTTATAAATGGATTAGGTTCATCTCGCATTTTTCGCTTGTCAAATGTATTCTCACTATGACTCATCACCAACATTACCTTAAAAGGATCTAGTTGTATCATTGGATTCTTATATTCATCTAAAAATGATTTTTCTTCCGCATGCGTCACCGTCTCATCATATCTATGAGTCTTCGCATATGATTTTTTCCATCCCATCGTTCCATTCGTCGCATGATTTGGATTATAGGGTCCTAACCTATAAATTTTCTGAATATCCGTATAATACATATAGATTTCAGATGAACCGGCCAATTCTACCTTTGGATTATTCTTAAACTTTTCGACTATATGTTTTACTCTATCTGGAACATAATAATCATCATCATCCATCGCTATAATAATTTCGCCTCGTGCCTCATCATTTAATCGATTTCGCTTCGCACCTATCGTTAATTTCTCATCAAGTCCTATATAACGAATATTTGGTATAGTCTTACTCGCTTCATCAAATAAATCTTTGACTTTGTCCTGACCATCATCCAAAATTATCCACTCCATACGATTCTGTTTGTAGGTTTGTGCCTTATAACATTCTATTAAATAAGGTATAAATCTTCTTCGATTATACGTTGGTGTAATTACACTCACAAATGGAAAATTAGGATCCTTTTTGATTGCTCCACTCATCTCTATTTTTATACCGTGAAATCTGTTTAACTTATCATTTTTTCTAAACCTACTCTGTAGTCTTCCCTCGCGCGTAGCAACGCCTTTGTCGTAGGAAACCATACTAATCTCTCAAATCCATCCTTCATTTCCTTTGTTGGGTCATACTCATATAATGGGAGTAAATACGCACCAGAATTATAAAATAATTCCTTTCCTAAAATATACTTTTGAAAGAAAAAATAGGGTCCTACCAAATAAAAAAAGAAAATTCCAAAGATAAAAAATAAAATTCGAATTCCTACTGGACGAACTATCGTGTAATTCGAAGCCAATGTTCCACAAAAAATTAAAAAACAAAAGAATAACGTACCTAATGTCGCATACGTAGAATACTTTACTATATCACTTAGTAATTCTCCCCAATTAATTTTTTGGGCTTTCGCAACATCTTTATTTTCTACAGTCAATTCAGATTTTTGCTTTGTTGCATTAATTTCTTTCGATGTTAATCCAACAGGTGCTTTTGTCACTATGTTACTCGCATCAAGACTTATTGGAACCTCAGATTTTTGAATCTGTATTGCGGTTTCTTTATCTTTTTCCAATAAGACTTTTTGGTTGTTATAGTTTACAATAAAGGCATCTATACGAGCCTGATACACATCAAGATTTTCATTAGGATTTTTCTTTAAAAAGTTTTGTTCTTTTTCAATATCCGTTTTTGCTTTTGATAAAACTGACTCCGCAATCTTATTCTGAGAATATAATAAATTAAATGTCACTTCAAATAATACAAATGTATTTAAAAAGAATTGTCGAGGCTTATCTGCTGTAATAGCCCTCGCAAACTCATTATTAAATCGTTCTAATTTTTCTGTTATTTCTAAAGCCGTTGCTTCTTGATTTGTTTCTAACCACTTATATGCATCCTGAATCTGTGTTTTTATTTCAGTATAGGCTACTGATGTGATTCGTTTATCTAAATATGTCTTTTCAATTGTTTGTTCCGCTTTTGTTAATTGCGCACGATAGACTTGACGTGCCTTCATTTGTTCTTGTTTTTCAGCAAGAAGTGCCTTATCTAATGCAGGGTCATATGTGGCCTTATTGACCATACGCTTTGTAAAACGAGTTAGACCTTCAAACATCTATCCTACAATATATAAATAATTACTCTAGTAGAACGAATGGTCGTTTTCACTCGAAAACAAACCTCTAGAAAATTACACTCTTCAAAAACAAGAAAAGTAAAATTAACTGACTATGTCATCGCCATTCCTTCCTATAAACGTGCTCAAACTCTTCAAGAAAAAACGTTAAAAACTCTTCAAGAATATCATATTGAACCTTCCAAAATCTATATTTTTGTTGCAAATTCTGAAGAAGAAGAAATCTATCGGAAGACACTTCCTCCTACGTCCTATAATAAAATTATTGTCGCTGTTAAAGGTGTAAAAGAAGTTCGTAATTTTATCACAAATTACTTTCCTATAGGTCAAAAAATTGTAGGTATTGATGATGATGTAAAAGGATTCTTGGAATATGATCCCAAAGCCAAACGAAAAGAAAAACGCTTAACAAATCTTAAAAAAATTATTGCTCAGGGATTTTCTGAATGTCAAAAAAAGAAATGTCGTCATTGGGGTATTTATCCTAGCGCAAATGGCTTTTTTATGCGACCTACAATAACTCACGACCTGCGATTTATTGTTGGCACATTCTATGGAATTATGAATCCCGGCCTTAAGGACCTTAAATTACCCATTTCTGAAAAAGATGACTATTATCGTAGTCTTCGAATGTATGAGTTAGATGGTTGTGTCATACGATTAAACTTTGTGGCTCCTAAAACAGCCTATTATAAAGAACCTGGTGGGATGCAAACCAATCCGAAACGAAAAAATGAACAATTTGAAGCCGTTGAATATCTTCAGAAATTATATCCTGATTGGATTTCCATGAGTAAAACAAGAAAAAGTGGATTCCCTGAAATTCGTATCCGTGATTCTAAGAAAAAAGATTCGGACTCGGATTCGGACTCGAAATCTGAAGAATAAAGAATTTTATAAGGCATACTTCAATCCTCCCATACCTCCTGTGATTTCTACAAAATTAATATTTTCTACATAAATTGTTAAATCATAGACATAGGTTGTATTTAATGGTAATGGATATGGGTTGACCTCTGTTTGGAATAATCGAATACGACTAGAATTAATAGAACCTGCGGGTTGATTTGATGGACTTGTTAATGTAAATGTGTACACTGGAATTTCTCCTTTGGGATTTCCTGTTGTATACTTAAATGTATTTACATTTGTAAAATATTCGATGGGTTTTTCTTCCTGGATTTCATTACCATCACATAAAACTCTTAGACTTTGAATAATTTGCTGTTGAGCATTCGGTATTAGCAAACCTGAAGAAAAGGCTTGTGATAAGATTGGAACTGCTCCTCCTGGAGGTAAATAGGGGGCCTCTGGATAATTAAACCAATTTGTAAAATTCGCAAATTGATTTCTATACGGTAAAGAATCTGAACGACGGGTTATATAAATTAACCGCTCAATCGGATTGTGAATCTCCAAATCTAAGATTTGTCGATTATAGATTGTTGGAAAAGGCACTGGAGTCACTTGATGAACTAAATACGATAATGGTGTCGTAGCAAAGACTGTTCGTTCCTCCTCACCAAGATAAATATAAGTGGCTTCGATTTGCGGATTAAAAGACCACGTATTCAAAGCAGGCACATCAGAACCTACATCCGTTAAAAACGCACGGATTTGACCACTCGCATCGACTATGGATGCGTAATCTGGAATATTTGTTTGAATAGCACGTGTACTGGCCAATGTTTGTGAACCAGGACGAACACGGTATCCTGATGCATCAAGAATTGTATATAAGTTTTGAATCGAGTTTACTGTAATTTGAACTTCACATTCATGGTATTGAAGACCAGTTAATGGTAATGCATTTCCTGCCTGCTCCGCAAACCAAAACGGTAAGGGAACACGAATCGTTTGTCCAAAAATAGATGGACGATTCACTTGTGCACCAAGAGGTTGCGCAGTATCTTTAATTACAGTCGGATACCCAGTTTGACTATACCCACCAGCATACACACCATTCGCAGGTTCAGTTAATTCTGGAGTATCCCCCACTAAACGACGCCATTTATCATATTGAGCAGATGGATAATCTAATAAGGCTCGTGCGACTAAATAGGTTCCATCAAACTCTTGAATTTTTTGACCTCCAATAAAAAAGGCCGCGTTTTGTATCATCGCACAACCCAAATATCTGACCCATTGAAACTCATATTGATATGTTCTTTGGACTGGATTCACATATTTACTATAAATATCAGGAATCTGAAATGAGAAATATAAATCACTCATTAAATCACCTATACGTTGGATTTTTGCTCTTACTTTCACACTTTGGTCATAAAATAATTCATCCGGACCTTCCATTTGTTGCGCAACATTTTCCATAGAAAAGTGTGAATATCTACGGAAAATTTTGTAAAAATACGTCATCTGAGGATTTCCACTCAAAATGACGTTTTGGGATCCGTATGCCACGAGTGCTAATAAACCATTACCAGGCATTCTAAGTCTGCTCTTCTACAAGATTGGATTCGTTTTATGCCTCCTTTTTCCTATTTAGCCGGTAGTATACCAAGTTTCACTTAAAGGTACTTTCTCAAAATCATCGGCGTCTCCTTCAAGTGTTGTTGAAGGACCTGTAGCACCTAATCCTTGGATTTCAGAATAAGATAAAGCATATCTGTAATAGTATAAGCGACTGATTTGACCACTTATAGCCCCTTTAATCCAGAATTGTTCAGATGTTGTAGAACCTAAGGGTATTTTCTTTTCAGTTGATGCAGAACCCAAATTAAAGGTTGTGTTACCAAAAATTATTACATCTTGATAATTTTGATAAGGATAGGTTTGCTCCATCGCAATTCTTCCTGCGATATTTCCGTTGACATATACCTCTAAATTATTTTTACGGAATACAAGTGCCACTTGAAACCATTTCGCAATAGGAATATTATTAATTTCAGTATAGGCGAACCAATTCTTATAGGAATTCATGATGACTCGCATCGTATTTTTACGAGAATCAATAAAGACTCCTGGACCAAGTAAAGGAAATGCACGTGATGAATATCCTTTGTAAAAAACCTGCTTGAAATATGGTTCTGTATTGCCAGAATCAATTGTTTCAGGATTTACATTTAAGAAAAATACATAAGTAAACTCTACACCTGTTAATTGATTATCGGATGGTAATATAAGTTTATCAGGTTTTGTTGGTGATTGACGAATTAACATTGATTTTTTAGAATCTAATGTATTTGATACCAATTCAATACGTGAAGTCGTATAAGAGGCATATAATTTAACAAGACCTTCTACACTGTATAATAATGCGAAAAGCACAGCGACGTACACAAAGCCTTGAAGAATTTCAGGAATTGTTCCTACTCCAGAAAATTGTTGAACGTTTAAGGACGACATCCAAATCTAAATCTTCAGACGATTTAAGTTTCGATGAAAAAATTTTTAAACAATTCTATTATCTTATTTTACGACCGGTGTTGTTTCTTTGGATGCCCCAAAGAATCGTTTAATTTGTTCCCATAAGTTCACTGAACCACCGGAAGGACCTGCCATATAAATACGATACACTTGATCCGGAGAAAGTGCATAATTGTAATATACAAAGTTTGAAAAGGAACCATTAAATCCTGTTCCAGTCGTTCCATCATAACTCGTTTGTAAAATCTTAAACTTCAAATCTGTTGCACTTGTTCCATTTACTTGCCATTGATTGGCTAATTTACAAGAACGTGATAGTTTACCATCAACATATACATCAGAAATGTTATTATTTAATATAATTGTTACATTCACCCAACGACCAGATTCAAAATTGCTTACATTACAACCCTCTGTATCCGCAGCACTCATAAAGGTAGATTTGCTAAATGATGAATTGTTCGTCGCAACTTGAACATATAATGTATTCACACTTGAACCTAATGCAACAACTAATGTAGGACGATTTGTTCCATCTTCAAGTGATATTATATGCTTCTTTTTAGTAAAATCTGACATTCCAGTAACATAGACCCAGAAACTCACTGATAATTCACCTCCTGAAAATATATAATCACGTAATTTTATTGAACCATCTGTAGGATAATCTTGTCCTGTTCCCAATGTACCACTCGCACCTGTTGAGGAAGCCGCTACAGGGTCTGGAATTATAACTGCCTTTTGTTGGAGTCCTCCAACATTATACCAGTAATCGTACAAGTAGTATAATACGACACCTGCTATTAGTAAAATAACCAAACCTCCTATAATACGAGGTAAAGAACTACCTGATTGACTTGCGTTCATTCTGTTTTAGAGAGATAAAAACAAGTTAACTATACTCTTGCGTCCATTGTACAAATGGATTCGCTGGCTTCACTGCTGGACCCTCAAAACAATTACCGGAAACACAGAGGTCTATTGGTTTTATAGCGGGAAAAATAGGTAATTTTGGTTTCCCATTTGTATCCGTATAACTTACATATTTGTTCACAATGTCTTTTGAACTCAATGCACTTGAATAGACCGATAAATATACCGCAGTACCCTTTATTACTCCATTATCTCCTAATGTAACCTTTGTTTCATCCACATAGGGAACATATTCTGTCTTAAATGAACCCACCATTTGGTCATTGTAATAGACTGAATAAACATTACCCTTGCGAACTATCGTAAGCATTATCCATTTTTGAAGTGGAAATTCTGGTAATGGATATGTTTCCATCCATTGAACTGCGCTTGTTTGTAATTGTTGCGTCTTTACACTTAATTGTGCTCTGGCCATTCCTGGTCGTTGAGGATTTTGTGTTTCTAAAAGTTCAAGGCGAATCGCATTTCCAATTTTTAATAAATCTCTATATCCTTGACGTTTGCATAAAGGATTTAATGTATTCGTAATTTTACATTTAGGAAACTTTGAACTGGCACAATCATACTTTCCAGAAAATGTCGCTAAATCTGTTTCACAATCAACATAGGTTCCAGTTCTAGGAACATAACTGACTTTCAAAAAAATGGATACTGTAAAACTAGACAATGATTTTAATTTAAATGTACTTAATCCATTCGATAAAATAGCCATTTTTGTATCTTCACTTGTTGGATTTTCACCAATTGATAAAAGTTCTGAAGATGAGTTTTCTCCAAACTTTAGACTTTCACTTGAACCTGTTGGTAATATGTCAGTCGCCGTTAGCCCTAAATAGACTAAAAAGGCAATTATTATTGAGACTACTATGACAGCCCACATCTATTTAAGGTGAACATAGATTACCCGCTTGATCCGTCTTCAAATCATCCAAATTAATCGATGCCTTTCCCATATTTCGTATAATACCGGAAGTTATACCAGGAGATATTAACATCAAATTACGAACTCTTGCTGCTTTCTTATCATTATCGGTAGGAGTGTAGAAAAATTTGTCGGCATTTGTTCCATCGGGTAAACCATCATTTCCATAGATAACAGTTTGAATCCATACTCCATCCTTATATACTTCTGCTAACTTATCAGTAACATTGACTGCTAAACGATATTGCTGCTGAGCAACAATTGGAACAACTAATGTTCTTTTTGAATTCGTTGTAGTGCTTCCTGTTGTTTTTGTTAATTTTATCACTATACGAACTTCAGAACTATGAGCATTATATGTAATATAAATATTTGGAGAACTAGATGTTACTGTTTCTTGATTATAATCTAAGAAAGTTGTAAAATCAGTCACCGCTGTAGGATTTCTATAAAATAACACTGCAGGTCTATTTGTAAAGATATTTTTGTCCTCTAAAATGATTACATCAAATATCATTGTATAATTGTAATTTGTAATGTTTGGTTCTACTGTTTCCAATGTATCTATCCAATATTTTTGCCAGTCTGCTTGATTTTTAGGTGTCACAGGAATCAAGGCATTGGGTGAATTTCCAAAATCAAAAATTGGGGTCTTTTTATAATAAATTAATATGTAATTAACTACTACTAAAATAATAAAGATTACAACTAATATAACAGATAATAATAAAGCACCATATACTATTTTGGACATCACTGATGAATCATCAGCACCTGTAGATGTTCCTAATGAACCAAATGTTGGTATCGATGCGACCGCTTGTCGGGGCATTTTAAGAATATTTAGATAACGTTGCTGAAGATCTGCCATACTTGCTACTCGTCACTAGATATTTTGTCATCCGTTTTTTCATCTTTTTCACCTCGTTTTACTTTTCTTGTTTTACGTTTCAAATGTCCCTTTTCTGGATCAAATTCAATCTTTTTGTAATATTTTCTGGTTTCAGCCTCCTTACAATCTTGTAATTTTTCTCGGAAATAACATACAAATGAAATTCTTGAATAAGGCTTGTTTGTTCCAAAGGTTCCTGTTGTAGGGTCATCCTCATAAATATCAGGTAATTTCTTATTGGCTTTTGCCTGTGCTTTCGTTTCATGGATTTCTGTATTACAATGCCATTGATGAACATCCATCGCTAAAAAATCTCCTGTTCGAACATCAAATCCAATCTTATATTGTGGAAAAATAGTATACGCACCTTCATATTCTCCTCGCTCAATAACTACTAGATTTCCAAAACCTTGCGTATAATCTCCTGCGTCCTTGTGAAGTGCCGTTCGGAAATTACGATTTAACGTTACTGATGAAAAAGCCGTCTTCGCAATTCTATAATATGGCTTTTTGCTTATAGCCGTGAACTGTTTTTTATGTGCATCTGGTATAAGTTTCTTAAATTTATCATCAATTGCTACTAACCAAGGAATTCCATGCTTGTATTGCTTGAAAAAACGCTGCGTATAACTTGTTAAACGACAAGGTAACCCCATAAATGGTGTCTTTTCAAAATAGCCCAATACACTACTCATCACATTGTTGTTTACTCGCATCTTTGATGTTTTGCCATTTTGAACATATTTTGTCGACCACTTTGTTATATGAACTGGTTTACGTTTTTTCCAGTACATGGATTCTAAGTTAATCGGTCCCGCAGCCGCTCCACGATTGCGACTTGGTGCAGCCGTTTGATAAAATCCTTCCCATCCTACTTTAATCTCTTCAGGAGTAAAGACTTGCTTGCGAAACTTGGCTAATAAATATTTTTCACCTTTTTCATCCTCTCTATACACATCCGCATCCTCACTTAGAATTTCAGCCGCATCTTTTTCTGTAAAATACGTTCCTTCACGCTGCTTTATTTCCTCATCCGTCATTTTGGGCTTTAGAATTATTTCTTTTACTTTGACTTTTACAGGCCTTGTAGGACCGGAAGGAATTTGAAGACCCTCATAAATTTCCTTTGGATAACTCTCCATCTATTTACTAGCAAGATACAATATACCTCCTACAGTTAAAACTCCTGCTGCACCTACTCCTATTCCTCGTATATATGCCTTCCAATCCGCCTCCTCAAAATCTTTGTGATTTATGACTGGCGATTTGCCTCGCGCTCCTAATCGTTTATAATATCGTATGACTTCTTGTTCGGTCCAAACTGGTTTCTTTAACATTTTATTTACTTCATTGTGAAGAACTACTGTCCATTTAAATAAATCTGTGCGCGAATCTAAATGCGGAGATAAAGGTAATTTTTCTAAATGTTGAACGTAATGTTCACGACAAATTGGACATGGTAATAAAACCGCTAAACTTTCATAAAACTCTTTGGCCGCCTTTTTCTGTGCGTAGGTTGGCTTCGCAGGATATCCCAACGCCACTATGTGAATTGTATGCCAAAAAAAAGGACCCCAAACATCTGGTGGAAAATTCATTCTATATTAATCTTTGACTTAAGGATTCAAGGACTTTACGAATAGGTTGGAATACATGAATCGTTCCAAAATGTTTAAAAAAATAGATAAACGTAATACATTTGCCTGCACAAATTGCGGACAAACTGGACACACCTTTAAACAATGTCTTTCACCTGTGACCAGTCACGGTGTCATTCTATTTCGGGTTCAACCTTCATGGAATCCTACAAAAACTCTTATTGACTCCGAAACCGCTATCACGGGTTTTGAAGGCTCACAACGTATCGAGTTTCTTCTTATTCAACGAAGAGATAGTTTGGGATTTGTTGAAATTATGCGTGGTAAATATAAATTAACCGATTACGAATATATCGTTCGACAATTGTCTGGTATGACAAAAAAAGAAAGAGAAAGAATCCTTAGTTTACCCTTTCAACAACTTTGGACTGACCTTTGGGGTGTTGATACGTCAAACTATCAATATCGTGCGGAAAAAGAAAATAGCCGCCTCAAGTTTGAAAGTTTAATTACAAATGGCATCACGAATCCTGCTACGAATGAAACTATACAAATTCGTGACTTGTTTGAGAAAATTGGGCCCGGTTGGGATACACCCGAATGGGGTTTTCCTAAAGGTCGTCGTGACCCGTATGAAACTGAAAAAGCATGTGCTTTACGTGAAATGTGGGAAGAAACAGGTATTGAAAGTGATTCTGTTTGTGTCATTGAAAATATGGAACCTATACAAGAAACGTTTTTTGGCACAAATAATATTCATTACAGCCATAAATATAGAATTGTGTTTGTTCCTAATACCCTAGATGTTCAATTTGACCCTGAAAATGAACATATGAAACGTGAAATTGGTGGGTTAGGTTGGTTCACTCTTGAAGATGCCATTCAAAAAATTCGCCCAGAAAATGTCGAAAAACGTGAAGTACTCTTTCGTGTTAGTTCACTCTTTCGCAATTTTTGCCCCTTCGCATTGCGCTCACTTTAATCCTTCTAGAAAAAAAAGCATTGTTGTAGATGGCAGATTCCCCTCAAGTCGCTTCATTAAGTGGGTCAACTGAAGCCACTTCAGCAAATACAAGTTCTTCCACTGAACTAAGTGCGAAAGAAAATACCGCTTCTACAAGTTCTTCTAATACCACAAGTTCTTCTACTACCACCAGTTCCACAGAAAACTCTCCAGTTATTGCTACTCCTACAAACTTTCCCATTGAACCTTCCCAATTTCAAGAGTATGTAAAATCACTCATAAAAGCACGAGATTCTACCTTTCAAAAAATTATTGGTCAAGAAACTTTACCTACTGAAGTTACTCAAGAAATAGAATCTGATGAGGAGGCTGGTGGACTCTATCCTGTTAAAGCCTTTCGTATTCCTAAAGATACTTCTGATAATTCAAATTCTGATTCAAATAATGAATCTCAAGATACATTTGAATACGAATATGAAAATGAAAACTTTATTAAACAATTAATGGGAAAACAA
>JACCDO010164342.1_pt1 | contig 20820 bp, 14 predicted proteins | sample 7446101 | NCBI WGS metagenome assembly JACCDO01 (sample SAMN15323440, study PRJNA562643) | freshwater metagenome | isolation source: river surface water | place: USA:Blue River Watershed | collected 2017-08-16
TAACTCGCTGTTTTATTAAATATGAAGAAACTCATTGGGATAAACAATTTGAGCGTACAAGGAAAGGAAAAACAAAAAACAAGCATAATTTTGGACGTATATTTAGTATTATTGGACAGCACAAGAAGAAACATTGTATCGACAAGAAAACACATTTAACAACATACGATGTGTACAAAGCTAAACATGTGATACGCAGTACTACACGTACACGTGGTCTTCGTCGTGAGTACTCTCGTAAAGATAAAATAACTAGTCAAAATGAAGGTGTTGGTAATGAGTATTCAGACAATGACGATTTTTACAATTATGATGAGTATTATGATGATTATGGTGATTATTATGACTATTACGATGAAGTGTATTATGAGGATTGGATAAATGAATGGGATTATTAACTCAATATTTAATTCGCCACATATTTTTTTATAATTATTTTCTGCTATGTGTTACTAAATTTTTTTAAGTATTCAAAAAATTTATAAACTGTGTTTGTAACGAAAACTTGTATATCATTTATCATAATGAGTCAATTAAATCAAGCAAAAACTTATAAAATTAATCAGATATTACATGATTCTATTTGTAAAAATGGTTTACATAATGTTATTTTAAAACTAAATGGACATCTAGTTACTTTTGGATTTGTTCATACTAAACCATATGAAGGTGATATTATTGAATGCGATTTAATACCTAGAGATGATCATGAAACATACAAGTTTACAAAATATAAAATGTATTTACCACTTGGTGAAAGTGCCCAAATTCAAAGAATAAATAAACTTTTACAAGATAACAATTTAAAATACAATTATAATGAAATAAATACTTTTTTCTCCACTTTTTTTTATGGAAAAAATTTTTGGATTAATTTATTTAAAACATTTTTAAAAACTAAATTAGATGATTATGATGAAATTAACAAAAACTATTTAAATTATATTACAATTGTAGGTGAACACATAAGTATTTACTTTAATTCTTTAATAGGACATTTTAAAGAAGAATTAAATAAATTAAATATTAAACTAAATCATAAACAATATACCGATTTATATTTACATCCAAATTTTGGTTTTGATATAGAATCATGGTCAATTAAAGATTTATATGTATTACTTGATGTCGAAGGTTTTGGTATTAAAACTATTATCCAATTAGCAATTGGATTTGAAGTATCAAAAAAAACCATAATCGAATTTGTTATTATATATTGTTTAAAAAATTGTAGTAATGGATCTGTTTGTATTCAAGATGATTTTGATGTTATGATTATGGAAATTAAAAATCAAAAGAATTTAGAAGGTGAAATTGATTTAATTGAAAAAATTTTAACAAAAAATCTATATGATAAAATTATTAATAAAATGATACTTAAAAATAAAATTATTAAAGTGTCAAATTATTTATATGATTTTAGTTTATTTAATTCTGAAATGTCTATTGCTTTTGGTTTACATAAAATTAACAATAATTTAATAAAACTTATAGATGACCCCGGAAAAATAAATAAATTTATTACAGAATATCAAGTAAAACCTGGATTATATTTAAATAAAGAACAAGTCACAGGCATTACTAATGTATTTTCAAATAATGTTAGTATAATTTACGGAAAAGCTGGTACAGGTAAATCCAGTTTATTAGCTGGTTTATTAAGTACAATTAATTGGATTAATAAAAATATTGGAGTTTATTTTCTAACACCAACAGCTAAAGCAAAAATGAAATTATATGAAGACATACTTAAAGATTGGGATGAATATAAAGAAAATATTCGAACAATTAATTCATTTATATATACAAATGATATATCATCATATAAAGATACTAATTTATTTGTAATAGATGAAACATCTATGGTTGATATTAAACTTATGAGTCAAACAATAGAAATATTAACTAAGGTTCCAAATCCGGTAATATTATTTTTAGGTGATATTAGACAATTACCATCGATTGGTCCTGGTGATTTTTTAAATAATATTATTAATTCTAATTGCTATTCATCGACAGAATTAACACAAGTTGTAAGAAATGGTGGTATCATAACAAAAATATTAGATAAAATTATTGATGGTAATACAATAAATCCAAAAGATATAGAATCTGATAATGAATTTAAATGGATAATACCAACTGATAAAGATTATTCAAAATATATAAATGAAAATATTAAACCAGATACAATGATAATTGCAGCAACAAATAGATTAATAAATGATTTAACAGATAAAATAAGAGATATTAAATATCCAGATAATAAAACATATAATGAATATACATTTATGGATAAAGATTACAATAAAATAACATTAAAAGTTGGTGATCCTGTTATTCATGGACAAAATTTTAATCAAGATGGTTTATTTAATGGTATGACTGGTGAAATTGTTGAAATAGTAAAATCATATAATGTTACTAAATCATCTAATATTACTAAAATTAAAGTATTATTTGATAATAAATATAAAATATTTGATTCAGATAGTGAATTTATAAAACATCTTAGACCTGCATATATGATTACTGTACATAAATCACAGGGTCAAGAATATCCTCATATTATAATAGTATTAGCAGATTCACAATTATTAAATAGAAATACTTTATATACAGCAATATCACGAGCTAAAAAATCAGTTACATTAATATCTACTGAAAAAATATTAAACAAAGCAATTGAACGTAAAAATACAAGAATATCTTTATTAGAAAATATGTTTAAATACATTAATACATATGTTTTTAATGATAGTGATAATTTAGAATCTGTTTGTAAAAATTTTATTAGTAAATTTAATTAAAGCATTATTTTGTATAGAAAAATAATGGAGAAAAATTTATATTACTATTTTAGTTGGTTAATTTGCTGTGATAAAAAAGAACACGAATATGATTAAAGTTTAATCTATAAAGACTTAAACAAATATTATTATAAATTTATAATGTTTCGCACTATAAGTAAATTATCAAAACCTTTCAATACGCAAATTCGATCTTATTGGTTTAAACCTGAATCCCCATCAACTGATATCATTAATACCTTAAAAACATGTCTTAAATATGAATTAAGTTATCCAGTTACTAAAAAATACTCAAACGTATTATTTGGAGGTAGTGTTAAAATTGATAAAAATATATTATTAGGATGTAAAAACTTTCAACAAACTAAAAATAATTTTGAAAAAGAAAAATATGTAATCAATATTTTATCACATGATAAACCAACACAAAATCATTATAGTGTAGTTTTTAATTCAACTAGAAAGACATTTAATGTTTATATTTAATCATTAATTAATAATTAAATATAATTTACATTGATATAATTTCAGCTGGTTCACCATTACCAGCATTTTCTGATTGTTCAGATGTTGCTTGTTCACTAGTTCCTAATAATGCTGATACAAAATTAGAATCTAATGATTTTCCTTTACATTTTTTAAGACTTTTAACTGTTTTTTGATGTTGAGCTTCTAAAGCTTTTGTTATATTTTTAACATCATTTGATTGTACAGCTTCTTTTATTTCGGGATGAACAATTAGCATTTTAAGGTGTTCTGATAACTCTTCTGAATTATCTGGAGTACATTGAGTAGATTTAGATTTTGAATCTGACTTTGATTCTGTATCTGAATCAGATTTTGATTTTTTTGCTTTTTTATAGGCCTCCTTTGCTTTTTTATATGCTTTTTTAGAACCTTTTTTAATACTTTTACCTAATGATGTTGCTCCCTTTACTAAAGCACTTGCAAATCCACCAGCACCCTGATTTTTAAGATGAAGATATTTAGCTTTATATTTTAAATACTTTTGTCTATATATTTCATTTTGATTATCCATTATATATAATATATTATATTTTAAAATAAAAAAATTGAAATTTTTATCATATAATAAGAACATAATTAACTGGCATGTCCGCTTACACCAGCTCTCTTAATCACCATACCAATACCCCTCAGCCTACCGCTGACAGTGTTTACTCCAGAGCTTTGGAAACAATCCCAGGCGATCGTAGTAAGATTATGCTCCTCAAGACCGGTAAGAACCGCGAAACTCGGGGTACTGTAATTCGCGATGGTACTCCTCGTACCCTTACAGAGATTATCGTGTCTTCAGCTCAGTCACTTGGTTTCAACATTACAGTTCTTGATTCCAAGACTGAAGGACGCCTTGAAGAGCAAGACTCTCTTTCAAAGATTGAGTCTAACTTCGACAAGACAGTTCAGCTATTTAACGCTTCTAAGTTTGGGTCTCCTACTACTGCTGCTGATATTCCTGAAATGGATGGAAAGGTAAAGCGCACACCCGAACAGCGTGAAGCTCTAGCTACTGCCTTTAACACAGGTGTTGAAATCTACAACCAGTCTGTTGCTACTGACTTTATGACCATTCTTCGTGACTACACTTATGGTTCAGGTGGATCTAGTTCATCACAAACTCAGCATCCTGGACATTCTGACCCTGAGTCACCAATGCTAGTTGAGGCAGCAGCTGCCGCAGTCAACATCTCATTTGGTGCTAATTCAGGTGAGTTCAAGCCTGTATTTCTAGCCGATGGTACTACTCAGGCTGTATCTGAGACCGGTGAGCCTGTATTTATTGACGGCAAGGTTGAGGTGCGCTCATTCATGGATGGTCTTCACCGAGCAGCTCTTATCAAGGCAGTTGATCCCGAGACTGGAGCAGTTGATGCGCCCAAGTGTTTTGTTCTGCTATCAAATGCCCTCGGACATAAGGGTAACTATTGCCCTCAATCTCCTGCTGTTCTCGCTCTTCATCAACCTGGTTCTGAGTCAATGGTTCTTGGTTGGTATGCTAAGGAGTGCGCACGTTACGCACAGGAACGTTATGCTTCTGACAATACTTTCCGTGTCTACCTTGTCAATCGAGCAAAGCATACTATCTCAGGAGCTCATGCTGATGCCTGGCTTCGCAATGCCTACAACAAGTCTCTTAAGACGGGTGAGCCCATGGCTATCACTACAACTATCGATTCATCCAACCGCCAGCTTGTGCGCTACGATATTGATCCTGCTACTGGTGTTATCACTCGGGCTCGTGACAAGGTTGATCTGTCCGCAATTGAGTCACCTTATACCCAAGTCACTACTGATGCTGACGGCAATGAAGTCACAGTACCTGTCATTTGGGATGCCACTGACGATGCTCTCATCGAGCTCTTCAAGGCTGAGATCAAGGCTCAGCAGACGGTCTAAAAGCGCATCGTTTCCAAGCTGTTAGCGGATGAAATCAGCTTGGAGAGGAAACCATAAAAAAGCGTGACACCATCTCATTCATAATTCATACATCATTCATACATCATTCATAATTCATACATCATTCGTCATATTATCATTTTTTTATCATCTAAAGTCATATGTAAATAGAAATGCATTATTCATCGGGTAAAACTGTATTATAATTAATTGTTGACTCTTCTGTTATAATTGTTTCAGGATACAATTCATTTAATTTTTTAATCATACGGGATTTTAATGGTTCATGTAGTGATTTATTTAAACTTCTTATTACAAACCACGAAGGAGCATTATATCCTTTATGATCAGTAGTATTCCTAGTGTCAATAGGTGTGTTATCATATATAAACATAAATGTTGGAAAAATATTATTTATAGCACATATAGCATGATGTAATGGTATTCTTCCAATAGAATCGGAAATAGTTAAAAAATAACTAAATCTTTCTTCACCTAATCTATCACATAAGTAAAATAACATATCAAGGTTACCATGACGAGCTAATAAATGAAATATTGTTTTATCGTGATCATTTGTTTTTCTATTTGTACACAAATATTCATATAGTTGGTCTGAATCCATAGAATCAAAAAAAGAAATAACTTCATGAAATGCTTCATCTGATTGAAGTAATGAACGATTTACATAGTAACTAAAATCTTTTTCAATTATACCATCTGTTTTTATTATTTTACTTAATATTCGTGCGTCAATACCAAATTTTCCTTGTTGACTGACATTTGTTTGTATACCAATAATACGTGTTTCATCTTCATTAAAAATTGGCGTGCATCTATCACTATTAGAATCATAACGACCTAATTGTTCTTCTATAGTAGCTGATACTATTCCACAAAGTATTTCTGCTTTATCAGCCATAATTGTGTAATTTACTAAACTAACAGAAATATTTAGTCCTCCTAATTGATTTTTAAGAGTTATATATTTAGTTTTATATTTATTATATTTTGCGTAATAATTTTCTTTAGACATTAAATAGTGGTATATATTATTATTATTTAAACATTAAATTTCATGTATAAACAATAATAATGTTCACATTCATTTATCTAGATAAAAAACGTAAAACATTAGATATACGATTAGAAGCAAACATAAAAGCAAATAATTTTCATGAAAAAATGGATAATTTAGGTATTATTAATATTATATTAATATTATTGTGGGAATTTAATATATCTTATTTAAAAATTGGAGAAGTTATAGGAGAAATTAAATTTTTAAATAATCATACAAATTATGAAATTATTCATATTACAGATGTTGATCCAGATGATTATATTGAATTAAATGGTAAAACAATAACTTTAACTTGGGAAAATAAGACAATTAGTTTTGATCATGGGTTTTTAAATTTTAAGGATAATAAATTTGGTACAGACAAAGCGAAAATACGTTCTGATATTATCACCGGTGGATCATCAATGCCAAATAAAGATAGACATTGTTCTATATTTGAAGCATTATCTGATGAAAGACAAAATGTAATGGTATTAGCAACTGAATCCCAACATTATAAAGGATGTTATAAAGTTTTTGTCCCTGATGTTTTTAATAGAAATGAGTTAAAATATCAAACAATAATTGAAAAAGAAAAACCATTATATACTTTGAAAGAAAAAGGTCTATACACCCGATCTTATTGTTTATTAATTTACAGCTATACTGATACAATTAAATTAAAAGTTCAAAATAAATTAACAAAAAAAGATATTTTTGTTGAAAAAGACGAATTTAAACCAAAAGCAGTAATATATTTAAACGGTTCCAATGGTTTAAATAAACAACCTAACTTATTACAAGCAGATACTGAATTTCAAACAATATTATATAATTGTTTACCAACACCAAAATTTTCAACACATGATTTACATAAAACACAAGAATATTATACTAAAAACGATAATAAATATAGAGACGGTAAAACAAATAATACAAAAGCACTTGCTATTGATCCACCAGGTTCAAAAGATAAAGATGATGCTATTAATTTTAATATTGTATGGGAATCTAATAAACCACAATTTTTAGAAATGTTTGTCCATATTTCAGATGTACCACCAATTATTAATAAAGATTTTAATAGATATCAATTTTATTATGGTTTTCATAAATTAGAAACAGATTATATGTTAGGTTGTAGATACCCAATGATTGATCCAAAATTATCAGAGTCAAAAAATTCAATATCTTTAATAGGGGACAATAAAAGATCATATACATTAAAAACAACTTATAAATTCAAAGACTATGAAACAATTTTTGACACACCTCATAAAATTGAAATGTATTTAGAAAAAAATATTAAAATTTTTGCTACAACTTATGAATCAGTAGCTACAAATACTACTAATTATGATATTGATTTACCATTAGATAATGATTATGTTGTTAAAGATAGATTAAAATTTAATAATACTTTTGTTCCAACATTAAATCCTATACCATGTAAAAATAAAAAAGTTAATTTAGATACAATGTTTTTTGAAAATAAAAGTGATATTAATAAGGATGATTCAGAATATTTACAAATCCAATTAAATCAATTACCTTGGATTTATGGTGTATTAGTAAGATCTTTAAATATTGTTCAAGATATTAAGCCTATTCTTCACACAAAACAATATGTATCAAATGATTATTCTTTTGATTTAAGAGAAGAATGGGTACATCGTTTAATAGAGATTACAGCATTAGAATCTAATAAATATGCTGCTTTATTATTATATGACAAAATTAAAAATAAAACCTTTGGTATAAATAACAAAACAATTGGAAGTTTAAATTACGATGATATTATTACGTATACGGATTATTTCAGTAAAACAGAAAGATTTATAGGAAATGTAGAAAAAGATGAGGGTATATTTAGAGGATTATATTATGGTGTTAAGGGGCATAATGATTCACCTAAATTTGTTAGAGAAAAATATAATTGTAGTTTTCCTGCTAGTTTAAATGATTCATGTGATCAAAATAATATTAGGGACTTACCTAATTTATACCTTAAATTTCAATTAAATAAAACAAATAATGTTAATAGTCCTTTAGCAAAATTGTTAAACTGTGCTAGTTTTTATCAATCTAGTGAAAATTTAGGTGTTGCGTTATATTCAACTGCTGTTAGACCTCATCTTAACGCTAAACTTTATTTTTATACATTTTTCACATCACCAATGAGAAGAATTGTTGATTGTTTCGTTCAATATTGTTTAATATCTAATGAAACAGATTGTATGAATGCTATTGATTTATTTAGTAAAAGATTATTAAATAGAACTGATATTAATGCTCAATGCGAAAAATATAATCTATATATTAGTGTATGTAACAAGTTATTTGGTTTAGATAAAAAAGGTTCATTTATAACATATTATGTTAAATATGGTAATGAAAGCTTCAATAACATATATTTTCCAAATATAGATATTACAATGTCAATATCACAAAAACAAAATGAAATATTACCATCAGAAGGTATGATTAAAATTACGTTTAACCATTTAACTGAAAATTTAGAAATTGAACAAGTAAGTAACGATAATAAAATAACAGCTAATGACTTGATTTTAGAACAAAAAAAATTATACTTCCAAAAAGAACGCTATCCAGAAGTAGGAACACATAACTATTATTATGTTAATTATAAATTTTTATAAAATTATTTTTCTAAAACAATATACCAATTACCTTTTTCCCAATCAATTAATTTAATATTAAATTCTGGTTTTAATCGAACAATTTCATTAAATAGATCACCATCTTTATAAATATGGTAATATCTATCATAAATTTTATTGTTGATTGTTGATTTCCATTTTACAATTGAATCAGTTTGTGTAAAATGAAAAGTAGAATCTGCTGGTTGTTCCATCGCCCACACAACAATTAATGCTTTACCTCCAGATTTTATAACTCGATAAATTTCATCTAATGCCATTTTTCTTTCAATATCATTTGATAAATGATGATATGATGCTATCGCAATTAGACCATCAAAATAATTAGAAGAATAGGGTATTGATGTCATAGATGCTTCAGTTACATTAAGACCCTTATTAATACAAATTTGAACTAGTTCAGGACAAAAATCAATTCCTTCAAATTTTAATTCTGGTCTGACCATCATATTTTTCCCATTACCACAACCAACATCTAACATTACAGAGCCTGATGGAAAACTATCTAAAAATTTTTTAACACAAGGCCAAATACGGATTCGGGATCGATCAAATTCACCCGCGATTTCTGTATATATTTGTTTAGTTTGTTCTGAAATGTTCATTATTAATTATAAAAAAATATTATTTATGTTTATACCTTTCAATTTTTTAATCTACTTCTTCCATTGGTGTAATTTCAATATCACCTTCATCTATTTTTTTACATATTTCACTATGTTCTAGTTCTAATGCTTTTTGAATTTTTCGCTCATTATCACTTTCTACACAATGTTTACATTTACATTCTGAAACAAGTGTTTCGCTTGGTGTAATATGTTGTGAATCTGACATAATTTGATTTAGTTTAGCATCCATAATTCTAATTTGTTCATTAGTTTCATCAGAAATATTGAATTTATCTACAACGTTTTCATCAGGATCAGGTTCACCATAAATCTGATTAAAATCAGGTGGATGAGCAGAATCATGATTTAATAGATTTTCAAGTACATCATCATAAATATCTTGTGCTTCCCATGGCTCAGACCATTTATTCATATTAAATACTCTATATGTAAAAACACTAGCTCTTACATATTGTTGTCCAAACCATAAATATTCGAAATCATTTATTTCTTGAGGAAAATCAATATTTAGATGGGTAAAATGACTTGATAAAATATCAATCAAGCTTTTATATAATATTTCAGCGGAATCAAAAACTTCATAATATGATACAGTATCAAAATAGTTATGATATTTATTAATAGTTAGACATAATCCAAATTTACTCATTATTATATTGTTAAATATAATAGCTAATAAATATAACTTTCAATTATTTTTAGAATCTATAACTAATTCTAATTCAGACTCAGATTCTGATTCATCAATAAAATGATTATATTTTCTTATTTTTTTTAATTTTTTCTTTGTATCTATAAAACAATAAGCTAGATTAAAAAGAAACAGAATATATAAAATTCCACACAATAAGTACATTAATTATTATAATAGTCATACCCTTAAATGATTTATTGTTACGATAAAAATTGAAATATTACTTTAATAATAATATTAATTTGAACATTAATGAACTCACAAATTGTTAATAAATTGTTTAAACCTTCTTCAGATATTGTAGTTTTACATAATAACCATTTTACTCTTGGATTTTCAAAAAATTTTGGTAGAGCTATGTGGTCTTGTTGTACTATTAATCCAGTACTATTATCAAAATGTATAGGAGGAAGAACATTTTTCTCAAATGATAATAGATTAATAGATAAATCAGTTTATCATTTAGATAAAAAATCACCTCTATTTAAAAATAACTGGTCTCGTGGTCATTTATGTTCCAGTTATTTAATGTCATTTGATAAAACTTTATATGGTTCGTGGACTCAAACATATTTAATGTCAAATATTATTCCACAAAATCCTGATTTTAATTCTGGTTTATGGAATCAACTTGAAACTAATACCATTAATTTTATCAAAAAAATGTACGAACCAGTTACTCTTATTACTGGAGTTTCTAGCTCAACATCAAAAAATTTATGGTATGATGAAGATAAGCAATTTAAATTTATTATTCCTAACATCTTTTATCAAATATTAATTACACAACATGAAGAATTATGTTATATTGGCTATAATGAACAAGGTGGTAAGGTTTATAAAGTTAAAATTAATGATTTAATATCTTTATTTGGAACATAGTCTAAATAAAAAAATTGTTTTATTTTGTTATTACATTTGATTTTTATTCTTCTAATGGGTTGCCTAAATAGTAAATTTAATAATATATCAGATGACTTAACTAAATCAAATTTTGATACACCATTGTATTCATTAAATAATAACACTTTACTAGGTAAAGTAGTTTATGTATATGATGGTGATACTTGTCATATAGTTTTTAAAATTAATAATCAACTAGTTAAATATGTATGTAGACTTCAACACATGGATTCACCTGAAATATGTCCAAAAAATATATCAGATGAAACACAAAGGAAAAATGAAATAAATGCTGCTATCAAAGCTCGTAATTTTGTATTGAGTCAAGTTACTAATACTTTTGTTGAATCAGATACATCTAATAAATTAACAAAGAATGATATTAAAGATATATGTTCTAAAAATTCAAAAATTATCAGAATTAAATGTGGAGAATTTGATAAATATGGTCGATTATTAGTTGAACTATATACTGATTCTAGTAATATATCAATTAATGATCTTCTTATTAATAAAAAATTAGCAGTTAGGTATGAAGGTGGTACAAAAGAAAAATTTAATACCAATAATTTTGTTTAAACTATTAAAATTTAATTTTGTAATTATATTTCTATAATTTATTATATGGAAAATAATTGGAAAAATAAATATATTAAATACAAAAATAAATATATTGCTCTTAAAAATCAATTAGGAGGAATTGAACCTATGATAAGAGATGATCAAGCAACATTAATTAATAAATTAGGAACATGTTGGAACTTAGTTATTCAAGTTATTTTATTAAATGGTGATGGTACAAGAGACAATATTGGTGATAGCGTTCGTGCTTTTATGTGTGGTTCAGGAGGTGTTGAAGCTATGTATGAACGTAATATTGGATTATTTAGAGATGCTTTTGGTGATATTATTAGTGGAGACAGAGACAAAACACTAATTATACTTTTGTTAGAATCAATCATTAGTCGGTTAAATATTTTTTACTGTCATACAGATAGACCAGTTACCACGACTACACGTATTGAAATACCATCTACTGATGAAGACCGTGAAAGAATATTATTAAGATGTGAAAGTAATACAAATAGCTACTATAATCAATTAGTTGGAAGAGATCGTAACTCTACTGGTGGTGATGAAGCTGATAACTTTATTTTTGCTAATATTATTAGCATATTCTTTTTAGGTAAACTAATACAACCAACATTTTATAATTTAGCACAATTATCAAGACCAATTGATATAACTCAATTAGAACAATCATTAGGTCTTGTATTTACTGATGCTGGTCAAGTACATGGTAATACCGAAATATCAGGATCTGGTCACGTTGTATGTTGTTATAAATATTTTGGTTGTAATAAATATTGTAATAATTCTTCTATTATGAATTATGATTGGGTCACAATGTTTAGTATTATTAATACTTTTGTTGAATCTGGTATTAAATATAAATTATATTATGATACTGATGGTAAATATCCTATGGTATTACGAAATTTTACAGATCATTCAATAATACCAATTAATCCAATAACTTGTCCAAATAATTCTAAACCAACACCATTATTTGATCCTGCTACTTTTAGTAGTGCTCTAGATAGTGGTAAATTAAAACAAATTGGAGGATTAGAACAATACAATTTAGTTGAACCAACTAATATTTCTGAGTGGCAAAGAAAATCACAAATACTTTTTATTAGATTTTTAGCAAATAGACAAGATATTAGTGTACTAATGGAATATATTAGTAGAAAAAGTTTAACTGATGCCGTTTTTGATGATCTTTATGTTAATAACACACAATTATTATTTATATTTACCTCAAGATCATATAATGGATTACTTTCACCATTCTGGCCAGATGATTATATCGAAGAATTTTTACGTATTGGACCAAGATTAGATGTTCAAGATGTAGAAGGTTCAACAGCAATTATGAATATTATTAAAAATAACATTGGAAAAATAATACATCCTACTGGTTTTTCAAATTTTAGATTTGGAACAATTTATACTAAAAGAACAATACCAGATCAATCTTTTCAATATATGTTAAGAAAAATAATTAGTACTAGTCAAATTGGTATTTTAAATATAAGAGATAGATCAGGAAATGATACTATTGATTATGCTATTGATCGTGCTTTAGAAAGATCTCCAAATTCTATTTATTTAGATGAACTACTTAAATATGACATTAAAATTAATGCTGTGCAATTTAAACGTATAATGAGTATTATTTCTAAACAAACCGATGCTATTAAATTATTAAAACTTAGAATAAATAATGATATACTCGATGATATAGATTTTATAAAATCTATTTTCACAAGAGATACGAGAATTAAAACTGATATATTAGAACATATATTACAAGTAAAGCCAGATTTATTTATAAGATTAATTGAGGATGATACAATCATAATGCGTAATATATTTACAAATGATGAAATGAAACAGCCTAAATGTATAGCTATATTAGATGAAATAATTAGAATAACTTTAACATTAGGTAAAGAAATTATTGGAAAAAATATTACTCAAATTATAGAAACTATGTATAAAATTGATTCTTATTATGCTTATGTTCTAATTAAATTTATTAAATATGATTTATCTAGTTTAAATATTAGAAGATATGATAGTGTTATTTTATATTCATTATTAGAATCATCTAATGAAACTATAAAACAATTTATTAAAGAACTATTACAAAGTATTGATTTAGATTTTATAATAACTGCTCCTGAAGAAGTTAATATAGTTATTGGAATTATAAAACATTCTTCGAATTATGAAGTTATAAAACTATTATTAGATAGATGTGTACGTGAAAATAGACTAGACCAATTAAAATTATCTAATGATTTTATGAATATAATAGTTACTAAATATAATGTCACATCAGATATTATTTTTGATTTTAGAGATACATATAGTTTTGACTTAACACCAAATCATATATTTAATGCTATCAATACCATAAGAGATAGTGAAATTAAGAAAAATTTCATTATACGTGTTCTAAGAGAAAATTTAATTAATGTTAATCATCAAAATGAATCTGGTATGACAATATTAATGTTATGTTTCAAAGATTTTGACCTATTTAAAACTATATTAAGAGAATTTAATCCTGATTTAAATATTAGATCATCTAATAACAAAACAATTTATCATTTTATTGAAGAATCTATTATGTCACCACAAAGTAGAATATTTGATGATAGGTCAAAAGCCCTAATAGACAGATATAATAATGCTGTTTTAGAAATATTAAAAAGACCATTTTTAGAAATAACATTAGGGGAACAATTACTATGTGAATTTGATGAAAAATTAGTAAATAAAAAACCATTAAATATTGATGAAATTAATAGATTAATTGATCAAGGTTGTTCATTGAGTGTTACTAATGATGAAGGGCATAACGCTTTTTTCTTAGCTATGTATTCAAAAAGCGAAGATGTAGCAAGAAAAATATTAGATAAACGTTCAAGATTTAATTTACGTCATAAAGATAGTGATAAAAAAAATTGTTTATGGATTTCTGCCAGAGCAAAATTAAATGATATATTTAATTCATTATTATATATTACTAGTAATATTAATTCATCTGACTCAACATTGAGCCCTGATGATATATTTAATACAGAAAATAGAGATGATAATATAATGTTTGCTATAATTGCTTCAAATAATACTGATGGATATTTAGCCCTAATTACTAAATTGAATGACATTTTTAAAGCCAGTCAATCTTTTGAGCAAAAAATTATAGATTTATTTACTAAAACAATAACAATTAACGATGTTTCTAATATAAACATATTAATGCTAACAATTATGAAATATAATCCTGAATTATTTAAAACTATTATTGATTCGTTAGGATCATCAACTGAAATACCAACAATACAAAATCAAGGTATTAGAGAAAGATCATTGAGTAGATTAATAAATCAAAAAAATAGTAAAAATGATGATTTATTAGCATTAGCCCTTAAACATAATATAAATCCTAAATTTCCTGATAGAACTAATATTATGATTTCAATTATACCACTTATTATTAATTCAGCATATTTCACTATTAATTTTATGGATTTAGATTCTAAACCTATTTCTATACCATTTGTTATGGCTATTAAGAATGGTTTATATAATATTGCTAAAAATATCTTAATTAAAATATTTAATACAATAACACAATATCGTTTTAATATTACAATGTTACAACATTTTATACATTATCATAATATTGTTATTAAATATTCACTTAGTACTAATACACCTACAATTTCAAGTTCAATAGTCGAACAATTATTGATGCTTTTATTTAGTATTCTTATTAAAATAAACAATATCGAATTACAAACTCAAATATTAGAACAAACAAAAATTCTTAAAAATCCAAGAACTTCAACAGATCCTAAAGCTATATGGTTTACTAGAATTAGTTTAGACCTATTTAATAAAATAAAACCAACCATATTTGAAAAGATTAATTATAGTCCTAGGTTTCAACTTGTTAACATTAATTTAGATAGACTAACACCTAATCAATCAGCAAATATAGACTTATTACAAAATTGTATAGTATTAAAACCTTCTACAGCATCTGATACGGCATAATTAAACAGATATAGATTTAGTCGTTGTTTTTGAAATCGTTTTAATAATTTTATCATTTTCTATATAACCATATTTTTTCCCTTTTGATCCATCTTTTTTAATATTATATATTTTATTACTTAGTAAAATATATTTTTTATTATCTATTTCAATAAAATTTTCTGTATCTAATTCTTTTTTTTCAGTAATTACTTCACAATCATTTATGTTTTCCCTAATAATATCAATATATTTTTGTAAATATTCTTGATTTTGTTTAATAAAAATATCATCTGATACTTCAGTTTGATTTAAATATTTAGCTTGAATTAAGTATTTTATCATTTGTCTAAGTTTTGTATATGTAATTTTTATTTTATATTGTTCATCTGATAATATATTATACAAATAATAGTTATATTTTAATTTATCATCTGAATCATCTACTTTAATAATTTGTGTAGTTTCTTCTTTTTTATTATCTATTGTACTTAATTTTGTAAGAACCGATTCTTTCATTTTATTTATTTGACTAATTTCATCAATATCTCGGGTCATACTTAATTTTGTGTTAAGGGAACTTAATAATGAATATAAATCATCACTTAGTGAGGATTGTTTATTATATGTTTGTTTAGGATTTTTTTGTTTTGATCGTATTGTACATTCATTTAAATACATATACACACATAATTGAATATAATGTTCATTTTCTAATTTTGTAACACATTTAAATTCATACACATTATTATTATCAATACAATCAATATATCCAATTAGTCTTCTATCGATTAATTCAGGAAATTTATCATGTTTGTTTTCTAATTCAACATAATGTTCATAAATAGCTTTTTTTGAAATTCCAATTGATTTTAATCTATCAATTGCTAATGTTAAATTATCTTTACTTAACCAATTATAATTGTCTATTTGATAAATTTTATATAAGAAACCACTTTTGTCTGAACAATAATAATTTGATACAAATAGTAATTCATCTGGTTTTATACTATCTACTTTTATTTTTGTTAAATCATATGTTTCTTTAGGTTTTTCATCTGAATCAATAAAATCTACTGAATTATTATCAATAGTATGATTTGTACTATTAGTTTTATAACGATATAATGCTTGAGAATAAATTGTCATTTTCCCCGATGTTAATAATTCTAAATAAGCAGGTATTGCTACACCTGTTATTTCACCAACTGATTCATATCCTTGTGATTGTTCCATTTTCATTGGTATTTTTATAAAATCACTTTTTTCTTTTATAGTTTCTACCTCAAAATATTCTATTAAATTATTCATTACATCAATTGGTAAATGTTTTATTAAATCTGTTGCTGATACTTCATGTATTTTACATTCATATTTACGTTCTACGTCTATTTCATGTTCTATTAAAACATTACAACAAGGTTTAATATTTAAAACATTAACAAAGGGCAAATAATTATTACGATAATGATGTATAAAAACGATATCGTTTAAAGCTCGAGTTCCTGCTACATATAATTCATTTGGACATATTTTTTGATTTTTTTCTTTTTTGTAAAATTTAAAATATGAATCATCAAAATTAAAAACCAATACAGCTTTTCTTTCTAATCCTTTAGCTTGGTGAAATGTTGAAAATACCATCTTATTTTTTAATATTTCTTCATCTAATTTCTCTTCATCAGATACAGGTACATAAACTGGAACATTTTTAAGATGTAGTTTTATTAAATTTTCTAATTGTCTCACTGGTGATTTTTCATTACGTACACTTGGAGCCAAAACAAAAATTTCTTCAGGTTTATAACCTTGTTTTAAATAAGCCTTCACCATTTTAAATGGATAAGAAAATTGAGAATCATTATACACATTACAAATTAGATAAGTTGGTTTAGATTTATACGTTTTTTGCGCATTGATACGATTTTGTTTTAACATACATTTATTTATAAAATCTGCCATCTCATTTGTTATACGATAACTTGTTGATAAATTTGTACGGACCCAACTATATGAATTTAAATTGAATAAAATATCGGCATAAATTATAAATCTAGCATCTGCTCTATTAAAATCATATATGCTTTGATATCTATCACCAAGTAAACATATCTGTGCTGGTTTATTAACCATGTTCTCGCTATAAATTTTACAAATTAATTGATGATACAATGGTGAAATATCTTGTGCTTCATCCAAAATTATTATATCATAAGAAAATTTTGTTAAGGGAAAACTATTATTTTTAACAATTTTTATAATTTGATAATCAGTAAAACATTTATGATTATAGTATTTAACACAAAAGCTATGATATGAATGAGTTTCTAAATTTTTTATTCCTAAATTAGCTATTTTTTGTCGTGTTTCTATTTTTAGTTTAGCATTATATGTTAATAATAATATTGAACTCGTCGGAAATGATTTGGCAATATAAATATTACTCGTTGTTTTTCCACTTCCTGCTACTGACTCTACTATTACATTTTTATTAGTACTAATATTATCAATTATACTCTGTTGTTCGCATGATATTGTCGGTAATTCCATTAAATACCATCAAATATATATTATCTTGTTTACCCTTCAATTTTTATAAAAAAATTGAAAAAAACACTGTATATAAAATGTTAAAATTTTAACTCGTATGTCCGGTTTCTCACAAGTCCCTAATGTCCATACCATGCCTGCCCTTACCGGCAGACCACAACCTTCTGCACCACTTAGTGCCAACATGTTCCTTGGTGCTAAAGATACTGGAACCATCATCAGATGGAGAAACATCCGTATCGCGAGCCAAAAGCTCGGTGGTTCAGGTCCATCAAAACAAGAGAACCAAGATGCTATTGCCCTCGCTACCATTACACACGGTGAACACACTGCTGAAATCTATGTAGTGTGCGACGGTCATGGCACATATGGCATGCGTTACGCAGATACTGTGGCTTACCTCATGATCGCCACAGTCTGTGCACAGTTCAGCACCATCATCACTGAACCTGTTACCATGCTAAAGGCTCTCTTCACCCAAATCAACTCTGAGACCCGTTCATTTGGACACGGTGGTACAACTTGCACTGTCACTATCGTCATGCATGACCGTATCATCTGTGCCAACGTTGGGGACAGTGAGGCTATCACACGCATTCACTGCCCCTCGGCTCACATCACTAGTACCATCGACTCTGTACCTGTTGTTGTTGAGCCTACCGAGGGTTCCGCAGACATCACCCACCTCCGTCTTACTACTGACCACTCTGGGTTCAATCCTGTTGAAGCCGCACGTGTTCTCTCCAGTGGAGCACGTGTTGAGTACATGTGCCGGGACTTAGGACAAGCCGCAATGTACTCGCATGCTGTGGTTGATGGAATCCCAACCTACCAGTTCATCGACCCCCGCACTATTCCTGGAACATACGCGACCACAGCAAGTGGTCAGGTAGCGCACTACATCACCGACCCAATCAGTCTACAGCAGCTCAACATGTCGCGATCTATGGGTGACTGGGCTGCTGTTGGGTCCCGCCTCGGAGCTTTCATCATTGCTGAACCTAGTGTCAATGTTGTGACCTTCCCTCCTGGAACTCGTGTCCGCCTCGTCACTGGATCAGACGGCTACTTCAACTGCATCCCTGAGTCGGCGCAGTTTGCCGTTGCCTCCAAGACCATGGAGGAGGTTATCACTGACGGGTTCGCGGCTGCCTATCGCCTATTCCCAGGTCGCACACCTGGCACTTCAAGCGGCGACAACCTCACTGTTCTGGTGTATGATAGCGAGCCGCTTCCCTAGATCATCATTGGTCTCTGCACCCCACTCGCTGTTTCTTTTATTTTAAGTTTCATGTCGTATAAATAGATTTTAATTTTACTAAAAAATTGAAAAAAATAGTTTATACAATTGTCTAAAATTTGGTATGTCGCTCTCGCAAGAATTTAATTATTATTATACCGAGTCTGCCCTTACAGGCGGAACAACTTCTGAACCAGTTGAGAAAAATATTGCACCTAAAAATACTGGATCCATGTCCAAAATTGGTCAAGTGTGTTTCATTAGCGAAAAACTAGGTGGTTCAGGTTCGTTACGTGCGGAAAACCAAGATGCCCTTGTATTTGGTACTATCACAGTAGAAGGAATTTCTGCTTTTGTGATAGTAGTATGTGATGGTCACGGAGAACAAGGACAATATTATGCCGATCAAGTTTCTAGTTTAGTATGGGACAGAGTTAAAGATAGATTGATTGAAGTTATTGGTGATCCAATTTTTACCCTGCATACAATTTTTATCGCAACCAATTTAGACTGCCAATATTTTGGCCTCGGCGGTACCACTTGTACTGTAACTATCATTATGGATGAGCGTATCATATGCGCCAACTCTGGTAATTGTGAAGCTATCGCAGTGATTAATTGTTCACCAGAAAATATTGAAGTCAAAGTCAATGATGAACCTTTTTCTTTTCCTTCACCTGAGGGTTCACCTACTATCACGCATATTCGCTTAACAACTGAACACACTGGATATAATCCCAAAGAAGCCATGCGTGTTCGGGCCGCTGGAGCAACTGTTGATTATAAATGTCTTACTAGAGATCCTAGTATGACTAGATCTCCTATGTACGCATATGGTGGTGCATTTATCCCTGGTCAAGATATTTCCGGAACATATAAGATAAATGCTAGTGGTCGTCTGGCACATAACATTAGAGATGTGTACTCAGGTGAATATCGTACTGTCACAAGATCTTTTGGTGATTGGGGACTTAATTTCATAATTGCCCAACCAGATATCACTGATGTAACCTTTCCTGCTGGTACTCATGTTCGCCTCGTTACTGGATCAGATGGCTACTTTAACTGCATTTCTGAGTCTAAACAATTTGTTGTTGCAGCTTATGACCCAATTGATGAAGTCGTCTCAACTGGTTTGTCTGAGGCCTACAACTTGTTTCCTGGATCTATATTTGGAACAACAAATGCTGATAACCTTACTGTTCTGGTGTATGA
>JACCDO010355913.1_pt1 | contig 20811 bp, 24 predicted proteins | sample 7446101 | NCBI WGS metagenome assembly JACCDO01 (sample SAMN15323440, study PRJNA562643) | freshwater metagenome | isolation source: river surface water | place: USA:Blue River Watershed | collected 2017-08-16
AGGTAATGCAAATGGTGGTAAAATTAATATTACTATATATTCTAATGCACGAAACGCATGTAATCCACCAGGAGGAGGTCAACAAGGAGCACAACAACCTGCACAACCTGGTGGACAACAAGGAGGACCACAACAAGGTGGGCAAGAATTACGTTTTGTTCCAAATGTAGTTGGTAATACAGTGCCACAAGCATTTAATTCCTTAACCAATATGCAATTAGGTGTAAATATTATTCCACAAAATACTAGTGGAAATATTGCACAAAATACTGTTTGGAAACAAGACCCACAAGCTAATTCACAAGTCCCTATAAATTCAACAGTTAATATATATGCTCCAGAAATTGTTAGACAACTTAGACCTGTTCCAAACATAGTAGGTAAATCACTTGTTGAAGCAACTAGACTAATAGCTGAAAATGATTTACAAAGTAAACCTATTTTTAGACTTTCTCGAGATAGACGACTTGGAGCAGAAAATCGATCTCAATATGTATATCAACAAATGATACAACCTCAAACTCAAGTACCTATTCAAACTTTAGTACCATTTTTTGTAAATCCATAATAATAAATTTCAAATAAATATAAATAATCTTTAAAAAATATAAATAATGGAAGCAAAAGAAATAATAGAAACTATTAATTCGAATAAATTTACGTTTATATTTGTAATTATTTTGTTAAGTACAGTATTATTTTCGCTTATTTCAAGATTAGCATATAATTTACAAACATGTAAAATAAAATCTTTGGAACCTGGAGCAGGAGCAGAACCTGGAGCAGTAGGAGGAGAAGTAGGAGGAGCAGGTGGAGGAGCAGTAGGAGGAGAAGTAGGAGGAGCAGGTGGAGGAGCGGTAGCAGGTGGAGGAGCGGTAGGAGGTGTTGGAGGAGGAGCAGTAGGAGGGATTGGAGGTTTAGGAAGATTAGGAGATTTTGCAGATGGTTTACCTTTTCCTGATTTAAAAATATTAAGAGTTCCTTCTGTAATAGGTATGACACAAAGATCTGCAGCTCAAACTTTATTTAATAATGACTTAAAACATGAACAATTAGATTATCCAAATTCTGTAGCAAGAGAAATGATTGGAAAAGTTATAACCCAGGACCCTTTACCAGGTATAATAGTATCTCCTCAAAGTGTTGTTAAATTTTATTTAGGTGTAAAAAGTACAGAATATATAGTTCCAAATGTAATAGGTAAAAGTAATGAAGACGCAACACGTCTTATAAGACAAGCTGGATTAATTACTAAATTAGAACCTTTTATAACATATGATTTCACCAAAATAGGAGAAGTTATTTCTCAAAATCCTCGAGGAGGTACACGTTTATTTTTTCCAGGAGAAGTAAAAATTGATTATGGTGTGCTTGGTCAATTGCCAAATTTTCAGCGACCTATATATCCTATAAATTTTATTAATATACCTATTTCTTTTATACCATCTGCAAGTATTTCAGAACAATTATCTAAATTTTATACGAGTTTAAGAAATGTGTATTTTAAGTTATTATCTAATTATCCATTGAATCCAGATATTGATAACAGAGGTTTATTGATAGAAGGATCATTACCTTTCAAAGTATATAATGGGTATGTTAAAGGTGTTACATTCGATGAAGTAGGTTTATTATCTACGAATTGTGGTGGTAATGAAAATATTGTGTGTAATAATACTAAATGTAATCCAAATCTTACAGGTATAGATTATTGTTGTACACGTCGAGAATCATTAAGGAAGATAATTTTTGATCATTGTGATAATGTAGCAAAACAGATAGTTTATGGAGGGAATACATTATCTGATTATTCTGATAACAATACTAAACAATCTATTAAAAGTTTATTAGAATCAGGAAAATTAAAATATGGATACCCGACAGCTGTTGATGCTAATTTACCTAGAACAAAATTTTTGGGTATATTACAAGATAGTTTGGATAATTACTATAATAGAAATACACTAGATATAGATAATTTATATGGTTCTAATATTTTTATAAATAATTTATATACTCTAGTTACTAATGGTGTTCAAATGAATCAAAAAGTTCTTGAAGTATCAAAAGCAATTATAGAATTTTTAGTAGCTATTGAAAATGGTGCTTCTAAGTGTAATAGAGATTTTACATTTTGGGATAATGTTAAATCAGATACATTAAGATGGTGGGTTAATAATAATCGTAATATAAGTTTATCTTCAGTCATATGTACACCAGGTAAAAATGTTGGAATTAATGAACTTTATAGATTTGTTGATACATGTACTGTTAAAGGAAGTGATATGTTTATAAGAGTATCTTTAGCTCATAGTTTATTGTTAGCTAAAACTGATAAAAATTGGAATATAAATAATAAATTTAATAATTTAGTAAATAATTTACTAGTTGTATTACAAGTTTCAATAAATGCTTGTAATGGTAGAAGACCTTATGTCAAATCAGAAGATAATTGTAGCATAATGTAAATAAATTATCTGTGTTGTTAAAAATATTATAAATATATTTATAATATTTTATAATTTATATATTTAACGTCTTGATGCTAAAGGACAACATTTTATATTATTTCCACCTGTGCAAAGTCCTGATGAGGGTGTTACTCTACAATTTGAAATATCTGTACAAACACCTGGAATACCTCTTATATTACATAAAGGTTCATTAGGAGTAGGTTGAGGTTGAGGTTGAGGAGGTTGAGGTTGTTCTACAGCTGTACCAAAATCTTTAGTTTTATCTGCATTAAGAAGATCACATCTTCTTTTATATGCACAATTATATTTACATGTACTAGAAATACAATAATTAGAATTATTAACATATTTATAATTTAGTATTGTTGGATTTATTAAATTTCGTGGAGGGGTAACTGTAACAGAAAAAGAATCAATGTATGTATCTTTAATATTTCCAATATTATCTAAATTTCTATTATTTATTTGTACATATGGATAACCTCCTTCAGCCCATGGAATGATGTCTGCAGTTCCAGCATAAATTTCAAAATGACATTGTAAAGTGTTAGTAATTATATTACCAATACTTTCACCTGTTTTTAGTTCTTTTCCTTTTTCAATAGTATCTAATAATGGAAATTCTCCATATCTTCCTATTGTACCATCAATATGTTTAATAATAACTGCAGGAAGTCTATAAACACTTCCTTTACTATCTACACAATTTCCATTTGTATTACATGTATATCCTGTTTGACATGAAGAATCTCTTGTTCCACCTTGTTCACATAAATCTGTAAAAAATGATCTCTCTATTCCAATTACAATACCATAATAAGTTGAATAAACTGATGCATTAGTATTTCCGTAAAAATCTACGGCTGCATGAGCTCTTAAATCCCCACAATTTGCTTGATTACACGTAGTTCTACATGTTCTACATTTAGTGACAGGTCTACATTGTCCAAAAGGAGGTGTTGCGGTAGGGTTTCTTACAGGTTTAACAGAACCTTCAATTCGTTTAATTTCTAACAATGAATCAGGAGAAATTTTATTATTAGAAACTAATTTAGGAAAATCTGAATTTATTGGTCTTATTGTATTTAACATAAAAAAGAACCATCCAGATGGAACTAATGTTGGATAATCTAATAGACAGTTAATAATATTTTCTCTTAAACGTGTTAGATGACCAGTAAAACCATTTAAATTATTATTATTATTCATTTGAAAATTAGCTATTTCTCTATCACAACCATTTATAGTAAATAAATATTTTCTATGTAAATTTAATCGTCTATTTAAATCTTGTTTTCTAAGTGCAATAGATTGACTTAATAAAAAGTTTTTGTCTAATGTACTTTCTGATTCAATAGGATTTACTGTATCTAATATATTATTACATAATGAATTTATTAAGTATGATTTATACTCGGATAAAGATGGATTAGTAGTTGTAGATATAGGTAAATTAACATTTTGTCCAAATGCATTTGTCATTGTTTTTGAATTGAAATTATTAACAGACCATCCAGAATTCCATAATATTTTAGTTAAATGTTCTGTATTTCCATTATTTACAGAACCAAGCATTAAATCAAACCATGTACTTGGTGTAACCAAAGGTATAAAAAGTCCTTTTAATACATTATTTTGAACTTCATTTGTATTTATAAAATTTGCATTACTTGCTGTAGGATGAACTACAGGTTGACTAATAAATGAATCTATTTTTAAACCATTATACAAAGACATTAATATTTTAAATTCACTAGTCCATAATCCATTAGGAACATAAAAAAGTAAACTATTTAATCTTGATGATAAATCTATTATAACACTTTCATAAGTATATCCAGTATGTTCTGTTGTTAAAAGTTTATTAACTAATTTTAAGTTATATTTAGGTTTTAATCTATTACATTTAAATTTACCACCAGTTTGAGAGATTTGATATAAAAAATCAATTAAAGATAAGTATACTGACATTTGTAATTGCCAAAGATATATATTGGGTTCAACTGAATTAGAAGGACTTATAAATGTAAATGTCTGATCAAATAATTCTCTTGACATGTATGGAGATACTGCATTATACATTTTAGTTATTTTATTATTATCTGCTATAGTTAATGATTGAGAACCAAATTTTAACATATCATTTTTAGTTATATTATTTAAATTAGTATAAAACTGTTGTAATTGATTGGAAAGAGGTTGTGATCTTAAATTAGTTGTAATTGCGTTTAATACATCAACACCATTAGAGCATTGGCTGTTAAAATTTGATCTACATAATAATCTTGCTTGATCATCAGTATAATTTTGAGTATTATAAGTATAAAATGGTAAAAATTCATTTAATATCAAACTATTATTAGCGGATATATTATTGTCTATATTTAATCTAATATTATTCATATCATATTTTTCTTTAAATATTAACATTGATAATCCTACTACAAGTGCTACTGCAAGTATAACTATCAAGCTACCAGCTACTATATTTTTAAAATTAGTCATTTATTATTATTTATTATTTTTTTATTATAAATAAAAATGTCAATAATAGAAAATTTACAAAATATATTAAAACAACAAAATCCAAACGAGTTTAAAAAATCCCAAGAATTTATCTCTGATTTTGTAAAGCATATGGAAATTAGAAATAATGTTATTAAAAATAATTTTAAAATTACTGATAATGGTAAACCTTTAGAATATGTTGACCAAGATTTATTACCAAAAATAATTAATAACCCAAAGTTACATAATGATTTGTATATTAAAAATTTACAACAGAATGCAAGAGAATATTCTAATTTTTATAAAACATCTACCAGTATAATTCCAAAATTTGTTGATGATCAAGCAGGTTTACCTTAAATTACTTTATATATTAATTACTATATAAAGTAAATAAATTCTAGTTTATTTAAATATTTGAAGCTTCTTTATAAGCTAATTTATCGACTATTTCATTATATTTGTTACCATTATGTGCTTTAACCCATGTATAATTTATTCGTCTATTTTTTGAAATTTTATCATATTTATTCCATAAATCTAGATTTGCTTTTCGTTTCCATATATTTTGAGCACAATTTATAGTTAATAAACTATCAGAATAAATATTACATTCATTATCTTGTATCATAGCTAATGATTCGATTATAGCAGTTAGTTCCATTCTATTATTAGTTGTATTTGATTCAGAACCAGACATACATGTATAAGAATCACTATCATCTACAATACAAAAAGCCCAGCCACCTGGACCAGGATTTTTAAGACATGAACCATCAGTATAAATAGTAACCATATTTATATCATTTGTATCAATATATTTTACTAAAATAAAATCAATTTTAAATATAATCACAAATTATAATATAATATTTATTTTTCTGTTCAATGATTTGGAATGGTTTAGCACATCCATACACTTTATCATCTAATTTTAATTGTATACATGCTTCTTTATTTAAATGTGGATTAATCTGTTCAAAGTTATGTTTGTAAACACCGTGTCTAAAGATTTTACAGTTAAGTTCATTTTTATGAACAATTATATCTTCATTACAGTGTGGGCATTTCATATAATAAAAATCTTCAATTAATTTAATTTCATGCATTTTGTAGATAAATGATATAATATTTAAATTATAGTTGTAGTAATTTGAAAATAATATAATAAAAAATTAAATTATTTTTATTTAATAAAATGGTTCAAATTAATCCTATAGTAATAAATGTTGTTGTATTTGTTATTGCATTTTTAATAGGTTTGGCAGCTGGATATGGTGCTTTTTCAAGTAAAGAAAAATTTTGCAATTGTCAAGGTATGATTACACAAGTATGCCCAAATCCAGCAGAGTTAGTTAAACTATATAATTCAGGTGAATTAACAGAGTTTACAGACCTAAATAAGTTTAGTAATAATAAAAGAAATAATTTTAAAATGACTATTGATCAGTATCAAGATAGCTATTTATAAAGATGTCTATAAATTTTTATATTTTTATTAAAGTATAAAAATTATTTATAAGTAAAAATTATGTTCAATAACATCTTTCCATTCGTTTACATTTAAATATGCTTTAGGGCTTCTAACTATTTTTAAAAACGATTCAAAATCACATTTAGAATTTGGAGGGGGTATATCTAAACTATATATTTTACCTACATGTTGGTAAATATTAAATCCATTATCTAGAACAACACCAGTTATATCAAAAATATAATTAAATAACTGCGTATTCATATCTTGTAAATTTAAGAAAGTATATGTTTGATTTCCAATTAATTTATTAAAAGCATTAGAAAATTCAACATTTCCAACTCTTATAGAACCATAAAAATAACATTCATATATTCTTTTATTATTATTAATTAGTTCTAAAGCACTTAAAGCTGCAAAAGAAGCACCAACACCCTGACCAATTAATATAAATTCATTTATATCTATATTTGATGTGATCCAATTTTTTATTCCTTTATTTATACACCATTTATTATTAATACAATCGTCATAGAATAATGTTTTAAATAAAGAAGTTACTTTAGAGTTTATAAATAAACTATTTATATAAGTATTTCTAAAATTTATATTTGTTCCTCTTAAATATGAAGGTATAAAATCTGTAAAAGTTATATCTTCTGGAAAGTTATCATAATCATTACCTAGTATAATTATACCTTTATTATTATATTTTCCTATTATTCCAACTGGTATAACATAATCTCTAAATAATATATTATTTATATCAGATATACAAAGTACTTCGATATTAGTTATATTATAAAGACGACGAAATTGTTGTGCATCTGTAATAACCCGAGCAGGTATTATATTTTGTGGTCTAAATTTATAAGTAAGGAAATTATTTAAAGAATATAATGTGTTTAACATGTTAGAATAATTTTTAAATTTATAATAAGTAGGTTTAGAAAAATATTGTATTGGTGGTAAAGTATTAGGTGGATTAGGTAGTGTATTAATATATTTATCAAATATTTGAATTTCCCATTGTTTTTGATATTCAAGATCGTTTACAAATGTTTCATTTAAATGCCATTTAATAGATAAATTAAAATTTCTAGGCCATGTTGGTACTGTATAATCAATTCCTAATAATCGTCCTACATGTTGAAAACAACCAGAATTTCCTTTAAATATTTGAAAACCAATAAAACTTTTATCTACATCAACTATGGAAGGAGGAGCTGCATGCACAACATCTAAAAAACTATAAAAATTGTATGTATTATTGTATAAATAATTATTATAATCTTTTGCAAGATTTTGGGAAAACACTCTTGGAGTAGCATATAAATATACTTCATATACATTCTTTCTTAATATTTTTGTAAGTTGAAAGGCTGCTAATTGTGCTAATGTACCACCTAAACTATGACCTGTAACACTATAATTAATAATTTCTGGATGTCTTAATACCCAATCATTAATTTGTTTAGACATACATATATTATTTGGTCTTAATATACCATATAAATCTAAAAAACCTGTATATCCTTTCATATTGGTTGTTAATGAATTAAATTCTCTTATTCTCTTTATTTCAGTTGATCCTATTGTAAAATCAGTTATCCAATCACGAGGAGTAACTGTTCCTCTAAATACAATAATACCATTACCATTTTTATCTTTTGCTATAATACCATATATAGATGATTCATTATAAAATATAAAACTTTGTGTTCCAATTAATAAAGTAACATCAGATAAACTATATTTATTTATTAACATATTAGTAACCTGTCTAATATAAGGATCATTTAAAGGATTTCTATTAATATTAATATCTAAACCACTTGTGATAATATAGTTTCCGTCTGAATCAGTTAAAAATACACCATTTTCGTTAACCCTTTGAACATATCCATAAACCTGGTCAATGAATTGAGCATAATATAAAAATTTACTAAAAAATGGTTTTGTAACTCTAATTAAATTTGCCATATTTTTATTTATAAATAAATAAAAAATTTATTATTTTAAGAATATAAATCCTTTAACACTATCATAATCTTCTTGAAATAAAGAACTTAACTCTGTAATGTTAAAAGTTTTAAGCATATTTACAATAAATAATTTACACTCATTAATTTCATCTATATTATAACCTGTAAATTCTATTAACGGTGATTTCCATAATTCAAGTAAAACATGAGTTACAATATTAATTTTTTCATCAGCAACTAATAATGAACATAACGCTAATAAAGATGGTTTAAATTTCAAACTATTTATATCCATTGTTAATAGACATAAAATATATTCAGATAATTTAACAAGATTATCTGTCATTAAAACCAGTCCTTTATTTATATAATATTGTAGAAAATAATAAGAAGTAGGGAGAGTAATTTCCCAACGTAGATAAAATAGTATTTCTCTTTCAGATTCAATAATATTATCACCATTATATGGTGATACTAATGCAGAATAAACATCATTTATAGATTCATGATAAACTCCGTGAAATTTAGCAGAAATAAATAAAGATGTTACAGAAATAAGTTTTAAATAATCCTGTTTAATTGTTTCCAATTTTCCAATATATTTTAACATAAATTTATCAAATATTGCACAAGCTGTAAAATATGTATATAAATTATAATCAAAAATAAAACATATGTCTATAATATAGTTTAATGATTCGGCTCTGTATATAGAATATTTTTTAGAATTAATATATGTATTATCAAATACATATTCTATTTTTTTATAGTAATTATATTGTTCAGTTAAATCTATTTTTTTCATACTATCATATTTATTTTTATTATATGATTTTCTGGGTGATTTTCTGGGTAATTTTTTTGGTGATTTTCTGGGTTTTTCCTTATATTTTTTCTTAGGTGTTTTATATTTAAAACTCATGTTTATATTAACTAAAGAAAATGAATGATATTTTTTTTTAATTTATAAATAAACGATGAGGGAAAGTATCAAATATGGTAAAAAAAGTGGATTATATACAGATAGTATTTCTAAACGAAAAAGTCGTTCAAAAAAATCAATAAATAAGAAATGTAAAAAAGATGAAATTTTAAATCCAAAAACAAATAGATGTGTAAAAATATCGGGTAAAATAGGAAAAGATATTTTAAAAAATAAATCTAAACTAAAATCCAAGAAAACTAAATCTACTAGATGTAAAAAAGATGAAATTCGTAATCCAAAAACAAATAGATGTGTTAAACGATCTGGAAAAATAGGTAAAAAATTAGAACAATCTAAGACTAAAGTTATAAGTAAACATTCAACTTTTAATAAACCTCAAATTTATTATGCTGGATATAAAGTATTATATAAAGGATTACCTGCAACCATAACAGCCAGATATTACGGTAATAATGAAGTTATAAATACATATGAAATAATGATGGATAAGAATGGTAAAATTTATGATTTTGTTCATTATAATGATTTAGAGTTAATATAAATATACATAAAATGACATATATGTCATTAAACATTATATATATAGAATTATATATATAATGGAGTAAACACAATTAAATAAATTTATGAATAAAATGTAAAGTTTTAAATATAAAAAACTTCTCTGCAATTAGGACATTTTTTAGGTTCAATTTGATTTATACATAATCTACATATATTTTGTTTACAGCATGATGAATATAAAAGATGTGAAACATCATCCATACATACTAGACATGTAGCAACTTGTTTTCTACAAAGCATATCTACTTCTTTTGAAATAATATTCTGTTTATGTAATTTTGTTTTTTCAATTAACATATCATCATATTTACTGTATACATATTTATTTCTAATATTTTCTATACTTTCTAATGCAGAATCAATGAGGGTATAAATAGATGAATTTTTTTGTATACTTGTAATTAAAATTTGTAATAAATATGATTCTTCATCACAATCATTACCAAGAATAGTTGGGTTAGATATTTTACATGCTATTGACAAGGCATTACTTTTATTTAATTTAGTAATTGAAATATCAAAGACTAAGATATCGTTGAAATTGTAATCATGTAAATAATAAAATCCATCACAACAAGAGTTATTAAAATATTTAATAATATCCTTTATTATATTTTTATATTTAGATGTTGTGATAATAACAATATCATTTAATATACTATTGAATGTATTTCTAAAGTCTACGTTACTCATAATAGCTACTATATTATTAGTAATAATATAATATGTAAAATCAAATTTAATTTTATCATGTAAAATATTCATCCAATGAATCATAATTTAATTTTTGAATTTCATAAATAAATTTATTGTCAAGGTTTATTAAAGCCTTTTTTATTTCATTTATATTTTTTTCAATAGTTATTATTTTTTCATAGAGTTCCTTACAATTACAATTGTGTTCTTTTTGTTTGTCCATAGTTTTATATTTTTAAGAGTAGAGTAATTTTTAATTTTATTTTTTAATTAGTCTAAATAGTTTATAAAATTAAAAATGAAAAATAATAATAACAATTACTCAAAATATTAGATATTGAGTAAGCAAATGACTTCAAAAAATATTGGTATTGTATACTCAAGAATTTCTTGTTCTAACGATAAAAATTACAATATGTCTTTAGATTCACAAGAATATGCTATTAAAAGGTTTTTAAAAGATAATGCAATTAATATTTTTAAGATTTTTAAAGAAATCGGAAGTGCGTTTTCTAGGCCTCAGACTGATTTGAAGAATTTATTAAAAAGTACTAAAAATAAGTTATTGGTTGTATTTGAACCATCTAGATTAACCCGTAATTTAAGAAATTTTAAAGAAATTTATACGATATGTAAAAAAAATAAACATAACATAGCTGTAGTTTCTCTTAATCAAATTTTCAATACGCAGATTAGCTGTAATTATGAAATATTATTTAAGCTAATACAAAAAGCAGAGAACGAGTCTATTGAACTTGGAAATCGAATTAGGAGATCTATAAGATATAAAAAATCCAAAGAAGCTCCATGGGGTAAACAATATGATAGTTTAAATAGATTGATTGATAATGTCCGAGAGATTAAAATAAAGAAACTAATTGAATTATTATCAACATCTGGATCGAAAGTTAGTGATATTGAAACTATTATTAAAGAAATTGGTAATACTAAAGATAAGGAACAGTTTGAAATAATTGAATATGATAAAAAAGGTGAAAATAAAGTTAGTATTCTACCATATGAAATGTCTATGAAAAATATACTTGATACTTTATACTTCTATGATATAAAAGGTAGACGTAATCAAAAAATAACAACTAAACACTTACATATGATTTTTAATGAGTCTAATAATAAAAATATTGTTAATGATGATAGTATTGATTTTTTATGTAATGATATAGAATCAATAGGTGTTTCTAAAGAACAGATAAATATACATAAAAATTGGGTTTGTATATGGTTTGATCCTAAGATTGGATTACCAGAAGGCATTACTTTACCAGAAGGAATGGATATTCCAAAAGTTCCATGTAATTTGTATATTCCAAGCTAAATATAAATAATAATTGTGTTTGTAATTTTAAACTAAAATAAAGTTTAAAATTATTTTATATTTATTTAACATCTATTATTCCAAGAACTAACTCCTGTGTACATAACTGCGGGATTAGGTCCACAACTGGAACAATATCCTTCTTTGACATTGGTATCCATAAATTGATTAGATTCTGGCATATAAACACCTTCATATTTAGGCATCATAGCATTTTTCATTTCATTTGATAAATAAGTAGGCTGACAGTTTCCTTGCCATTTTTGTTTCATAGCTTGGTCAAAATCTGTACGTTGCATATTTGTCCAAGACCAAGGAGCATAAGCACCAGTCTTATCAGTGTTAGGATCATACACTCTAGACATTAATTGATCATAAGGAGTTCTTGGAGGAGAATATCTTTCTAATATTGAATAACGCATTTTTCTTTTATAAAATATTTTTTTATTTTTTAATTGTTATATTTTATGTAAAAATAAAAAAATATAAACATAAACATTTATAATTTTTAAATAAATAAATGTTATTATATCTATTTATAGCTCTAATTGGTGTTAATGCACTATACAATGATCCTTATAATTTTCGTTTTTCAATAGGCGGTTATAAATTTGATTCTATCTACGTATCTTGGTCTACTAAATTACCATATGATTCTAAACCTCTCATAAAATATGGTGTTGACGAGAATAACTTAAATATGATTTCATATGGTGAATCAATATCATATGTAGATAGCTCCATTAATCATCATGTTTTAATTAATTTTCCTTATGATGATACTAAATATTATTTTTTTAGTGTAGGTAATGAATATTCTAATTATACTGTTCAAAAAATACATTCTCCATTGATATCTAAAAGTTATAATCCAACAATAGCTATATATGGTGATATGGGTATAGAGAATGTTGATGATACTATTAAACTATTAAAATCTAGAGAATATGATTTATTTATACATATAGGAGATATTTCTTATGCAGATGATAAAGGAATAGAAATAGGAAACAATAAAGATTTATATGAAAATACATATGATATTTTTTTAAATAATGTTGAAAAATTTAGTAATAATACACCTTATATGATATGTCCAGGAAATCATGATGTAACATGTCATTCTATAACAGATTTAGGATGTGAATCTGGTTTGAAAAATTTTGGAGCATTCAATTCGAGATTTAAAATGCCTAGTTTAGAATCAAATGGAGTTAAAAATATGTGGTATAGTTTTGATTTTCATAACATTCATTTTATCTCAATAAATACTGAAACAGATTTTGATGGTGCTCCTACAAATCCTTACACATTTTTTGGAGGTGGTTCTGGTGGAAATTTTGGAAATCAAATTGAATGGTTAATTAATGATCTCGAAAAAGCCAATAAAAATAGAAATAAGATACCTTGGATAATTGTATATGGACATCGTCCAATGTATGATAAAAATATTGTTGATTGGCCTTTTCTAACTAAATATAATATTAGAAAAGTATTTGAGCCTATTTTTATTAAGTATAATGTTAATATATATATTGCTGGACATATTCATGCATATGAACGAAATCATCCTATTATAGATGGTAATATTGATTTACAAAATGGAATATATCATATTGTATGTGGATCTCCTGGAAACCAGGAAAAAATAGATAAAGGAGTATTATTTAATCATAAATATACCGCATTTTATAATTATGATGATTATGGCTTTGGAGAATTAGTTATTCATAATGATACTATATTAGAATGGAATTTTTACTTATCAAAAAATGGTAATAAAAATGATACTGTTTTTATACATAATAAATTAATTTCAAAAAATTGATTTTAATTTAAAAAAAATAATAATATATTGAATCTGTAGTAATGGATAACAAACAAATTATTTCAGCTAAGGGAAGAGTTATGGACGGAGATAACAAAATTAATAAATTTGGTATAATAGATTCAGTTAAACTAAGTTCATTTGATCCTAAAACTGATTCAATTACAGTTAGATTAGATGATTCTAATGTACCTGGATTTTGGATGGAAGTTAATATACGTTTTGAACATTTAAAAAAATGGGTAGAAAAAATGAAAAAAATGAGTGAAGATGAAAATTATTGTGACTCAAGCGATGATGATGATTAAGAATAAGATATAACTTTAAAATATAATAAATATTTATTATATTTTAAATATAATCTCAATTAGAATTTTATCTTTTCTTCAAACAAGCTAGCTAAAGGTTTAAATAATTCTTTTTTAGTTATACCATGATATTCATATGATGCTTTATTAAAGTTTTCTCTAAATTCATTTATTGTCATATATCCACCATATTCTTTTAAAAGTCTCCAATGTGGAGCAGGTGTAATATAATTTATATTTTTCCCAAACATATCATTATACATTTTAACTAACAGTATATTAGAATTTATATACAAATTATTATGTTTATTATCTTCAATAAAAGCTTTACAGCAATTAAATGAACAAAATACACCGTCTGTTTCAAAGTACTCTTTTTTATCTATAATTGTATCTGATTTTACATATTTATTGTTATCTTCAATATATTTACGTTTATTACGTGTAATTTGTTCTTTAATAATATAATTATCTTTACTTACTTCTGAATGGTAACTTTTTATTGCTTTACTTGAAATATATGTTATTGGACATCCTATAGAACTTGAATTGTATGAATTTCTACACCAATAACATTTATATCTAAGTTTTTCAGTTTCAAAACCAGATAAAAAATCAATCATAGATATATTACATTGATATGTTCTTTTAGAATCATCTAAAAATGAAATAACTTCCTTTATATCGTTTAAAGTATTATCATTTAATTCCATAATATTTGTTGTATTCATAGGTTGATCTTCTGTATCATTAGAAATAAGATTAGAAATACCAGTTAAACCATACTTTTGATCTACTTGTTCTGTATTAATATTTTTTAATACAAAAACATATTTTGTACTCTTCCTCTTTTGTTTAATCATTATTTTAAATATAATAATTTATTAGTTATATTAAATTCATTTTTAAATAATAATTACACGTTCATTCCATTGCTTACTTTTAATATTATCATGATATTTTTCCTCTATTAAATTAATAAGATTTCCTTTTTTACTATATAAGTCATCTGTTAATTTGAGTAATAATTTATTATACTCATGTATTACTTTATTTACAATTGTTAGATAGGTATTATAGTCAGTTTCTAGAGGATTAATTATATCAAAAGAAACTAAATTATCATAATGTTTCCTTAATTCGTCTGGTGATTTTTTAATTATATTACATATATTTGATCCATATAAATAATTATTTAAATAAAATTCATCAAGTAACTTGTTTTCATTCTGAAAAACACTAAAAATTATTATTTCGTCACAACTTTTGTTTACATTATAATTAGTATCAATTTCATTTTCAAATAAAATTTTAACTAATTCATTACAATTAATAGCTTCTTTTAATTTTATAGAATAATATAACTCATTAATATAATTAATCATTTCAAATTTATAGGATAATCATATATTTTTAAACAGTAATAAGAGTTAAAAAATATATTCAATAATTTTATACACCTTTGGACATTTAAAATGTCGCATTTATATATACTGGTTGAAAAAATCTAATTTAATTACAACTTTTTTATTATTAATAAAATAACACTATGAAAAATATCCCAAATAACACAACTCTATATGACATCAAAACACCTGTTGGTGCTGACTACATAACATGTCCTGTTTGTAAAGATTTTTTTCCAAATGAAGTTGAAAATATATTAGATTTCGGTATTAATTTATACCTTTACTATGCTCCTTGTTGTAATATTTTATTTAATATTTCTCATACACATATTCCAGATGGTTGTACAGATGGTAGTTATTATTCACATTTCGTAACTAAATATCAAACAATAACATATGACACAAACAATATAAAGACAATTTGCGATTATATAGGACAACCTCAATTTGTAAATGTTGAAGAGTGTATTTTGATGTTCTTTAATAATCAAATAAGGATTTTAGAACTTGGTTGTAGTTGTAATAAATGTATAATAAAAATTGTGTCAGAAAATAAATAATAAAATGCGACATTTTAAATGTCCAAAGGTGTAATATGTTCATAATGTAAAGAAAATGAGAAGGGTGTTAACAGCAAATTTTTTGTGGGAAAATTTGATTTTTTAAAACATAATTCTAATATATAATTTAGATATAGGATGACTGAATATTTTGAATATTGTTCTAATTTTTTGAATAATTATGGTAGAATTGAGGCCATAAAAGAAGACTGGGAATATGTAACTGATTTCTATAAAAATCACTATATATTTAAAAACGACGTTATAGATCTGTTTACTAACTTTTTAAAAAGATATGGATGTATAGAATCTATTAAAGAAGATTGGGAATATCATAAACAAAATCTATAACTTTAAAATAAAATATATATAAATTAAATAATTGTAAATTTAAATTATAATAATTTAAATTTTTATTGATATTCAAATAACATTTTGATTACTAATTACTGGATAACTAGGCATTACAGCTATACCACATTGTCCCTCTTTAGAATTAACATTTCTTTCAAGTAAAATATAACCATTATCACCCCAAAATTCACCCCATGAATTTTTAACTTTCCAATAAGGTTTATTATCTAATTCTCCCCATCCTACAACTAATACTCCATGATCTAAATTTGTACCACATGCGCTAGACATAACACCTCCACTATAAAATTGAAATACATTTTGATCCGCTTCAATTGCAACTGATACAGGTTGCTTATAAACTGCTTGTCTTAATGCTTCTTCATTATTTGGAGTAACATCAACAAAAGATGTAATCTTCAATACATTATCACAATGTTTACATGTTCCATCTACTGCTTTATATGGATAATCAGATTCTTTACATATTCCATTTTGAATAATATAATTAAACGCATTATCCATTAATCCTCCTGAACATCCTTGATTATTATAAGATGATGAACAATCAACTAATTGCTGTTCTGATAATGATACTAATTTACCAGAACTCAAAAAATATGATCCTTCTACACTTCCAGTTGTAGAAAATGCCCAACAAGAACCACACTGACCTTGATCCTTAACAGGAGTAACAGCACCCTTTTCAGTCCAATCCCAACTATCTGGTAAATTTTGTTCAATATTTACAAACTCAAACTTTTGTCTAGGCATTATTAATTGTGAATCTAAATTAACACAATTACTCTTTTTACTTAAATTTTTAAATTCATCTGATGTTAGATCTGCGTAATGATTTATATCCATTTTCCATTCATTATTCTCATTATGTAATTTAATCTTATTAAAATTATGAGTGAAAATAGAAAATCTTAGATTATATTCATCTTCAGACTGATATTTTTTATTATATTTATTAATAAATTTTGAAAATTCGTAATCATAATTATATTTAAAAGTCATGGAAGAAACAAATGATGGCAAAAGTAAAGAATATAAGAAATAAATTAGTTGCATTTTATATATACAAAAGTTTAGCTTTAAATTTAAAATTCAAAACTTGATTTTTTTGGATAAATATATTCCATCATTTGTAAATAGTATTGTTTTTGGCTTTCTAAAACACTTTGGATACACATAAAATTAATTTTATCATAATCTCTCAATAAATTTTTCATTTTATTACTAGAAGACATATAATACTCTTGAGTCTTTTTAAAATCACCTTTAAACCAGTTAACATATAAATATTGCTTCAAAAAAGCAACCAAATATAAATTATCATTTCGTCTAAATTTTGACATTCCTGTTTTATCATAACTATTTATACTATCATCATTAAAATAAAATTGTTTTAGACGTTTTTCAATCTCAAAATCTAAAGTTTTTTTATACATTTTAGGAATATGAGAAACTGTATATCTATCTATTTCATAATTACATAATTTATTTAACATCAAAAAATTAACATGCCAACCATCTTCAAAAAAATAATTTTCATAATCATAATTTTTATTTTTATAACTTTTTTTATGAGAATATGCATGTAAACTATACGGAATTCCTGTTTTAAAATTAATAAAATAAAATGGATCCACTTTCTTTGTCATCAAAATATCATCATTAAAATACAAATAATATTCACTTAAATTTGGAATATGATGCAAATAACATTCTATCGCCATTGAATTAAATGTTGGTAAATATTCAGATGGTATTATCTCTGAATGATTTACCAAATGAATTTTTGGATTATTAAAGTTAATATAACTTGGTTTTTGGCCATCTTTAACTACTATATATATATTATTAAAGTATGGGAAATATTTTTCTACACTTCGTATAGAATATTTAAGCTGTTGATTATCTTCAAATCTTTTTGTATCAATACTATTTCGAAGTTTATAATTATTTTTACTATTGTTAAACCAATAATTTTTTTCTTCATTAAATTCATTATTATCTTCAACCCAAGTATATACAATATCTATAGGATATTTATTACTTATATCAAAATTACTTCTAGTTTTAATTAATAAACTACTAAAAATAAACACGCATATTAAAATGCCTAGTACAATCCACATTTATATATACCTAACAAAATAATTTACATCTTCTTTTCACATTATTAACTTTACACCCTATAGCACCTTCATTATTATTATTGTTATTAGTATTATTATCATAATTTTCAGATAATTCAGTTTTAAGTTTATCAAATCTTTCCTGTAAACATTGTATTTCATTATCTACTTTTATTTCTTTCATAGTATCATCTATCAATTTATCAACTTCACTTGTATTATAATTTACAGAATCGGTTAGTAAATATTTATACATTACTTGATCAAAATCATTGTTATTTCTTATTCCAAAAAAATTGTTATAATAATATAAAATATTTTCATACACTATTTCGAAATACTGCCATATCATTTTACTTATTTAAGAAAAGAAAATATATCACTAAAAAATGGATTATTCATATTTTGACAAATGTAGTTTTGAAGATCTCAAAGAAATAGCACTTCAAATGGATATTAAAATATCTAAATCTAAGTTGTCACTTAAAAACCAAATTATCAATGCGTTCAAAGAATATGAAGATTATAAAAAACAAAAAATTGATAAATATAAAAAATTAAATCAACTAGGAAATACAGGCAAAGAAGGTACCACTTATCTAGTAGAAACTGAGAATGGAACTCAATATGCTATGAAAACTTTTAAAAAAACAAAATCTTCTAATACACTTGAAAAAGAAGCTTATTTACAACAAAAAGCAGCCGAACACGGCTTATCTCCAAAAGTTATAGATACAGATACTGTTAGTAAATATATTATAATGGAAAAACTTGATACTCATTTACTTGACTCTTTAACTAAACAAGAAGGTATATTGACAGAAAAACAACAAAAACAAATTATTCAAATTTTTAAAGGTTTAGATAAGGCTGGTGTTTTCCACGGAGATTCTAATATTTTAAATTATATGTATAAAGGAAAAAAACTTTATATTATTGATTTTGGATTTGCAAAAGAAATAAATTCTGATCTAACAGATAAATTAAAAACTAAAAATCCTAATATTGATATTATGACACTTGGTTTTATCCTTAAATTAAAAGAAATGAAATGCCCTCCAGAATCATATTCATATTTACTAAATTATATAAAAGACGAAGATAAAACACAATTTAACCTTTAATTTGTTTTAATTATTTATTTAAAAAATTAAAACAATATCAGTTATGTTCTTGTATAATATATTATTGTTACTTTAAGTGTTCCTGCTGTCATAGGTGCGGTACCACTATTTATTGAAACATAATTTGTTCCTGTAGTAGTTGTTTTTGGAACTGGTTGTCCAGCTGTTACCAATACAGGATCAATTATTGCAATATTATTTATTTGAGTATCTGTTAAATTCGCAGTTAAAGTTGTTGCTGTAGTTCCATTCAAAATAGGTCCAATCGCGACATTTATAGTTCCACCACCAGATGCAGTAATTGTTCCACTTGCAGGTTCCATAATTACTGCTTGAATTAATGCATCATTTGGTAATGTAAGAGCAGTTGAAGTTGTAGCTGCTATAGCTGAATTAGATGTACTTGTGACTAATGTGTAATCACCAACTAATGTTGTTACATTAGAACTAATGTACCCAGAAGTAGTGTGTGTAATAGTATAACCAGCTGTGTATGCTGTAGAACCTGGATATTTCCATTGGTTTGCATATTGATTTGTAGATCTTAATGTGGTATAAAATTTAGCACAATTTTGAACTCTTGTATAATTTTGGTTTCCTTCAACGGGATATGTTGTATCTCTTCTAGTTGATGACATTTATTTTATTTAAAAAAACAATATTAATTTTTTAAATAAAATAAATGACACGTATAAATATTAATCCAGTATATGGAAATAATAATTTTTCACGTATTCAAAATTCGGTAATTAGAAATACAAATTTAATTACTACAGATTTATCTGTTGTTTTTATTAATGGACAACCTGTTAGTAATATAGGTAATGGTTCAACAGGTCCTACTGGACCAACTGGACCATGTTGTACAGGTCCTACAGGGCCTACTGGATCTCCTGGGTCAGCTTCAAATACAGGAGCAACTGGACCAAGTGGAAATACTGGTCCTACTGGACCAACTGGACCTACTGGAGCACCTAGCACAGTAACTGGGCCAACTGGACCTACTGGGATTTCTGGTTCTCAAGGACCAACAGGACCTACTGGATCACCTAGTACAATAACAGGACCAACTGGACCTACTGGGATTTCTGGTTCTCA
>JACCDO011709202.1_pt1 | contig 20805 bp, 19 predicted proteins | sample 7446101 | NCBI WGS metagenome assembly JACCDO01 (sample SAMN15323440, study PRJNA562643) | freshwater metagenome | isolation source: river surface water | place: USA:Blue River Watershed | collected 2017-08-16
GGGGAGCTGTGGTTGGGCCGGGGTCAGTTTGAGCGCATCAACGCCTTGGTTCATCGCCAGCACGCCGATGATGAGGCCTGGCGTGGGGTGCGTTACATGGTGTTTGATGGGCCGGGTTATGGTGGCTCGTTTAGCGAGCGTTTGCAGGCCCTGGCCCGTGACGTGGTTTCGCCCCCCGAAGGGCGGCTACAGTTGGTGGAGCAACAGCGTGTTAGCGATGCGGCGGCGCTGGAGGACTATTACCAAAGAGTGGTACAGGGCGGTGGGGAAGGGCTGATTTTGCATCGGGCTGATGCGCTGCATGTGGTGGGCCGGAGCGAGCATGTGCTGAAAATGAAGCCAGTGCAGGATGCGGAAGCGCGGGTGATCGGCCATGTGCCGGGCAAAGGGAAATACCAAGGCCTGCTGGGCGCTTTGTGGTTGCAAGACGAGCAGGGGCGGCGTTTTGCCTTGGGCAGTGGTTTGAGCGATGCCCTACGGCGCGAGCCGCCGCCCGTGGGCACTTTGGTGTGTTACCGCTATAGCAGCCTCACCGCCAAAGGCCTGCCGCGCCATGCTCGTTTTTATCGGATTGTGCTGGCGGTTTAAGGCCTCATTGGCGGGGCGTGAATATTGTTTTTTCATTACAAAGCCTCTCGGTGATGGGCCAAGTAACGGGTTGAGTAGGCATGTATAATGCGCCGTTTGCGAAGTTGTGCCGGTTAGCCCGCATCCTTTTCTCTCCAGCGTTCTGCTTTAGAGTTTCATTTCCCGCCCGAACCGGCCCGTGAGGTTGAGGCAGGCCGTTTCAGGATATTTTTCATGACTTTTGATGAACTCGGGTTGTTACCCGAATTGCTTAAGGCGGTGGCCGATGCTGGCTATTCAGCACCCACCCCGATTCAGCAGCAAGCCATCCCCGTTGTTTTAGCCGGTAAAGATGTGATGGGCGGCGCCCAAACCGGCACCGGCAAGACCGCTAGTTTTACCTTGCCCTTGTTGCACCGTTTAGCCCGCCACGCCAGCAGCAGTCCTTCTCCCGCCCGCCATCCGGTGCGCGCCTTGTTGTTGTGCCCCACCCGCGAATTGGCCATGCAGGTCTACGAGAGCGTTAAGACCTATAGCAAATACCTGCCCCTGCGCGCCATTTGCATCTACGGCGGCGTGGATATGCGCGCCCAAGTTGAAGAGCTGCGGCGCGGCGTGGAAATCGTGGTCGCCACCCCTGGCCGCTTGTTGGATCACGTGGAACAAAAGACCGTGAATTTCAGCCAAGTGGAATTGCTGGTGCTGGACGAAGCCGACCGCATGCTGGACATGGGCTTTATTCCCGACATCAAGCGCATTTTGGCGCTGCTGCCCACTACGCGCCAAAGCCTGCTGTTCTCCGCTACCTTCTCCAATGAAATCAAGAAGCTGGCGGATTCCATGCTCAAGTCGCCCCAGTTGATTGAGGTGGCACGACGCAATACCGTCTCCGAAACCATCACCCATCGCGTGCACCCTGTGGATGAGGCCGCCAAGCGGGCCTTGTTGGCGCACTTGATCGAGCAGCGCGACTTAAAACAAGTGCTGGTCTTCGTCGCCACCAAATCCGGGGCCGGGCGTTTGGCCCGTTATCTGGAAACCAAAGGCATCGTGGCCGACGCCATCCACGGCGATAAAAGCCAGCTCCAGCGCACCGAAGCCTTGGAAGCCTTCAAGAGCGGCAAAGTGCGCGCCTTGGTGGCCACCGACGTGGCCGCACGGGGTTTGGACATCGACAATCTGCCCCACGTTATCAATTACGAATTGCCCCACACCCCAGAAGACTACGTGCATCGCATCGGTCGCACGGGTCGGGCGGGCAATATGGGTGAGGCCGTCTCCCTCGTGGCCTCGGAAGAGCGCAGCTATCTCGCCGAAATCGAGAAGCTAATCAAAATGAAGATTCAAGAGGAAGTCGTGCCGGGCTATGAGCCGGGCAGTGGTTTCCGAGAAGAAAGCCGAGAACGCAGCCGCCCCCCTCGGGAAACACGGGACGCTACGCCCGCTGCCCATCGCCCACGGGAACGGCACCGGGACGAGGAAGAGCGCCCCCACGGTCGCCGTCTGCCACCGCCGCCGCCCCTGCGCCATCTGCCGCCCTTGGATTTTGATCCCAATAAGCCCTACGAGCCCAAAGTGGCAGAACGGGCTGGCAACGACGTTATTAAACCCGGCCTGAGCGTCACCGAACCCAGCAGCAAACCGCGCCGCACCGTGGCCGCCCTATTGGGTGGTTTAGGACGCAAGGAATAGGTCAACGCCATGAGTAGCAAACGATTTTGGCAATTGCTGGTGGGCGTGATTGTGCTGGCCTTGGTGCTGCCCTTTGTCTATCGCCCCTCGGGCATGCAAAAAACCGGGCCGGGCATGCCCTGGCAAGTGGAGCTAAACAGCACAGGCCAGCCGCAAGTGTTCGGCCTGACCTTGGGGCGCAGCACGGTGCTCGACGCCATCAACACCTTTGGCGAGCACCCCAAAATTGCCGTGGTGGCCTCCCCCGGACAAGACGGCGTGGTGGAAGCCTATTTCGACATGGTGCGTATCGGCATCCTCACCGGCAAACTGTTTGTGAACGTCGAGGCCAGTGCCGACAGCGTGCGCGCCATGCAAGGCCGCGCCACCAAAGAAGTCCCCCTTGCCACTGGCGCCCACCGCTTTGACCTCGTGCACAGCGATTGGCAAGCCGTGCAACAACAGGCCATCGCCAGCCTCACCTTCCTGCCCAGCCTGAAACTGGACGAAGCCATGGTGCTGGATCGCTTTGGCCGCCCCAGCGAACGCATCCGCACCGAAGAACCCCGCGAGCACTTCCTCTATCCCGAACGCGGCATCGACGTTAGCCTGGACGAAAAAGGCAAAGCCCTAATCCAATACGTCCTCCCCAGCCGCTTCGACGCCCTACGCCAACCCCTCCTCGCGGCACCGGCTGCGGCGCAGTAAGTGCCCTGTTTTTAGGTTGAACCACGTCCCCCATTCTAGGGTGGCCAGTTCCAGTGACTCCATGGTTGAGGGTACGCTGCCTTAGCATGAGCGTGGGTGGTGCGTAGGACTTTGCCACGCCGAGCCCTGCGTAAATCCAGCTGACGCATGAGGCATGCCACGGTGCAACGTGCCAGCGGGATGCTATCTCTACGTCATTACCGCCACACTTTATCCGCGCCGTAGACTTGAAAATTGCTGTGCCACACCCGCTCAACGCTTGGCCGCAATGGACTGGACTCTCCGATAAAGGAGCCTCCTCAAATTCTGGCGCCGTTCACCCCCACAACCATGCGGCGCCGCGCACGCCGCTGGAATCGCCGTGCTGGTTTTTGACCAAGCGCGTGGCGATGTGGTCGGAGAACACGTAGGGCTGCCAGAGTTGCGGCACGGCGCTGTAGAGGGGTGTGAGGGCCGAGAGACCGCCGCCGAGTACGATGACTTGTGGATCGAGAATGTTAATGACGTGGGCTAGGGCGCGAGCCAAGCGGTCGGCGTAGCGGTCTAGGCTGGCTTGGGCGGCGGCGTCGCCTTGTTGGGCAGCGGCCAGGAGTGCATGGGGCGGAAGGCGCTGGCCGGTGTGCTCCTGGTGGTCGTTCATGAGGGCCGGGCCAGAGAGCCAGGTTTCGATACAGCCGTGGCGCCCGCAATAGCAGGCCGGGCCGGGTTGTTCGTGGCGGTGGGCGAAGGGCAAGGGGTTGTGGCCCCATTCACCTGCGATGGCGTTGGCACCGTCTAACACACGCCCGTGGACCACAATCCCGCCACCCACGCCGGTGCCGAGAATCACGCCCAGCACCACATCGGCCCCTTGCCCCGCGCCGTCATGGGCTTCGGAGAGGGCAAAGCAGTTGGCATCATTGGCTAACATCACGTCCCGGCGCAAAGCCCGCTCTAGGTCTTGGCGCAGGGGCTGGCCGTTGAGGCAGGTGGAATTGCAATTCTTCATGAGGCCGGTGCGGGCAGAGATGGCACCGGGGGTGCCGATACCCACCGAGCACGCCGCGCCTAACTCGGCTTCGGCGGCCTGCACCAGGGCGACGATGGCGGCCACGGTGGCGAGGTAATCCCCTTGGGGCGTGGGCACGCGGCGCCGCAGCTGTTCATGGCCTTGGGGGTCTAAGGCCACAATTTCGATTTTGGTGCCGCCAAGATCAATGCCGATTCTGTTCATCACTATTGCTCCTATCCGGTGTGGCCTGCATCACGCCCTATAATGCCCGCTGCTTTTAACGAAGGAAATTATCATGCTTTATATCTTCCGCTCCCGTGCCAGCGCTGACGTGCTGATGTTTGGTAAAGACGCGAAAGCCTTATTGGAGATCGCGGGCAAAGATCCTGACGAGGCCAAGGGCATTTTTACTACCGAGCAGCTACCGGCGGCTATTCAGCGCCTAGAAGACGCGGCCAATAGCGACCGCTCGCAAGTGCGCGCCCGGCGAGATCAATTAGAAGCGGAACAAAACGAAGAAGGCTTGGCGGAAGACAAAGTATCCATCCACCTCAGCCAACGGGCGGTGCCCTTGATTGCCATGATGAAAGAATCCCTGGCCGAAGACACGCCCGTGACTTGGGGGGTGTAGAGAAAGTAATCTTATTAGCATTATTTTGAATCTCAGAACAGTAGAGTAAAAACAAGAAATTAGGTTATCTTGCTTAATCATTAGATAACAGCTCAACGACAATCGTTTGAGTTCTTAATTACTCTACTGTTCTGCGCCTTGTATATTCTGTTTTCAGAATTTTATAAAAAAGATGGGTTGCCTGTGGAGCTTTGCGGTTCATAAGGATGTTTCTAGGCTAGATCGCCCTTAGGTGAGCGTCAGAACCCTGCGCTTCCCACTCTCGCCCCTCAACTCTTTACTCGCCTCTCTCCACATGAACGAATTCGACCTCATCCGCCGCTACTTCACCCGCCCGGTGCGCCACACGGCGTTGGGCGTGGGGGATGATGCGGCTTTGTTTCGGCCACGGGCGGGGATGGAAATCGCGATTTCCACGGACATGCTGGTGGCGGGAACGCATTTTTTCCCGGACACCGACCCGGAGGGCCTGGGCTGGAAAACGCTGGCGGTGAATGTCTCTGATCTGGCCGCCATGGGAGCGGAGCCGCGCTGGGCGCTGTTGGCGTTGAGCTTGCCGGAGGCCAATGAAGCTTGGGTGGCGGCCTTTGCCCGTGGTTTTTTTGCCTGTGCCGAGGCCTTTGGCTTGGATGTCATCGGCGGCGATACCACCCGTGGCCCGCTCAATCTCGCCCCGACCATTTTGGGCGAAGTGCCCCAGGGCCAAGCCCTGCGGCGCAGTGCCGCCCAGGATGGCGATGAAATTTGGGTGTCGGGCCGCCCTGGCCTCGCGGCTTTGGGCTTGGCCCATGTGCAAGGCCGGATACAACTGGCCCAGCCCCAGCCCTGTTTAGATGCTCTACATCGCCCCCAACCCCGCGTGGCGCTGGGGCTGGCCCTGCGTGGCGTGGCCCACGCCGCCATTGATGTGTCCGACGGGCTCTTGGCGGATTTGGGCCATATTTTGGAAGAATCCCAGTGCGGCGCCGAACTCTCCGACGCGGCCCTGCCTTGGGGGCCGGTGCTGGCCGCTTGCCCCGACCAGCCGACCTTAACCCGGCGCTGCCTATGTGCAGGTGGCGATGATTACGAGCTGGTATTCACCGCCCCCGCCAGCGCCCGCCCACAGCTTTTGGCCTTGAGCGAAACCCTGCATCTACCCCTCACCGCCATCGGCCACATCCGCCACAGCCACAGCGAACTCCGCCTCTACGACGCTCAAGGACAAAACATCACGCCCCAGCAGCGGGGATTCGATCATTTCACTGCCACTTAAACTCCCCCATGGTCAACAACACTGAGAAGCGCTGTATCAAGCCAGTGCGGAGCTCGTGATGAGTGAGTTCCTAATTTATCAAGCAGAGAACGGCAAAACCCAGCTTTCTGTGGTGCTGGAAAATGAAGAGTTGTGGCTCAGCCAGAAACAACTGACCGAGTTATTTGGCAAGGCCAAGACCACCATCAGCGAGCACATCAAGCACATCTTCGAGGATGGGGAATTGCGGGAAGATTCAGTTGTTCGGTTTTTCCGAACAACTGCCGCCGATGGCAAAAACTACGAGGTGGCACATTACAACCTCGACATGGTGCTGGCCTTAGGCTACCGGGTACGCAGTCAAGCCGGTATGCGCTTCCGGCAATGGGCAAGCACCCAACTGAAGGAATACCTCGTCAAGGGATTTGTGCTCGACGATGAACGCCTGAAGAACCCCGGTCAGGCACGTGATTACTTCGATGAACTGACCCGCCGCTTGCAGGATATTCGCACCAGCGAGCGGCGTTTCTATCAAAAAATCACCGACATCTACGCGACCAGTATCGATTACGACTCGACAGCAGCGATCACGCAGGAATTTTTCGCCACAGTGCAAAACAAGGTGCACTACGCGATTCACGGTCACACAGCGGCTGAGCTGATTAGGCAACGGGCGGATAGCAGCCAGCCCAACATGGGGCTAACCAACTGGAGCGGTGGACGGATTCGCAAAAGTGATGTCAGCGTCGCCAAAAACTACCTGACCGAGGAAGAACTACGCGCTCTGAACAATCTGGCCGAGCAATACCTAGTGTTTGCGGAAGGGCAGGCTGCACGGCGCAAAGCCATGACCATGAAGGACTGGATCACCAAGCTGGAAGGATTCCTGACCCTGAACGACCGGGAAATTCTGCGCGGGGCGGGTCAGGTATCGGCTGATCTGGCAAAAAAACATGCAGAAACAGAGTTTTCCAAGTTCCGGGTGATCGACGATGCTCGGATTGAGTCCGACTTTGACCGTATGGTGAAGTCGCTTCCGGCGCCCAGGAAGAGCGAACAATAAAGCTCCTTTTACGGGCACACCACTGGCAAGCTCCGGTTGAGGGTGATGTGTGCTGGGTTGGGGTCGGCGCCAAGGGCGTAGGCTTCTACGCCTTTTTGCAGGGCGAGGCGCAGTAGGCGGCCATACTCGGGGTCGATGCTATCGGCGGGGCGGACTTGGTGCACGTCGCCGCGTTGCACACAAAAGACTAGGGCCGCCCGTTCTCCCGCGTGTACCTTGTCCATCATCTCGTGCAAGTGCTTTTGTCCGCGCTCGGTGACGGCATCGGGAAACAGAGCAATGCCGTCTTGCACCGCCGCCGTGACATTTTTGACTTCCAGCCAGCAGGGCGGCAGGCCGGGGCCTTCCAGTAGCCAGTCGATGCGTGAGCGTTTGCCGTCCGCGCCACCGTAGGCCACTTCCGGGCGGCGCTGGGTGTAGGCCGCTAGGGCGGGAATCTGGCCCTGTTCCAGAGCTTCGCGCACCAAGCCATTGCTACGCCCGGTGTGGATGCCCACCCAATGGCCGCCCACCTGCACCAGTTCCCATGTCCAGGCCAGTTTGCGCGCTGGATCCCGGGCGGGGGATAAGCACACCAAGCTACCCGGTTCGGCACAGCCCAACATGGAGCCGGTGTTGGCGCAGTGGGCCGTGACCACCTGACCATCGGCTAATTGCACATCCGCCAGAAAACGCTTGTAACGGCGCACTAAGCGGCCTTGGGTCAGGGGTTCGGCAAAGTTCATGGCTTAGAAATCAAAGGAGACAATCGCCTTGGCCACGGTGCGATCCATGCTGTCGGTCCAGGCATGGCCTAGGCCCAGATGCAAGGCCCAGCCTTGGTCACTTTCGTATTCAGCGATTAAGTAGGAGGTCTGGCCGGAGCGGTTCCAGGGCAGGTAATCATTCAAACGCCCTACCTCGCTGTAATGCTCCATGCCCAGCAAGTAATGGTCGGAAAGTTTGCGCATGGCACGCAAAGAGACGGCTAAATCTGGCGTGCGGGTGCGATTGGGGCCGGACAGTTCAAAGCCAAAGGTGATGTTGGCCGCCAGCAGCCAGTTGGTGAAGTCTTTACCGATGATGGTGCGCACTTCGCCGCTATAACGTTGTTCCGACGCGCTGGGCTTGTTCCAGGCCAGCTCTAAGTTAGCGCCGTAGTAGAGCGCACCTTCTTCTTCCACGTTAAACATACGCTTTACGCGCACTTTGAGGCCGTTCTCGTGCCAAGTGCCGTCGGCGGCGCGGGTGGTGGGCACGTAAATCCCCCAATCCATGCCATTCCCCAAACCCCAAGAAAACTCGGGCGTGAAGTTAAAAGCACGTTGGCTGGGGATTTGCCCGGCCCAATCGGCCTCAGTAGAGCCTCGGGGGGCGTAATTCATGTGTAATTCCAGACCGGATTCACCCAACTTTTTCAACTCGTTGGTATAGACCTGGATTTCGTCAGAGGCATGGGCAGCGGGGGTGCTGAGGCCGATAAAACCAGCGACAAGCGCCGCACACAGGGAGGTTTTGGGGTTGGACATGATGGATCCTCATTTTTATCGAATAGTGGTAAAGCCCTGCCATGGACAGGGATTCTACCGATGCTTCGTAAAAATGAGAATCCTTCTCAACTAAAACAGTTCAATTTCGTCGCCGCCGGTTTCCACGGCGCGGGCGTGCACTGCTGTCAGATATTTGTCGATGGCCTCCGCCACGGGCGTGCCAGACATCACCGACTCAAACATTTCCACCTCGTCGCGGGTGGTGTAACGGGAGCGAATGCGTTGCTGCAAAGTCACCCACTCTTCCGGGTTAAAGAGCTTGGCCCGATCAGAGACCAATTCAGACAAGCCGCCCAAGCTGGTGCACACATGGGCCAAGCGCTGAGACAATTTGTCATAAAACTGGAAGGCAATCACCGCCTGATGCACCAAGCTCGACACCTGGGTTGTGACAGTGGACAAACTCTGGCGCGCCTGGTGATTGACCTCGGTATCGGGAATTTCCTCAACGGTCTGCGTAATGGCATTCAACGAATCAGCCATGGAGGTAAAGGTATTAGTCAGCACGTCCACTGACGTCGTGCTGTCTCGCATTGCGGCCTCGATCTGCCCAGCGGACAACTCCAACATCAGCACGGTTTCGCTGACCTGACTCCAATCTAAATCGGGGGTATGGGCACGAGTGCCGCGAGTATCGTTATTCATGTACGTTCTCTTGTCTCAAAGATAAACAACCGCATGCCCATCGGGCAGATTGGGGCGGGATTTTATCGGAGTCTGAGCCGCAAAGATATTCCGGCCACAAGCTGACGGCATGAAAGCCATGCCTATGGCAAAAACAGCACAGGAAGTCACAATGAGGCTTAGACATTGAGATGGAACGGTTGGATTATCTAAGCATTTTCGCTCTCGCATCCTGAATGGGGACACAACGAGGGGCTATTTGAGCATTCGCCCCCTTAATTAGGCCTTTAGTCGCAAATTTTGCCGTGGGTTGCTGGGCTTGTTTACCGTGTGCCGCATTCATTTTGGTCAGGAGCAAGGCCTATGTGGCGCGTGATGGTGTTGGGATTGCTGTGTGGCAGCGTGAGTGCGGCGGATTTGCGGGTGCAGGTGAGTCAAATCCAGCAGCAGCGGGGGCAGTTGTTATTGGCTCTGCACAATCAGGCAGAGACCTGGTCAGGGGATACGGATTTTCACAGCCCGGAGTTTCAGGCCTACCGAGTGGCAACGCTGCCTGTACAGGGCACGGTGATGGAGTACGTGTTTCACGATCTTCCCCCTGGGCGCTATGCCTTGGGGGTGATTCACGACGAAAACGGTGATGGGCGCATGAATCGCCACATTTATCCGCTGGTGGGCATGCCAGAAGAGCCCTACGCCTTGTCCAATGATGCGTGGTCGTGGTTTAGCAAGGCGTCGTTTGAGGCGGCGGCTTTTGAGCTGCCAGCCGCAGGGCGTGTGCTGCAATTGCCGTTGCGCACCCACTGGCAGCGCTGGCGAGGTCAGGAGCCGGGCGCCGCGACGAGTGATTAAGGAAGTGAAAATATTAGTGGATTTTAATGTTTGCACTACAATCCAGCCTCCCCAACACCTCTGGAGACATGAATGATTAACAAGCTGTTGTTGTCGGTCGGGATTTTGGCCTTGGCGGGTTCGGCTCTGGCACAAGAAAAAGAATTGCTGCGCATCATTGGTGAAGACAAGCAATTTGTCGTGCAGACCAAAGAAGGCCCGTTTGTGATTACCCGCACCATGACCCCGTGCGCCAAGAACAAAGGCTGGTTGCAGCCCTTGATTCCGGTGCCGGGTGTGCATCCGGTGACGGAAATCGAAATGCTGCACGCCATGAACGATAAAGACGCCATGATCGTGGACATGCGTGAGCCGGATGACCGTATCAAGGGCACGATCCCCAATTCCTACCACATCCCCTACACCCAAGTGGCCGCCCGTTTGAACGAATTGGGTTGCAGCAAGCAGGCCAAGGGGGGTTGGGATTGCAGCGCCGCCAAGAAGGTGTTTGCCTTCTGTAACGGCCCGGTGTGCCCGCAGAGCCCCACGGCCATTACCGCCATGGTGCGGGATGGTTTCCCCGCCAATAAGATCTATTACTACCGGGGCGGTATGCTGGATTGGGACGCCTTGGGCTTCCCCATGGTGAAGGACGAGTTCTAAGCTCCGCTGCGGCTGGGTTTAGCCGATACGGCGCAGGCTCCTGAGTGGGGCCTGCGCCGTATTTTTTTGCGCCTATTGTGCGGCGGATTCATGGCGCCCAGTAAAAGCGCCGCTGCCGAATCCTGGTAATTGCCATGTGCCTGAGACGCGCTTGTGGCTGGCGTCGATGAAGCCACTGAAGCGCGCCGCCCCTGCTAATCCCCGTCCTGACATCTGAATGCTGCCATCCTGATCCACATGGCCGGAGATGAGAAATTCCACCCCTTGGTTATGGGATTGGCCGCTGCCCGTGATGCGACCGTTGCGATCCAGGTGAAAGTAAAAGCTGCCTTGGTCGCCGCCGCTGTAGCTGCCGTAATAATCACCACTCAGCCCTGTTGGCGCCGCCGGGCTGGCGCTTTTCGCCATTTGCCGGGCTTGATTGTAGATTTTGCCCAAGTCCAATGACGGCCCGTGGCCTTGGGGGCTGCTACTGAGATTGGCGCTAGGGGCCGGGCTAGGGCTGGTTTCGGGGCTTGGGGCTCGGCTCGTGGTGCGTGGGGCTCCTAAGGGGGCGGTCTGTGGCCGTGCGGGGCGGGAAGGCGTCGGTGCTGCTGTAGTCGGGGCAGGGGCGTAGGCCAATAGGGTGAGCGCGGGCGCCGCAGGTGGGCGGGGTAGGGGCCGTGCTTGGGGCCAGCACCACCACAGTAGCCCGTGGCCCAGCAGCGACAGCAGCAGGGCCAGCCGTAAGCGGGGCGAGCCTGCCCCGCTGAGGCGGCGGTTTACAGCCCCAGGCTGTCCCACAGTTCATCTACCCGCTGCTTCACCGCTTCGTCCATCACAATGGGTGTGCCCCATTCGCGCTGGGTTTCGCCGGGCCATTTATTGGTGGCGTCCAGGCCCATTTTGCTGCCCAGACCGGCCACCGGGCTGGCGAAATCCAGGTAGTCGATGGGGGTGTTGTCCACCAGCATGGTGTCGCGGCTGGCGTCCATGCGGGTGGTGATGGCCCAGATCACTTCCTTCCAGTCGCGGATGTTCACGTCGTCGTCCACCACCACGATGAATTTGGTGTACATGAACTGGCGCAGGAAACTCCAGATGCCGAACATCACCCGCTTGGCGTGGCCGGGGTACTGCTTTTTGATGCTGACGATGGCCATGCGGTAGGAGCAGCCCTCCGGCGGCAGGAAGAAATCGACGATTTCCGGGAATTGCTTTTGCAGCAGCGGCACGAACACTTCATTCAACGCCAGCCCGAGCATGGCCGGTTCGTCCGGCGGCTTGCCGGTGTAGGTGGAGTGGTAAATCGGCTCCCGGCGGTGGGTAATGCGCTCGATGGTGAATACCGGGAATTCCGCCTGCTCGTTGTAATAGCCGGTGTGGTCGCCATAGGGGCCTTCCAGGGCGGTTTCCCCCGGATGAATTACCCCTTCCAGGATGATTTCTGCCGAAGCGGGCACTTGTAAATCCGAGCCGAGACACTTCACCACTTCGGTTTTGCCTCCCCGTAGTAGCCCGGCGAATTGGTATTCGGACAGGGTGTCTGGAACGGGCGTCACCGCGCCAAGAATGGTGGCCGGATCGGCCCCCAGGGCCACCGCCACCGGGAAGGGTTGGCCGGGATTTTTTAGGCAATGTTCGCGGAAATCCAGGGCGCCGCCGCGATGGGCCAGCCAGCGCATGATGACTTTATTCGGCCCCAGCACTTGCTGGCGGTAGATGCCCAGATTTTGGCGCGGCTTGTTGGGGCCACGGGTCACCGTCAGCCCCCAGGTAATGAGCGGCGCCACATCGCCGGGCCAGCAGTGCTGAATGGGCAATTTGGCTAAATCCACGTCTTGGCCTTCCAGCACCACCTCCTGGCACGGGGCACGGGATAGCTCTTTGGGCGCCATGTTCAGCACTTGTTTCAGCAGCGGCAGCTTGTCCCAAGCGTCTTTGAAACCCTTGGGCGGCTCCGGCTCCTTGAGCATGGACAGGGTGCGGCCCACTTCCCGCAGCGCCTGCTGCCAGTCGCCTTCCACCCCCATGCCCAAGGCCACCCGCTCCGGGGTACCAAACAAATTGGCCAGCACCGGCATGCTGTGGCCTTTGACCTTTTCAAACAGCAAAGCCGGGCCCCCGGCGCGCAGCACCCGGTCGGCAATCTCGGTCATTTCCAGGTGCGGGCTGACCTCCACCGCAATACGCTTCAATTCCCCGCGTTCTTCGAGTTGGGCAATGAAGTCCCGTAAGTCGTGGTATTTCATGAATTAACCTATAAAAGTAATCGGCTCACTGGAAGGTCGAGCTCCCGCTCGGCCAGGGCTGGGAAGCAACCCTACGATATATGAACGTTGATGTTAGCCGAGCTGGAGCTCGGCGTTCCGGCTTGTCGGGGGGCATCCCCATCTTAAAGAGGAAGGGATTGGGCGGGATTGAGCACATAGTCCAGTGCTAGCCCCACAAAAATGGCGCCGCCTACCCAGTTGTTGTGCAGGAAGGCTTTGAAGCAGGGCATGCGTTCTCGGTCTTTGATGAGGGTGTAGTGATAGCCCATGAGTCCGGCGGCCACCAGCAACCCCGCGTGGTAGGCATAGCCTCGGCCTGCGGCGATGCCACAGGCGGCGAGTATGGCCAGGGTCACGGCGTAGCACAGCATTACGGCAAGCACATCGAAGCGGCCAAAAGTGAGCGCCGAGGTTTTAATGCCAATCTTGATGTCGTCGTTGCGATCCACCATAGCGTATTCGGTGTCGTAGGCCACGGCCCAAAAAATGTTGGCCACCAACAACGCCCAGGCCAAGGGCGGCACGGTTTGGGTTTGGGCGGCAAAGGCCATGGGAATGCCAAAACCAAAGGCAATGCCCAGATAGGCTTGGGGAATGGCAAAAAAGCGCTTGGTAAAGGGGTAGCTGCCCGCCAAAAACGCCGCTACCCCTGCGAGCTGCCACACCAGGGTGTTGAGCGGCAGGATCAGCAGGGCCGAGCACAGGGTCAGCACCAGGGCCAGTAATAGGGCTTCTTTGGTGCTGACCGTGCGGGCCGCCAGGGGGCGGTGCTTGGTGCGCTCCACGTGGGGGTCGAAATCCCGGTCTGCGTAGTCATTAATGACACAGCCCGCCGAGCGCATGAGCACGGTGCCTAATACAAAGATCCAAATCAACAGCGGCGGCGGCATGCCCTCGCCCGCAAACCACAGCCCCCATAAAGTAGGCCATAAAAGCAGCAAGATCCCGATGGGCTTGTCTAGGCGCATCAGCTTTTCGTACTGGGTGAGGCGTTCTCGCAAAGTCATAGCAGGGGGTAGGGCGCAAAAGGGCAGGGATTTTACCGCTAGGCCCGTGGCTCATGGGCGGCGGCGCTATCATCCGCCCCCCAAAGGAGAGGCCGTTATGAACTGTAAAGTCGTTGCAAAATTGTGTCGGTTTTTTTTACACCTTGCCGGGTGGCGCTTACAGTACCAAGAACCTGCTGTCCCTAAAGCAGTGGTCATTGTCTATCCGCATACGTCGAACTGGGATTTTGTGCTGGGAATCCTGGCCAAAGGGGCCACCGGCCTGCCCGCCAGTTGGGTGGGAAAAGATATTTTGTTCAAGGGGTTATTCGGCGTAAACAACTGGCTGTTCCGGCGTTTGGGCGGGGTGCCGGTCAATCGCCGCCAGTCCACGGGCTTTGTCGCGCAAATGGTAAAAGAGTTTGACAATCGGGAATCCTTCTATCTAGCCCTAGCCCCCGAGGGCACCCGCTCGTTAACAACGGGTTGGAAATCCGGCTTTTATCACCTAGCAGTGCAAGCGCATGTGCCTTTACTGCTGTTATGGATCGACTTCGCTAATAAAGAAATTGGGCTAAGTGACTGTATTTACATGACTGGCGACCCGGATTTAGACCTGGAGCGTATATCGAAAGTATATGAAAACAAGCAAGGCCGCTTTCCCCAGCTTCAGTCCCCTGTCAAATTAATGTGAGTTTTTACCTCTACGTCGTGTAAGAAGAATTCTCACGTGCACTGTCGATAATTTTTACAGTGCACTTTTTGCTTGACGGTTCGAAATTAGGTAAAAAATTAATAACATATTGTTTTATAACAAAATAGTTTTATTACTTAAGTGCTGGCACGGTATCTGCTTAATAAAATTCAAGAGCGCAACGAAAGCGCACAACAACTAAGCAAATTTCCCAAAGGGGCACGTCATGAACAAGATCACCGCAGCAGTCGTCCTGGCCTTCGCAGCAATGGGCGCACAAGCTGATTCCGTTTCCTACTCTGCTAGCACCGCCATGGCTCTGACTGATTGGGGCTCTGGTGCAGGTTCTTCTGCGGTTAATCTGTCCGTGGCTCAGTTTGATAGCAGCCTGGGTACTCTGAACAGCGTGGTGCTGACCCTGGCTAACAACACCGACGCCCAGTTCGTGTTCACCAACAACGGTGGTAGCAACTTTACCTTCCACACCAACTCCCCCTATAACCACCGCGCCGACGTGGTATCCACCGTGTGGTTGGATGGTCTGGGCGCCCTGAGTGGTCAAACTCTGGTGGCGACTACTGGCACCTTCTCTACCCCTGGTCTGAACAATTTGACGGTGAACAGCGGTTCCTCCTACAACTCCGGTCTGCAAAGCTTTAGCGCCACCAACTCTTCTTCTTACACCGATGCAGGCACTCTGTCTGCCTTTACCGGCGGTGGCACCATCTCCTTCTCCGCTAGTTCCGTGGCCAGCTCTGCTTACATTGGTTCCAGTAACGTTGTGTTCAATCCCCAGTCTTGGGCCCAAGCTGGCCTGACCGTGACCTATAACTACTCCACTCATGCTGTGCCTGAGCCCGGTATGGTTGCTCTGGCTGGCGTAGCCGCTCTGGGTCTCCTGGCTTCTCGCCGTCGCAATCGCGTGTAAGCCTTAGCGCTGCTAAAAACCCCGGTTTCCGGGGGTTTCAGACCGCTGATAAAGCCCCCACTCGTTGGGGGTTTTGTTTTTTATAATCCGGGGATGCTAAAACCGACGACTGTCAGAAGGAAGAGGATGTTCAGACAGCCTAAGCACTCTTTCGGGCTGTGCGACAAAAACGGCCTGAACCAGGGCTGATTCATCACTCCGATAGGGGGAGCCAATATTGCGCCCATGCCTATCGGAACCTACTCACCCAGTTTGGCATGACGGCCTCCATGTCGCGCAAAGGCAACTGCTTTGACAATGCCCCTATGGAAAGCGTCTGGGGCCGCCTGAAGAACGAACTGATCCACCCCACCGTTACGCTACGCGAGCCCAGGCCCTGCAATTAATGTCGCCCGGATTCCCTTGTTCCCTAGATTGATGTAACTCAAATATTCGGCAATCCCCGTACACCGTTTCAGACATCAAAGCCATATCTCTCTTTTAAGTGTGCCTTTAGCTCAAAAGAAGGTTCTTCACCATAGCAGGAGCCTACAACGGTGCCATACGCCTCAAGGTCAATTTCTCCATCGCCTTCGATTGAGAGGAGAAACGCGCGCTCGGTCCAAGGCAACACCAGTACAAAGTAGTAAGCCCAACGACCAGTAGTGTCTTTGGCCTTTAGTTTGTGCACCAAGTGGCCCCGTTGGGAGACTACACGATCGGCAATAGACAGGGGTTGGATCGAAGTTAGCCCAAATCGTTTGATAATCCGAGCACGCGCCAATTCGGGAATGCCGCGTAGTGCGATTCCGCACGCCTCTGGCCTGTCCGTCAAGCATTTGACGAGTTTCTTGCAACGCCTGCGATCAAGTTGAGGTGGTATCCATTGCGGTATCCAGGTGTTGGGTGCGAGCACTTTGGTCCAGAAGTCCCCTGGAAAGGTGCTGAGAGCAAGTTCCATCTCAATTTGCCGTTGCCGGTTACTGAGATTGACGTAGGCGTCGATGAGTGCGGTAAAGCTCGTCCAGGAAGCATGAAGCGCGAGCAGTTCAATTCCCTCGTCAAATTGATCAATGTTTTCCTTGCTCCGCGATAGTGAGCTAGCCAGTTCGCGGACCGCGACGGGGGTGAAAGCACCAAGCCTGCAGGCGGCTACAGCCAAAGCACGTCGGTTCTGCCAAGGGCTTTTCGGCTGAATCATGGCGGCGAATTGATGTCCCCACTTCAGTCCAAGCGAGTCAGGTTCGCTGCTTTCTTGGGCAAGCGGCACCTCACCTCGATCAGTGGCTTTAGCCCACTCATAAACCCTATCTTTTGGCGGGAATGCACTGGCAATCTTTCCGACCACTTGCGCGATGCATGCTGTGGCAAGCTCAGATAGGTGCCCTGACAAGGCCGACTCAATGGCTGCTGCATAGGCTCCTCGATCGAGTGTAAGCAATGCTGAGGTTCGATCACCCCCTCGCACAAGGTGACGAAGCGCCCAACTCGCAGCAGTTGCCGTTGGTGAGTTGTCCCGGACTCGGGCAAGCAGCGCAGTACCGATCCGGTTGAGTTGCTCTTGATCGTTGTCGCGTGGATATTTTTGGCTCTGGAATGCCCAATCAAGCACCTTGATCGCAGCTGCAATGGAAATGCCATCATCTTTGCTGGAAATATCATCCAGGATTGCCGTGCCGGATTTGGCAATCCAGTCCCGTTCAAGGCCCAGGTCGGGTGTGCGTCTGCCGCCAAAGGGTGGGAAATGATCGATAAAAGGGAGGAGCGAGGTGGCTATCGCACTTGCCGATGCAGATTTGACGCCAGAGACGGCGCGATAGAAGTCGCGCATACCGTCGTGCGTGTTCACTCCATCATCGATATCGGCAACTTGACGAGCAGCCTGCCAGATTACCGATTCCTCGAATGGAACATCGGTTTCGGCCAACTCCAGGACGAAGCGAACAGCACGTTGGCGCGCCAGGACTGGCTGATTGCTGTCCAGCAAGCGCTCAACGATGGCTGTGGCGACCACTTTATTTTTATCTGCGGCGATCTCTTTATTTTTATTATTGACGGTAATAAGGGAAATAGCCGATTGCGTAATTGCCCGCCAATCCTCACGCAATAGCAACTCGGCGATGGAGATGTCGTCTTGTTGGCCGTTTAGTTCCAGCATAGCGGCCCGGCGCGCAATCTCGATCATTCGATGCAGGGTGGCTTCTGCGCAGGCACCACGCGGCACAGACGCTTCAGCAACAAGATGTTCTTCGAATACCGGAAGTGCAAATCGGAAATATCGAATTACGCCTTCTACGCTCTGGTCGTCACGTGACCGAAATAGCGGCGCATCCAGCAGTTCTGCTTCAAATGCGTCTCGACCACGAGCGACAAGATCGGTGGCATCGGCAGGTAAGGCTTCCCATATCTCCGCAAGTGCGTGCTTCATCTCGGCTTTGGATAGCTCCTGCCTCCGCCTGAGCCGGAAGCGCACTGCGAGCTCTCGCAGGATGTGGCGGTATCCTGTGTCGATCATTCCGGAGTTTGCGGAGCGTTGCTGGGCAAGCGCAGTGACTGCGTTTTGCAATAAGTCAACTCGGGAGGTGCTTCGCTTAAGTCGGTTGGCTTCACCGGCACCCGTGGTTTCCATTAACTCAAGTGCGACAAAGAGCGCCAGCATCAATGGGTTCTGGCTCTCCTGTTTGAGGACCGGGTCCTTTGAGAGGGCTTTCAACTTGGCTGTTGCTGCATCTCCCGGATCTGTCGCCAATCCGTCTGCTGATGGCAGGCGTTCATACCACTTCACCAAGAAGGCTCGTTGCTGCTCGACGCTAAATGGCAGCAATTCTATTTCTCTTGCTGCCGCTGCACCTGATCGGAGAACATTTGCGACTGTTCCTTTGCGCGCCGACCAGACAACCCGATGGCTGGAGTTCCTGCCCAACAAGGCCGCGATCTCGATCAGGCGCGACTGATCCGGTTTCGAACGTAGTTCATCGATGCCATCGAGAATCAGAATGACGTAGGGGGCACGCAGCAGCGCGAAGTAGGCCAGTTCCGCTTCATGCACGCTGAGCGGTACAGCGCGGATTGAAGCGGCGAATAGCTCATGCTCCGGGTGTCTATCGTCAATCTTGTCAAAGTTGATTTTTGCCGTTCGAAGATCCAGGAATACCGGCACTGCACGAGGCGGGTTCATAGAATTCGAAACAGGGAAAATCTGGTGTGGCTCGGGCAGGCGGTTGGGATTGTCTATGGCAAGAAATGAATCAGACGAAAAGCGGCGCGCATAGGCGAGCGCTACTTGTCGGAGTAGACAACCCTTGCCCGCTCCCTGAACGCCGTATACCGCGAGCGCTTCGGTGCTGCGGAGTAAGTCGCCAAAATAAGATTTCTCAGCGCTAACAGTGATTCCAACCGCAGAAGGTGTACCTTGGTCAAAGCCTCCCGAGAGCGTATTCTCTCCTGTTTGACTCCTGATCTTGGACTCGCTCTGCTCGTCGTCTCGGGATTCGACTTTCAGGGAGTCGACAAAGATGTCGACGGCAACATAATGGTCTTCGAGACGCGAAGGTTCGTTATTTTTGGTCAGGCGAATTGGGAACGTGTATTCGTTTAGTCCGACACCCAAGGCACGCAAGTATGCGGCGAGTCCGGCTGCGTCCTGGCTTTCGCGAACCGATGGAGTTCCCGCTGGCGCCAGGTGGCTGTCGACGGCACGGGCGATCTGCAGCAAAGGCTCTGCTCCGCAGGTCTGGTCCCAATTGCGCAGGTCGATGGCATGGTCCTCTCCCACAAGCTCGCTCGGCCGCCCCCCACCGTCGTCGCAGAAGATGAGTTTTCGGAAGGCCTTCGCTACAGCAGCTTCCTTGCGGACCCATTCAGATGCTGGCGCATCCGCCGACCATAGGACAACTACAGCGGCAGCTCGATCCACCTCACCTAACAGTGCACCGGTGAATGTTCGTCCTGCAACCAGTTCGCGATCCCAATAGACGACATACCCCATTTGGCGTAAACAGGTGACGAGTTGCTCCGCACGCCCTTCATTTGTTTGGGTATAGCTGACAAATATGTCAGACCGCGCGTCGGCACTGCATGCCCCTACCTCATTCCTCTGTTCTTTTCCTTCCTCTAACATCGCCCACCCCTCCCTCGACCGCCAGACTGGCGCCATAGTTGCCCTAATGTATGTCCAATGATTTACCTATGTCCGCAGCTAGTCGAAATCTTAATGGGGGCGAGGAGGTTGGCGGCGGAGAAACCTAGTTAGGCCAGACCATCCTTGCGGCGGCGGAATGATTAAGGCATTTTATGGGGGCTGTGGCGTTTGTCAATCTGCAAGCAGCAGTTCTCATTTAGCACCCTGAAGGATGAGATGGTCTGAAAGAAATGGACACTCCCGATTGAAACGTTAGAGTAGTAAGGGGAGGTGTTAATGGACAAGAAAGAGCAATACTCACCGGCGTTTAGGCAGGAGGCGGTGAAATGGGTGACAGGACAAGGGCTGTCACTGAGTAAAGCCTCGCGGCGTCTGGGGAGACCGAAGGGGACGTTGGGCCACTGGGTGGCGATGAGCCAGAAAAGGGGGGAAGCCGTTCCGGCAGGTAGTCGCACAGTGGCAGAGCTGGAGCAGGAGAATGCACGGCTGCGTAAGGACTTGGCCGAGGCGCGGCTGGCGCGAGATGGGTTTGCGCTGCCGTCAGAAGAGGTCATTCAAGGCGACAACGAACTCGCAGCATGAATTTCCGGTGGCTGAAAACCTTTTAGATCAGACCTTTAAGCCCACATCACCCAATCGGATTTGGGTTGCAGATATCACCTATGTCCCCACAGAGGAAGGCTGGCTTTACTTGGCAGGCATCAAAGACGTATTCACTTGCGAACTGGTGGGCTATGCCATCGGCGCACGCATGACCCAAGACCTGACCGCCCAAGCGCTCTTTCGGGCCGTGCAACAAAAACGGCCTGAACCAGGGGTGATTCATCACTCGGATCGGGGAAGTCAATACTGCGCCCATGCCTATCGGAACCTACTCACCCAGTTTGGCATGACGGCCTCCATGTCGCGCAAAGGCAACTGCTTTGACAATGCCCCTATGGAAAGCTTTTGGGGCACTGGTACACCACCACCGTTACGCTACGCGAGTCCAGGCCGAGGCTTCTATTCGGGAATACATCGAAATCTTCTACAACCAACAGCGCCGCCATTCACGACTGGGCTACCAAGCTCCCGCTGTCTTTGCACAACAGCATGGCCAAAAACAACTGGCCGTCTGAAAACCGAGTGTCCATTCTTGACAGTTGACAGGACACCTTAGACATCCAGGAGCCCGCATAGGCAGGGTTTCCTTCGTCTGCCCAGCCTACACACGGTGCCGCCTCTTACTGTTCATCTGTCTTCTTGCGTATAGTCAGCCGTTTCGTTTTTCTTGGGCGGCGTTATGGACTTGATCCGTATTCGGGGTGCGCGCA
>JACCDO011620057.1_pt1 | contig 20804 bp, 17 predicted proteins | sample 7446101 | NCBI WGS metagenome assembly JACCDO01 (sample SAMN15323440, study PRJNA562643) | freshwater metagenome | isolation source: river surface water | place: USA:Blue River Watershed | collected 2017-08-16
AATTTTCCTTCTTGTAAAAGGTCTTTCGTTTTGCCCACTGTTTCACAAAGGGGTCGTGACTGTCCACTATATCCACCACCACAGGTTGTGCGTGGTCCGACCGCAGAATGCGCCCCACCGACTGCTCGATATCCGTCTTCGGCGTCACCATTATCAGCGTGCACAAGGTCTTTATGTCCAGCGCCTCTGCTGCCATCGCATAGGTCGCAATTACCACCTGTTTCGACTCCGTGGTCTTCAGCGCCGACTCCTTCATCCCTCCAATATAGTATCCTACAGATGCTATGTTGCGCTCATGTATCGCATCGTGAATATAAGTCAGCACATTCTTATTGTGCGCTATTATCATTATTTGCTGGTCGGGATTTTCGGCAAACATGTCTCGCACCACGCGAATAATGAACTCCGTCCGCGGCGCATAATCACACAACTTGGAAATCATCGTGCTGTATGCGGGATTGCCGCGGAAATCGTATTCCACTTTGTTAAATTCCTTGTCCGCGCAATGATAGTGGATCGCGCGCACCAACACGTTGCGCTGCTTCTTTTCCGCGATTTTGTACACAATATCGCCGAGAAACATCTTGAATACAAAAGTGGTTCCATCTTTGCGATCCATGGTTGCCGATAGACCTAGGGTGTATTTAGGCACAATTTTGAAAAGGGCGCACGAAAATACCTCCGACCCAATATGATGCACCTCGTCGATTAATACCATGCCAAAAGAGGCGAACACATGGTCCTCGTAATCTTTCATCGACAAACTCTGCAACATGCCAATCACAATATCCTTGTTTTCGATGTCGATGATCTGCCCCTGGATGCGTCCGATGCGCGCCGTGGGCAAATATTGGTTGATGCGCTCGACCCACTGATTCAACAGGAATTCTTTATGAACAATGATCAGCGTCTTTTTGCGCATCACCGAGACAATATTGAGCGCCACTGTCGTCTTGCCATAACCACAGGGCAAATTGACCAATCCGCCTTGGGCGCCCGTTGTTGTTGTTCCAACACCAACATCACTTGCTGCCGTCGCTTTTTTGTACGCCTCCACAACCTCTATTTGATAGTCGCGTAAAATGCCCACGAAGGGCACGTCGATGTTGTCGCCCTCGGGCGTCTTTACCTGTTTTGCGGGTCCGAAATGCTCGACCCCGAAAAATCGTGGCATATAGATTTTCTGTGTGGATTCGCGATAGGCGGGAAATGTGGTTGTGCCGACTAAACTGATTCCGGGCGTAAATGGTTTCACTGTAAGAAGTTCCTTAATTTGCCCGATTTGCGCCTCGGACAACTCCGATTTCAACACAGTATATCCTTTAGGACCAACATAAGTATTTAGAGTTTTAGGAAATTCTATTGTTTCCTTCTTGGGTTTTTGCGGTCTTGGTTTCTGCGAAGGAACATTGGGTTTCTGCGAGGGAACATTGGGTTTTCTAAAAAATTTTTTCATAGTTTGTGATCTATAGTATTAATCAACGGTGTTTTTATCTTATTTTGCAAAATAATTAGGAGCATTATAATATACAGATGAATCTATCAACTTATTTCACTTCTCTATCGGCACTTGAAATAGGAATCCTCATTCTTTTTGTCATTTATCTGGTTTTTGACATTTACCCCACTGACACAATGGCAAAATACATCGACACCCCTTTTGGAATGGTGTCTGTGCTAATTATCACTTTATACATGTTTATCTCATTCAGTCCTGTGCTCGGTGTGATTGCGCTCTTTGTTGCCTACGAAGTCATTCGCCGCAGCGCCAAAATAAACAACCGTGTTGCCATGATTCAATATACTCCCACACAGGAGCGCAAGAATGTCGAACTTGCCGAGATGAATCCCCCTCAACCCACCACTTTGGAGGAAGAAATGGTTGCCACTATGGCGCCCATTGGCAAGAGTAGCATGATAAGTTATCAAACAAGTGAATTCAAACCTGTTGCCGAGGAATTGCACGGGGCGTCGCTTGTTATGTAAGTGCGAATTTTTATTTTCGGATTCGTAAATAAAAATTTATGGGTGTTTATGCGTTTATGCGTTTAAATTCACAATTGCTATAATAAAAATCATAAGCAATGCCACCATGAGACCCGCAATCATTAAGTGAGAATGCTTAACCCTGATGTCGAAATAATTCAATATGGGTTGATAATAAAGAAGTGCTAATGCACTGAAAATGAATATTGTGATGTAAATTAAAATCGTCGACAATTGCATGTGTGTGTCATATGTGGTTTTCTTTTCTTTTATTGAAGTGGTTTCGCATTGATAAAAATCGGTCATAAATGGGCGAAAATATATAATATATTAAGTAATTATTTGTTTTACAAAAATGCAAAAACGGTTGCCAAAATAAACAGTGCAATTGCCACTATGTATCCAAAAAATAAATAAGGATTTGCTATTAGTCCAAATAACTTAAACATGATAGACATTATGCCATCTTTTTGAATGCCCTTTATTGTTTCAATAAATCATTTGCCAAACATGATTGCTAATATGAGGAAAGATGCAATCACAGTGTATCTTGCAAATATTGTGCCGTGTTGTAGCGCCGCGCGATCCCCCTTCTTTTTCATCAATTCAATTGGAAGCACAATAATAATTAGCGAGATACATATGATACCCAAAATGATCGGTTTGAAGGGTTCTATAAACATGTGATAATTACTGTTGTTATAAATATAATAAAACAACATCACCAACATAAGATATCCGATGCTGTAAATTATGTTTAAATAATCGATGCGAGTTTTTTCTTTTAGTGATGAAAACGAAAACAGGGTTTTGGGTTCCACTTTTTCTGTTTTTTTATTGCATTGCGATTTCTTGTAAATGCGTTTAACTGTGGTTTTTGTAAGGGTTGTGTTTCCTATACTAAAATCTATTGGACCTTTATAAATAATGGAACTGTATTCATTCTGACTAATGTTTGATTTAATTGGTTTTGTGTATAGTGGCGCATTGATAACATATATAGGGACACTTGTCTGTATTTCCTTCCCAGATTCAGTGAATTTAACATCTTTTTCTATAAAATAATAACCATCTGGTTCAAAATTTTGCATAGAGGCAATAACGTGTTCCAAACTAAATTTCACTGTTTTGGTTAACGATGTTGTGTTGTCCAGCATAGATAGAGATTCTGACAACGGGTTTTTGCCGATTTCGAAATTATTGGATTTTTTGTATGAATTGTCGTCATCAACTTCACATATTGGTATTGCTACATAAATTCTGTTTAATGGTTTTTTTGCAACTTTATGTTGTATTACTAAATATTTGGTTGCTATATTTTTACCGAATGTCATTGTTTTTCTGTCATTATTGGAAATATTTGTTATATAATATGCTTGTGCGATTCCTTTGGTATTTTTGTTTCGTGCAAAATTTACTTGCTTATTTTGCAAACATTCAAAATATTGTGGTTTATCTTTTGCATTGACTGTTAATTCGGTCAGTGGATAATAATATTCGATTTCAGTCATTCTTTAATATATTCAAATATTTTTATTAGGGGAAAGATTTTGTTTCTTCAAACATAACTCTGTTGTCTTTTGACATGAATTTTTGCAACGATGCTTTGGCGTTTGCTAATGCAGTGGTTGCGCCTGTTGCTATTTTGGATTTATTTGATGTTGCTTTTAGAGTTTCATTTTCTTTTGTTAGATCTTTAATTTGTGTTGTTATTTTTTTATTTTCGTCTTCCAATTTTGTCTTTTCTCCTTCCAAATTTTTCTTTTCTCCTTCTAATGCTGCCTTGTCTGCTGTTAATGCTGTATTTGCCTGTGCAAGAACATCTTTTTCGTTTGCAAGATCATCTTTTTCCTGTTTAAGACTTTCGTTTGCATTTTTAAGATCATCATTTGCATTTTTAAATAGAGAAACTATTGACTGATTTGCCATATTTGCAATTTTTTCAGACAGGTGATCTTTGTTTAATTTGGCAGATGCAGTCATTGACAATATTAGAGTTCGGGTGAGGTCGCGCAATTGTGCGTTGATGAATATTTTTGAATAATCTGCTTTTAATTGTGATTTTGATTGCAATTCTGTAAGTTTTTTATTTAATTCTAAAAGTTTTGCATTGTATGCTTTAACATCACCTTCCGTACAATATGTTACATAATCATCATCATTATTGGGTTGTGGATATTGGAAAAACAGGTGTTTACCCGTATTATTAAAAATAACTAAAATTTCTTCATTCTTGTCAAAACTGATTATTTGTGGTGTGCGAACACCTCCTTTCATGTCTAATTTGCCGGGTGCTCCACCACTCAAATTTAAGTCGATGCGATTTCTAAGATCAAAATTATTTCTGTCAATTATATCTGGTTGCGGTGCTACAATTGGTTTTTGAGATTTGTATTTGTCTATCTCTTTTTTGCATGTGTCCACCTCATTGTTGCATGCTTTTAATTTGTCTCGCAATGTTTGCAAGTTTTCTCGTAATGTTTTAATTATTTCCAAGTTTGCTTCATTTGCAATTTTATTCTTTAGATTAATGTTTTCAATATCTCCTTCTAATTTGGCAATATATCCATCTTTTATAGTTAACTCTGATTTTAATGTGGTAAGTTGTTTACTAAGTTCAACATTTTGATCAGTTAATTTATTCATAAAATTTTCTTTATCTTGTGATGCTGCCAATTCTGCTTTGGTAAGTGCTAATTCATATTTAATTCTTGCTTGTTCAATTTCTGTTTGGTGTTTTTTTTCTAGTTCTTCATTTTTCAATTTAAGATTGTCAAGTGCATCTGTAATGCTTTTATTTAATGTTTCTAATTCGTTTGATTGTTCTAATTTTTCATTTTCTTTTAAAACTTTTTCTTGATTTGCTCTTAAAATTTTTTCATGTTTTTCTTTTAGGGTTGATAGTTTGTTAGTTAACATGAAAATTTCACGTCCAGATTTAAGTGCTTCAATTTCCTCATTTAGTGTTTTAATTTCTTTTTGAAGTTCTTCTACTTGTTCTTCCAGATCACCTGTATATTGAATTTTTTCTTGAGATTTTAAAAATTTAAGTGAAATGCTAATTAAATGTATTAGACAAACATTTGCAATCCCAGTCTTTTTTTCTAAATTATTAATCAGTGTTTCCAAATTATTAACATTTTCCATGTCAATTGGTTGTTTAAGGTCAATTGATTTTTGTTCTAAGCATTTCTTCACATCATTCCAGTCTTTCCAATCTAAATACATAATAGAGTTATCAATGTAACATTTATTATTTTCAAACATTTTATTAATTTCTTTTTCTTTTTTTTTTGCTTCTTCTATTGTTTTTGCTTGGGTTTGTATGTGTGTTTGCAGATCTTTATTGTCTTGTTTTGCTTGCAGAATTTTGTTTGTTGCTTGTTCATATGTTTCTTTAAGTCTATTACTTAAACCAACAGAAATAATTATTTCTGAGTCTAATTTATTTTGCAGTTCTGATGAAGATCTGTTTGCATTAGATATTTGACGTTGTAGGTCTATAATTTGTTTTTCTAATTCTTGCATTGCATCACTTGAATCCGGTCTTTCACTTAATTCTTTTGTGCTTGCTGCCAAACTATCAGTAAGAATTTTTAATTCATCTTCATTTTTGGCAAACTCAATTTTTAGAGTATCATGTTCTGCTTTCAACCTAGCAATAATACTATCATTTTCCTTAATATGTCTTTGCTGTGTCTCGATTGTTGATTTTAAATTATCAAATTCTTGTTTTGCACTAGCATTTTTAATATTTGCTGTTTGTAAAATCGCATTTGCTTCTTGCAAATTATAATTTTTCTGCATTTCATTATTGATCATGGTTTTTAATTCTTGCATTTCAATCTGATTTTGTTTAATTAATTTATCCTTTTGTGAATTGTTGGTTTTTAGTTTGTCATGCTGGTTAATTAACACATCAATTCTTTCATCTAAATTTTTTATTTGTTCATTCAACATTATTATTGTTTCTGCATTTTTTTCATTATCTTCAGAATACTTGGCATTTTGGGTTTGCAAATCTGTAATTGTTCTTTTATAACCTTTAATTAATTCATCAAGACTGTTTTTATATTCGTTTTTCGCTGCATTTGCAAGTGCATCGCCTGAAAGGGTTCCATTTAGCGTTTCTTCTAATTTTTTTATTGTTGCATTCAATACATCTTCTTTCAACTTCCATTCTCTGGCAAGTCTTGTCTTAAATATTTCAAGATTATTAATTGGTTCTTTGCCCAATTCAACTGCTGAATAACTAGCAAAAAACTTATCATCTTGTGACAATAAAGAACTCCGTGTAGGAGGCACCAAAGACTGCATCTTTTTTAGTAGTGCTTCATTAAAATCACTTCTGCTATTATATTTGTCAAATTTTTCTTGTTCTTTTGCATTTGCCAATTGTGTGCGCTCGCGCGCTTTTTGAGAATATTTTTTGCTTAAATAGTCACATATATAATTTTGAACACCAATATTTGCTTCACTAATTCGATTCATTACTTTTTCATTAATGATTTCCATTTCCATTTGCAATATATATATATTTATATTGCAAATATAATTATGGGTATTATTTTCTTACATTTTTGTATGTTACTGGTGATGTAAATATACTAGGTGTGTTTGTTTCTTGTTTTCGCATAGAATTTAACTCTTTAAATGATTTGCTTTTTAATAAATTTTGTCCAAGAGATTCGTTATTTCTGACTTTTTGTTCAATTGCTTTTGTAACAAATTCCTGCATTTTTGGATTTAATTTCTGCTCCTGTGTAGGTGCATTTGATCTAATTGTAGGCGCAGCATTTAAAGAACGTTCTTGTTTTGGTGCAGGTTGTGAATCTCTTGATTCTTCAGACGATTTTGGAATGACCAATTTTTTAATACCATTCATTCTTCGCGAAACCGTTTGAAGTGTTCCAATAGATGTTGTCATATTTATGCTATCAATGGTGTCAATAAGTCCTAAAAGTGCAATATGAAATGCAGGATATGAACGAGCACCTTCGACCACTCTCATTGCACCTTCAATTGCCTGAAACATAGATGATACGTCACCATTTACTTTTAGACCTTGTGAACTCCCTTTTGAATTTACAGTTCCTGTGGTTGAAATGCCGTTGCTTTCAAAATAATTTTTAATATTGGCGATTGTATATTTTATTATTTTCACATACTCTTTTTGTTTTTCATTTTCAAAATCTACTAGACCAAGTTCTTCTAACTCCATGTCATATTCAACTTCTGTCAGCAAATTAAACAGAGGATTTATATTTATGTATTGAATCTTATTGTCTTTTTCGGCACTGCGAGACAAATCAAATACCAGAAAATACACAACGGACAACATAGTTGAAAATGATTTGTAGTTCTCTAATTGATTGCTGTTTGAATTGCTTTTGTTTATATCTTCAGAAGTTGTTCCAGCGCGGTTTGATGAATTATCATCCTGGGAGGGTTTGTCAAACATCCCAAATTTTTCACAAGTGTCAAAGATTGCTTTCATAATCATGGATTTATTAACAACTTCTTTAAAACTATCGACATTATACACAACTTTGTCTAAAACTTTAAAAATATGTCTTCCTTCAAAAAAATCATTTACTCCAGGGATATTTTTTGGCATAAGAGGTTGTCCTGAATTTTTTAGACTGTAACACGCATCAACTGCTTTTGTTAATAGTGCAAGTTCACTGTTAATGAATTTTCCTTCTTTTGTTCTTAAATTGCAATATTTTTGTGCAACCTTTTTTACTTGTGCGTGTCTTTGGATTTCGTTATATAAATTTTCTAAGTCTGTGATAAATTGGTCTTTTGCTTCATTTATTTTGGATTTATCTGTTATTCCCCATTTTTTAACTATACCATCTGCTTTTTTTTGGTCTGGGTCATTACTTTGTGTTGCAAATGAATCATATGGTTTATTTATTGTGACTTTTACGGGAAGTTTATATTCTTCACCATTATATTTAGTTGCGCCAATGGCATAAAATAATATAGATGTGGATGTTCCTGTTTTCCATTTCTTTATATCATCTTTCAGAGGTTCATTAGTTTTATTTTTATATTTATCAAATGTTGTTTCATCCATTGGTTTATCTATTTTAAAATCTGTAAATCCTTGGACGGTAAAGATATTTTCAAGAACATTTAAGTCTGGTTTTGATTGATATTTTGCTTCTATTGGTTCACTGGTGGTGGTTACACCACCACCTTGGGCGTTCTGTAGTTTATAAATTTCAATATTTTGTTTGTTTAGGACAAATTTTACTCCCGGTTTTTTTGGGTCTGAATTTTTATTATCAACTATTAAACATTTGTAACTCCCAGTAATTATATGACAAAAAACCGAATTTTTGTATATGAATGGGAAACAATTATTACTGTTATTGGAACAAGGAGTGTGGGTTGATTTTGTAAATGTGTATACATCTGAGTTTGGTGATATTTTAATATATTGTTGTTTGTCGTAAGAATGTAAATTCAATAATGATACTACATGATTTAAATTTATTGTGGTGTCTTTATCATAACCATATTCATTTATATTGTCTTCATCATTTCTTTTGCTGTTTAATACCTTATTTTGTCTAATTACATGCAAATTATACTCAGTAATGTTATTATTTTTATTGTCAAACCATCCACTCACTTGTGGTAATGTCAATTCAGATTTGTTGTTATTAAATGTTATTACTGCATTTATAATTTGTCCTACTATAGGATATTCTATGTTGGTGTTTGGTGGTTCAAACAAATTTTTTATGCGTGTAATTTCATCATAACTATTTCCATTAGCATAATTGTCTAGAAAACATTTTGTGGGAGATATATTATCATCACTATCACAACCTTTCAACATGGTTTTTAAATTTTTTACCCATATTTCTTTTGTGACATTAATATCAGGAGTCACATTTGATTTGCCTCCACCTTTTTTGTCTCCAATGTATTGATACAAATTTTCTCCTTCCATAAATTTATAAATGTCTTGACGATCTTCTGTTGCGTATTTACTTATGGGATCATTATAATATTTTTTGTCTGGATCAGTTGCTGTCGCAGTCGTTTTATCAACATTTAAATTTGCGAAATCAATATAAACCTGTAAATCATCGCAACTAAAAACATTTTCTACACCTGCAAAATCACCAATTACAATAACTTTGGGTTCTTTTTTATACATAAACTTCAAAAACAATAGAGAATGACTTCTTGAACTATTTTGATTGTTTGTGGTCGCATTTACATGTCGGTCTTTGTCAATAAATAATTCTGCAACTTCTCCTAATGATTTGCCACCAATATCACAGTCTTTATATTCCCCGTTATTTGGATTACCATCGTCTTTTTCACACTGAACCTTTTCTCTTGCCAGTCTTTCTGTATTATTTGCATCAAATTTTGTTTCTTTTTCACATATAAAATTTAATCCATTAGAGTCATTTGTCCAATTAAATGTATATGTGTTTGTATCTTCTTTGCATTCATATTCTCCTTGTGATATTTTACCGTCTTTTTTTTCTGGTTTAGGACATACTTCAACTCTTTTAACTTCAAGAACATCACCGACTTCATCGTTATATGTAGTTTTAAACAAATTGCACATTTGAATAATAACTCCAATTTGTTCATCGCGTGTTTCACCTTTATTAAAATACACAAGTTTTGAAGTTTTGCCTGCGCCACTTGCCCCCCATCCAATTATAAATAATATTCCTTCATTAATTAATTTTGTAAGCAATTCGTTCATTTCTGGAGATTTTGCTATTTTTCCATTTGTGATTTCTCCACTCGAATCCCTGGTTTCATATACTTTTCGAAAAGGTCCAAAAATGCCTTTCAGATTTCTATTACCTGGTCCTCCGTCAATATTAATAAGTTTTTTACCATTCTCCGGTATAAATCTTTTTTTCTCATTTTCTGCATCTTTTGCATCAGGTATTTCAAATCCATCCTTATCATACAGGCGTTTCATTGATTCTGCTGCATCTATTCTTATGTATTCTCTGCCATCATCAGTTGTTTCAATTTTGTAATAAAAACGTTCGTTTTGCAGTCCGCCATTTACTGTTTTTCTGGAATTAAACATTACAAAACATTCGGCACATTGTGTTTTGGTCTGGACATCATCCAACAACTTTTGTATCAAGTCTTTTGCTGCTTTGCCATTTTGGTCATTAGCAATAATAAATTTCTTTGCTGTTTCCAATAAGATTTTATAATTATTATAAGTGTCTTTAATAATGCTTTCAAATTTACGCATTTTTAATAACAATAAAGGAAAATCAAGACCATTAATATAGATTTGATAAGGATTTTTCTCACTGTTCATTTTACTAAGAATGTCCTTAACTGGTTGTTTGATAACATCCGTTTTTATTCCGTTTCTATCCATTTCTTTTAAAAATTCATTATTCATGTTGTAATCATTTGGATCAAGTACAATTTTCACCATTAATATTGACAAAAATTGGGTTAAAACATTAGTTAAAACTGTTGAATCTTTAATAGTAACATTTCTAAACGCATCTGATAAACAATTTAAATAATATATAACATTTCCTGTTTCACTTGTTATTAAATTGCTTATTTCTTTTATGGTTTCTACGTTTCGTATTTTTGTTATATCAGGTTTACCAGACTCAATGCCACCTTGTGGACCATTTAATGGACCCCAATGTGGAACATATTCAGAATTGGCATCTACTTTTTTAAAAAAAGAGTTTGCCGAAGTATATATAACGTTTTTTTCACGATTGTAGAAAATATTTCCAGTGGTTGAATATATACCCCAAAAAGTGGTGTCGGTTGTTGAATTATTCTGAATAATTACAAAATTTACTACACTATTATTTGTATCTGTATAATCGTCATCCCTTGAAACATCATCTCTATTTTCTGTTTCAAATTTAAAACCATTTATGTAATTGCCAACTGTTTTAATTTCAAATGTGTCATTCAAAACAACTGCCCCACTTTTGCTTTTGGATTTATTTATCATTCCCATTCTAACATTTTTACAAAATGCAGTTAATATTTCTGTTGGCGAAGTCAAATTTGTGTTATTAGAACTAGAATTTAAAGTAGAGTTTGCAACTTGTATTACTTGTAAATAAACCTCACTCATTATTAATAGATCTATATATTTTTTCTATATAGATTTATTTTCACAATATCACATTTGCATCATAGGAAAACTGTCCACTTTCATACACGGTTGCCTTAAATGTATCCGAATATCCCTCTACATACACCGTGTCGCCATTGTTGATTTCGTCGCATCCATATTCCCCCGTGCAACTTTTGCCATTTTTGCTAATCGGCAACTTCGTATTCACCGGTCCCGTATTCGACATCGTGTAATACTGCATCTTATCATAGCGCCCCGTGCGACGCCCCATCAACGGCAGAATCAAATCCTCATTGCCCTTCTTCACACTGCGCGTCAATATCCCCACTTGCGTATATTGTCCCGACGATCGCGGTCCCACTTTCACACTCGCCAACTGGTTCGGCGCCATATACATGCGATTGACCGGCGGCGTCAACGACGCATCTTGCCCATCCAACACAGGAATCGATGCTCCCGTGTCACCTAAAGGTTGTTGCACCACGATCACTTGTTTCGTATCTCTATTCAACATCTGATTATGGTAGAAATACAACAAAAAAATCACCACAACTATTAGCAAAAAAAGTGTCATATTTTCAACACAAATCACGCCCGGTATGCATTTTTTCCCCATTTTCTATATATTGGCACTCTACTTTTTGAGTGTGGGCATCTTCTTGTTTTTGCATTTATAGCATTTTTTGATGATGGATTTGGGATATTGAATTATGTGGAACCCGGCACCATTGTAGATCATGCCGTCCAACTTTTTGATTATCTTCCAGGTGGTTAGTCGCGCCTTTTCCAAGTGCGGCGAAAACGAACAAAACAATTTGATTATCACTCCAATGGTTCCCAAAAACAAATCAAACAGGTAAAACATGATGCAATTGGGCAGACCTATCAAGGTCTCGATGCTGCAACCAATGATCTCGCCAAACCATTTAAACCATTTTCCTAAAAATGTGAAAAAACCGAATATTTTTGTAATTGCTTTCAATGGATCCTCTGTTTTAAATCCTTCCACGCGACTTTCCAGCAATGATGAAATCATTACTGCGGACAATATTAATACAAGTATAATAGAACGTGTGGTAAATGACATTATATTATACAGATAAATCCTTTATTTGGGGGTTAACAATTTATAGGCGTCGTCAAGAGTGGTGAATCCGTCCTTTTTGCCCTTTGTACCTGTTACATCTGCGCCTGTTGTAGTCGCAGGAGCAACCGTCTGCAAAAATCCCTCTGCCTTTGCTAACATGGGTTCGAGCGATTTCATACTCTGCATGAGTTTCTCTTGGTTCTGGATGAGTGCTTGGGCGCCGGTTTTGCCTTCGAACGCCTCATCGTCCTCCTTATCCTCGCCTTCGAACGCCTCCTCGTCCTCTTTCTCCTCGCCTTCGAATCCCTCCTCTTTATCCTCCTCCTCGCCTTCGAATGCCTCGTCTTCCTTATCCTCCTCGCCTTCGAATGCCTCGTCTTCCTTATCCTCCTCGCCCTCGAATCCCTCAGACAAATTCTTGCCATAACGGATTAAATGGGTCAAAGCAATGGCAAGCACCAAGATCACCACCATATTCTTGCTAAAGAACGACGCCAAGAATCCAATAATAAAGAAAATGGTTAAGGCATACATGTCGCCCTTTCCGTAAAAATAAAAGAGATCAAACACTGCTGAAAATAACACAAGATAGAGAAACCACTTGTTTGTTAAAAATCCGCCACTTGTGGAAGGCAACATGCTTGTTACTTTGCGTCCTAGACTATCAATGCGTTCTGCTATTTTTGATGGCATTTGTATAATATAATAATACAAATTAAAAAATACCAGTTAGAAAATAAAATTCTATAACATATATTGCTCCTAAAAATATGCCGAACCACAGTATTAAGAAAAAACAGAATCTACAATCCAATATAACTATTGACGAAAAACACACCCAATTGCTGGAAGAATTTCACGCAATAGAGACGGAAACTTTGCCCGAACTGGAAAAACAGCGGTCCTTGTTAAAACAGCAATTGTCCGAACTGTCTGACGACGCCATCGATCTTCGCATGGACTTGAAAGACCAGATCAAGGAACTCGGCGCCGAAATCAAGATGTTGCGAAACAAGAAAAACAAGTACTTGTTGGAAAATGCGCCCTACATTTTTAATTATTTCGAGGAAAAAAAGAAGATCTCTATCGGCGAGGGGTCAAACAAGACTGTTCTCAATTCTTTTTTCAAGGTGAAAACGCCCGACGATGTGCTGACCGGCGCGCGATTCCAGAATTCGCGCCAACTGTATCAGAACTACTGGGCAAATGTGAGCAAAGATATTTGCAACATGAGCGAATTCACGGTGTCGGTCGATCTTTGCCACAAGTGCGGGGTCGGCGAATTGATACCGCAAGACGAGGAGGGCATCTTGATCTGCAACAACAAGGCGTGCGGGATTTACACACAGCATATTGTAGATAATGAGAAACCGACATATAAGGAACCGCCCAATGAGGCAACCTATAATGCATATGTGCGCTTGAATCATTTTAAGGAGATTTTGTCGCAGTTTCAGGCGAAGGAGACCACGCAGATTCCTACTGATGTGATGGACAAGATTAAGAAGCGGATCAAGAAGGAGCGCATCACGGATTTGGCGACGGAAATCAATTACGAGAAGATGCGCGAGATTCTGAAAAAGTTGGGGTTCAACCGGTATTTCGAGCACATCCAATACATTAATAGCATTTTGGGAATCAAACCGCCGATGATGAGCGATGAATTACAGGATACGCTGTGTATCTTGTTTATTGAAATACAGGAACCGTGGGCAATTCATTGCCCGGCGTATAGGACCAATTTCTTTAATTGCACATATACGCTGTATCAGTTGTGCGTGTTGTTGGACCAGACGCAGTATTTGCCGTATATTCCGATGATGAAAGATCGGGAAAAACAGTTGGAACAGGATATGGTGTGGAAGAAAGTGTGCGAAACCTTGGATTGGGAGTTTGTCGCGACCGTTTAAGGGAACCGTAGGTTCCCTTATGATCCCTCCTTTTAAGGAAACCTACGGTTTCCTTAAGATCCTTCCCTTTTAAGGGAACTCCCCGTTAAGCGCCGAAGGCGGGATGACAACCCCTTAAGATCCCATGCTAAAACAGGATTGCATTGAATTCTATTTTAGTATTACTGTTTCAACATATTTAAAAGTATCAAACAATATTACTGTATTATGGATCATACAGATAATTTGGTTAGCACTGGTTCCAAAGAAAATAATAATATTTCCCCTAGCATGGGATCCAAAGGGATTGTCATCCCGCCAGAGGCGGGATGCGTCGCGCCTTCGGCGCTTAACGGCGAGTTCCCTTTTGCGGTGTTAGTGTGCATCGCCAAAATGGAGCAAAACTACATCGAAGAATTTGTGCATTATCATTTGCTTCTCGGATTTGCGCGCATTTATCTGTTTGACAACGAGGATGTCCCCACATATGCATCTCTCCTCCACGAATACGTCGCAACAGGACAAGTTATAGTGAATCATTTGCCGCACAACAATTATTTTTTGTTCAATGATTTAGGGCAGCGTTGTTACATTCCGGTTCAGTATGTGGCGCTCACTCTTTTCATCGAAAAGATCATGCCCGATCCACAGATTACGCATGTGGCGCACATTGATATTGACGAGTTCATTGTGTTGAAAAAACACGGCAATATTTGCGAATTGATCGAGGAATATATCAAGGACGATTGCGCGGGAATTGCCATGAATTGGCGCATGTTTGGGTCGTCTGGTCATACAGAATATTCTGACGAACCCGTTACGTCGCGATTCACCATGTGTGAAATTGCTGGTAATCATCATATAAAAACCTTATTTAGAAAAGATTTATTTGCCAATTTGAATACATGTCACACGATTGTTCCTGCGTCGGGGTATTATATTAAATCCACAAACGGAACTGTCATACAGGGTCATTATAACGACCATATTGATTATAGTGTGGTGCAGTTGAACCATTATAAATGCAAGACGCTGCCGGAATTTAGAAAGATTCGGACCCGGCAGCGCGCCGATGTGGTCGGTGATATACACGAAGATGTGGATGCCGAATTTAAAAAACACGATATTAATGAGGTTGAGGATTTGACGGCGTGCGAATGGTATAAAGGGAACTCGCCGTTCCCTTTGGATCCCATGCTAGAATTAAATTAAATGGTGACCTGTGTGTGACCTGTTTATAATCTGTTAATATTGTGAAGTGAATCACACAATATTCTTTATTTTGTAAATCTATATTATATATTGAATATAATACAGACAATGCAAGTGATAACTGGGATCGAAACGGCGTATAATACAGCATTGCCTTACATTATGAATGCATCACGCGCCAAAATGAAAAAACACGATGCAAATCATCACGACGATCCTGTGCCAAAGCACGCGACTTCGTCGCGTTGGGAAATGACGCCGCAATCTCTCCGCAACACTCTAAACTACATTTATTACAAACTCGGATACAATTGTTACATGTTGTGTGTTGATCTCGACGGAAAAAAAGTCCTATGCAAATTGGAATCGACCAGTACTTCCGATGGATTTAGAGAGGCGCTCGACACACATTTAAGCAATTTGGATTCAAACAGGTTGATCACCGAATCCCAGCGCGATTATATTCGCAAGGTTGCCTCGAAACCCGTGCGCATTATGCAATGCATTTTGAAGAATTACAGCGATTTAGGAAATCGCACAGAACCCATGAATGAATATATGAAATTGTTGGAAAATCTGGCGTTGCCGCCCGGCGTCTTCATATTGAACTTGTCTGATGCGGTCATTTTGCGTCGCGACAACAAAGAACCGTTTCCCATGGTCACCGGCGACATGCCAATAGAGTCCATGTATCGCTATGAGTCGCATTTGCCCATATTCAGTTTGTCAGGTCAAAAAGGATATGCGGACATCCCGTTTCCCAATTACGACGACATGTTTATAGCAACTTCGCAGAAACAGGTGAATTTCGACGATTATGTGGTGGACTGGGACAAGAAAACGCTGCACAAGGCAGTATTCCGCGGCGGTCCCTCGGGGTGCGGTTACACTGCCGAGACCAACCAGCGCATTTGTTTAGCAAAGATGAAATCGCCCTTATTGGACGCCAAAATCGTGGTTGCCGGCAAAACCACAATTGACTCCAATTCCATTAAATTCGACCCCGTGCATGGTCTCGGCATGCTTAATACAGGAATTGCGAGCGGGAATTTTCTGTCGATGGTCGAGCAGAGCAAGTACAAATATATCATACACGTGGATGGTAATGTGAACGCCTATCGTTTGTTGACCACCATGATGACGGGGTCGCTCATAATTCGCGTGGATAGTCCCTACATTTCGTGGGTGGATCATTTGTTGAAACCGGGGCGCGACTATGTGTTGGTGAAACCGGATATGTCGGATTTGTTGGCGAAGATCAGATGGTGCGAGGCGCACCCCAAGTCGGCGCGCAAAATGGCGCGCAACGGATATGAATTTGCCAAGAGCGTTCTCATACAAACATATGTAGGAAATACAGTGGAGAAGTTATTTTGGTCGCTCAGGTGCGTACATGCGAAGAATTCTCGCAAGACTCGCAAGATTCGTGTGGCAGAACCTATATCAAGACACTTTGAAGAACCTGCATCAAGTTACTTTGAAGAACCTGTTGCACAACCTGTTGTGCGTGTACCAACACCTGTATCAACGCCGGTACCAACGCCTGTTGAACAACCCGTTGCAGAACCAGTTGCACCAATAGAATATGAAATCATTGAATTCCCACCAAACGCCAAGAAGTGCCCCAACGGATACAATTCGGTAACAATCAAGAAGAAAAAGATGTGCAGACGCAAGAAGAATCAAACACAAAAGGCAGAATAAATTTTATATTTTTATTATATAAATATAAAATGTCGAGTCTTTCTTTTATTGGTGATTCCACTTCCTATTTAAGAATTCCCAATGTGTCTGACTTGAATTTTGGAACAGGAGATTTCACAATTGAATGGTATCAATACCAAACAGATTCAAATCCATTTCCAAGAATTTTTCAAATTGGTGTGTATGGTGGATCTGGAATTTCCATTGGAGTCTCTATCGAAGGAGGTACTTTTTATTATTGGCGAAATAATTCTGCCACTAGTGTTTTATCTTTAACTCAACTTCAATACAAAAACACATGGGTTCATTTTGCAATTTCTCGTGCAAGTGGGGTCACACAGATATTTATGAATGGAACATCTATTTATTCTACTAGTAACATAACTAACTTTAATAGTTCCAGTGATTTGGTAATTGGAAATGAATCGACGCCATCAAATGCTGCCGCGTTTGGCGGATATATGGCATATTTTAGTTGGGTAAAAGGACTTGCTCTACGCACTGTCGATTTTACAGTTCCTAATAATTATCCATCTTTAACAAATAATTTATTATTGTTGATGGCATCCAGTTTTTCTGGCACATTGGGAAGCACAACAGTAAACAATGGCAACAATGTTTCCACTGTCTCCGAAGTGCCACCTGGATTTGATTCAACGCCTCCACCCCCGCCTCCTCCACCTCCCCCACCTCCTCCGCCTCCTTTACCTGCTTTTACTCCTCCCACCAACATGAAAAAATCTCTATTTTCAAATAATGCCATGGTTTTTTACAAACCGGGTAGTTTAGCGCCGGGCGGTGTCGGTGGTGTTGGCAATGCATCTGTTAAAGCAAGACGAACATAACCTTGTTTCATAAAATGGCAAACTGTCTTTTTATGAAGGAAACAATAGAGAATAATGGTTTTTCTAAAAAAGGGAATTTACCATTTTAAAAATATGTGAAAAATATGCATTTTAGAAAATCTCTATCGGCAAGAAAAAAATGTGTGAATGAAAATGAAAATTTGGAATTCGCAATTTTATAAAAAAGGTATTTCTGGTATTTTCTAAAAAAGAATTCCTGGCATTTTCTAAAAAAGAGAATTTACCATTTTACAAAAAAGAGAATTTTGCATTTTCTAAAAAAGAGATTTTACAATTTTAAAAATGAAACAATAGAGAATTTCCAAAATATGTGAAAAATATGCATTTTTAGAAAATCTCTATCGGCAACAAAAAATTGTGTGAATGAAAATGAAAATTTGGATTTTACACTTTTATAAAAAAGAGAATCCTGGCATTTTCCAAAAAAGGGAATTTACCATTTTACAAAAAAGGGATCTTGGTATTTTATACTTTTCCAAAAAAGAGAATTTTGGCATTTTCCAAAAAAGGTATTTTACACTTTTATAAAAAAGAGAATCCTGGCATTTTATAAAAAGGTTCTTAACATTTTCATAAAACGTATTTACTCAACATTATTCATGTCACTTTCCTCACTGGCAGTTGCTCTGCCAAAACTGGTCGACGCCTTAATATCGGCAACCTCGCGATCATCAAAGTTCACTGTATTATTGACGCCCATCAACTCGCCATCCTCAGACAAGGTCTGGGTCAATTTGTTACCAGACTCGCGCGCCTTCTTGACGTTCTCCTCGATTGCCTTGCGCTTCGCCTCGCGCACTCGGGCATCAAACTCCTGTTTCGCCTTCTCCTCGTTCTTCACCTTCTCGTGGTGCAACTGGTTCAACTCCTCCTCCATGAACTCGACGCGCCCAGTCTTGTAGGCGTCAGGATCCCAAGGAATCCATGTAAAACCGGCACCTACAAAAATGTCGTGGTTGGGATCGGACTCGCGCAACTTCTTGCATCGCAACTCCGCCTCTGCCTGACTCGAGTAAGCACCGCGGAACTTCAGACCGCGCACCGAGGTCTGGAACTCGTGCTTCTTGTTAAACTCCTCGACGATCTTCTCCTCATTCTTGTCCAAAAAATTGCGATAGTCGTCAACAATAGTGTAGGACTTCAACTTCGCCTTTTCCTCGGTCACATAGTCCTTGTAGTCTGCCATGATATCGTCCATTTTCAAATTGTACTTGAAACTGACAAAATTCATAAAATCGCCGAACTTCTCCAATGATTTGGCAAAATCCCACTGTTGGACAAACTTCTCAAACAGGTATTGTTCGCGTTGCTTTAGCACTTTTTCGGGGGATACAAAAGAAAGGCAAATGAACTTTTGCGATGGAATTATGGGATCCTCGTCGCACAGATCGATGTATTTGGGATTGGGGGCGCCGTTGGGCAACTTCTTTCTTTCAAAACCGGACATTATTGCTTAATGATATAATTTACACAAAGAATGTTTTTAAGTAATTTGAACGATTAAATATTTAGGGAGAATTTCAGACACCATGATTTATTTAGCAAATTTGCCGGTTGGGTCTTGCATTTTTTTATTTAATTAGTATATAACAAAAATGAACTTTGGAGAATTATTCAAGAGAGCCATCAAGTATGTTGTTGAGGGTATTGTTGTTGCTTTAGCTGCCTATGTTATCCCCAAACAGAAACTGAACTTTGAGGAGGTCGTTGTCGTTGCCCTGGTTGCTGCTGCCACCTTTGCTGTCCTCGACACCTTTATTCCCTCTATGGGTGCCACCACCCGCCAGGGCGCTGGTTTTGCCATCGGCACTGGTCTCACCGGAGGCATCAAGGTCATGTAAATGGGGAAACCGACGGTTTCCCCCATACCCCCTTCCCTTTCTGGGGAACCAAGGTTCAAGATGCCACGCAGTGGCATCGAGAAGTGGAACAACCTTCGGTTGTTCTCCCCCAGGACCCCTCCTTTAATGGTGGGTGCCATTTAACAAAGGTTCCAAGATGCCACTGTGTATTTAACAAAAATATAAGTTTTTAATAGTTTAAGACTACTATAGGTAGTCTTAAATTTTATTTGCCCTTAAAAGGAGGGGTCCTGGGGGAGAACAACCGAAGGTTGTTCCACTTCTCGATGCCACTGCGTGGCATCTTGAACCTTGGTTCCCCAGAAAGGAGGGATCTTAAGGGAACCTTGGTTCCCTTAATTTAAAGCACAAACCACATAAACGTAAGAATCCTTGTAATACAAGAATCCTTGCATCCAATGAATTTAGCATTTAATTTAAACCAATTTTGTGTCAATCACATTTTTTTTATGGACACTAAACCGAATTCCCTAATTGACGGACTTTTCACAAAGATGAATTATTGCGACGAACAATTTACCATGAACGGACTTTATCTGACATTTCCCGGCGAAGTAGTTGATGTTGTGCCTGCACTTGCACCTGTGCCTATGCAGGCACATAAGTGTCGCATCGAATCCAGTCATTATCGCACCCTGTGTGAAATCGAGCAAGAATTGCTGCGCGCCTATTTGGTTGTGCGAAACAATAAACCTGTAGGATCATTAGTCGCACAAAATAAATTGAGCGAGACGTTGCAAACAAAATATGATATTACAGGTGTAAAACCAACCTGGAAACAGGGGCAAATAGTAATCAAAATATCGGGCATTTGGGAAAACAAACAGGGTCACGTTGGACTGTCATACAGAATCATATAAGGAAAACCTACGGTTTTCCTTGGACCTTTCCCTTTAAGGGGAACTACGTTCCAAGGCACCGAAGGCGCCTAGAAGTGGAACAACCTTCGGTTGTTCTCCCCTTGGACCCCTCCTTTAATGGAGAGCAAAACATGATTATTATTTTTATTTTTATTTAATTAAAAATAATAATTTGCAAAAGGGCGCCGAAGGCGCCCACTTCATTAAAGGGGGC
>JACCDO010109780.1_pt1 | contig 20799 bp, 11 predicted proteins | sample 7446101 | NCBI WGS metagenome assembly JACCDO01 (sample SAMN15323440, study PRJNA562643) | freshwater metagenome | isolation source: river surface water | place: USA:Blue River Watershed | collected 2017-08-16
GAGTGGTGGTCTTGGTTGAAAACTCGTAAAATCCTCCACCTGGCGCCGGCTTAACCGTAGTTACGAAGGTCAAAGTATCGTTCTTGGTATTGTCGTCTGGAATGTCCAAATAAATTTTGATGGTGGTTTTACCAGCAATCGACAACATTATAGGCGTTACAAAATCAATCTTCAAAGTATTGCCAGGGAGTATGCGTGTCTTAACAAATTGCTTTGTGGCCTTACCATTGATACTGTAGGCAACATTGAAATTGTAGATGGTATCTACAAAATTGTTTTTTACGTAAATATTTGATGATGAAGAATAACCCGCACACACAGTAGATGGAACGGTATAGTCGGTTTTAGAGGCTTCTGCATCCATATAATTCTCAACAGCACCACGATCGCTAGCTGTGGTATTTCTAACTGCATACTTCGCATCCAATTTATTGTTAACCACGGTTGGTACGTTGTTCTGAGTTTCGAAGCTGTTTGAACGGAAATCACTGGTAGAAACATTTACCCATGCTGGATTATCGGAGCGATTGTTGGGACCCGCCTTCACGTCGCCCTTCCAACTACCATAATCTGAATACCCATTTGTGGCCATACACCAGTAGGTATTTGGCACATTGATATAAAATGTATTTCTATCAACTTCTTTCAAATTTGCCGCATTGGTGTTGTACAAATACGCGCCATACACATAGTAGGGAGATTTGAAATCACCGATATTACCCACAAAATTCACTGTAGAATAAGCTTCCTGCATCAAATATCCATAGGCAAAGTGTGAACCATAAGAGGCATCGTAATGCATAGTATTTTGGTAAATATTGGAGGTATATCCTGAGTTACCATTGTAAGTGTAAATATTGTAGTTGCTGTAATAGCCAGTATTGTTTGCCATCAAATTGGAATTGAACTCCATGTTGTACAAATAATACAAATAGAAACAATACAAATACCCTTGGTTTTTGCTGTAGCTAGTACCGGTATTGTTATTTGTGATTTTGTTGCGATTGATTTTCCAGCTGGCATAATAATAAATCTGTGCACCGTAGAAATAGTAGTTTGCCCAGTTGTCCTGAATCACATTGTCTTCAAACAAATTCCAAGTCCTGTAGGAATTGTATATATAATATAAATAAAACGTGTAGGCATAACCGCTACCCGTTTCACCCATGTAACAGTTCTTTACAGTATTGCCTGTGATGTTGTAATCTGATCCATAATTGATGTAAAATGGATAAGTACTATAACCACTGCTGTAGGTTTTCAAATTGTCTACGGTATTGCCTGTTAAATCAACTACATAGTTGTAATTCATGTAAAAGTTATACGCGTAGTAATAAACCATGATGTTCTTCTGGGTATTCTTATCTACCACAAAAGGATAAGTTGTGTTGCCGTAGTTGTAGTAAGCATAAACACCATACCAATAAGCAATGTAGTTTGTGGTTGAACTGCTACTCGCGCCTTTGTATGGCAAATCATGGATATTCGTTCCACGGATGATGGTTGAACGATTTTTACCATAAGTATAAATGCTGTATATTCCATAAGGGCTGGTAGACACAGTTGAGCTACTTGTAGCATTGTCCCTACTAATGTCATTGTCGATAAATTGGTTACCATTGGTGTAGTAATTAATGATACCATAATAGTAGAAATTCTGAATTTTGTTATTTGTTATTGTATTGTCATCACCCGCGGAGGAATAGGTAGAAGTATTACCCATACATACAACGCCATAGAACGGACCTGCAGAGTTGGTGGCCAATGTTCTCATTGTATTGTTCGACACGGTATTCCCAATACCATTGGTAGAACTGGTTGCGGATGTTACACTTGTGTTTGCATAACTAAAAGCCAAATAGTAAGTACCTGTAGTTGCAGATGCCAAAGCACTAAATTCCAATGTACAATTGTCAATTTTGTTATAATTGGACCCATTGGTTATGCGAACCAATCCTGCATAAGCTGCGGTAGAACTATTCCTTACAATGGCATTTTTGATGGTCACATAATCAGCGCCATTAAATGCAATGGCCTCATAAGAACCGCTGTAAGTGTAGAGCTTACCTCCACCATCAATCGTGATGGTATTTGTAGACGAAGCGCCCGAAATCGGACCGAAAACAGGTTGCGACGAACTAGTAACGTCCGTTTGCACAGTAACAGTCACCGCGCCCGTAACACCACCAGAAGTCAATTTCGCCGCCAAATCGTACCAGTTGTTAAAATTGGTTCCACTGGTCGCAGAACCAGAATTGATCGTGTAAGATCCGCTCAACTGAGCATTGGCGACCCCGGCCAAACACAGGAGCATCAATAACAACTTCTGTTTCAAGAAGGTTACTGATTTTGTGATTTTGTAGTATGTATTCATATGGTTTTTTTGGTTTAAATCTTAACACATACTTTAGTATTTCATCATACTATCAGTACAGTGCATTTGCAATATCTACAGAATGTTTAAGGTTGAAATTTCTCTTTGGATAAATGTCATTTCAGTGACCCAACAGAAAAAAATCCATCACAAGAAATGACAACAAACATTTACCTACTAACAATAATGTAAACCCATATCAATTTTCAATAGCACTATGATGAAGCAAAAAACAGATAACTGTTGAAGGAACATCGGCGGATCTTCAATCTACACTCAAAGAATTCTTCATCATTCTTATACGATTTCTCTTCAAAACAATTACTCAATTTTGAAATGCCGTTGCCTGACCGAACAACCCAATCAATCAAAAAGAGGGCGACCAATGGTCGCCCTCTTTTTGATCCCATCAGATCAAATCTGAGTGGCAATTACATGAATCAATTCATTACTTCTGAACTGTGATCTTCTTGGTCACTTGCTTGCTACCTGAAGTTACTTGTACCAAGTACACTCCGTTGCTCAAGCCATCGGTGTTCAAGCTCATCACTCCTTCGTTTGCAAATGTTCTGCTGCTCACCATCTTACCTTCAATGCTCATCACATTCACTGTGATGTTTGCGCCAAAGGTTTCAGAGGTAGCCACTTTGATGTCTCCTGCAGTTGGATTGGGATATACCGCTACACCCACTTCTTGCAAATCTTTCACCGCGGCACGGTTCATTACCACTTTCTTGGTCTTTGAACATTCGCAACCGGTCTGACGTACAACTGCTTTCATGGTAACCTCATATTCGCCATCAAACTGAAGGTCATAGCTTACAGCTGCATTTACGTCTTTCGACTTCAAAGTACCACCTGTTGCAAAAATCCAGGTGTAATCTACGTTGTTCTGTCCACCAGCAACACCAGACGCATTTACAGGCTCAACGCGAATACCATAGAAACTGTGAGCATAATCTGGGGCTGATTGGAAATCGCAAGTACGGGGCGCTTCGTTGATCGTCACACGCTGAGTGATTGAATCTGCGCAACCGCCAGCAATGTATGCATATAACGTTACGTTGTAACTCGTTGTTTGAACGATGTTATACAACTTTGATGGGTCGCTACTGGTAGAATAGGTATTATCCCCAAAATCCCAATTGTAGCTAATATCACCTTGGGGCCAAGTCGTATTGTTAGCAAAAATCACTTGATCGCCAGCACAAACATCCGCAGCTACAAAACTCGCTTTGGGCTGTGTTAACACACTTAAGTTTTTGGAAACCTCAGATTTACAACCATTATCCAAAGTAACGAGCAAGGTTACTTTCTTTGGACCCAAATTGCTCCATGAGTGTGAAGGTGATTTTGTGTTGCTGTTAGTTCCATCTCCGAAATTCCAAGCATAATTAGCCACTGCACCTGCAACATCAGCAGTTGTGTTAGTGAATACTGTTGGAGTCAAAGAACACGCTGGGGTGTTGGTAAATCCAGTTTTGGGTGACTCACGCACTTCAACGATTTTAATCATTGAATCCGTGCAACCAAATTCAGAAGAAGCAATCAATTTTACATTTTTCTTACCTGCCTTTGAGAATGAATAAGTTGGATTCACATCAGTACTTACGCTGCCGTTGTCATCAAAGTTCCACAATGTACCCATCAAACCACTACCAATGGTAGACTGATTTTCAAAAACAAACTCGTCATTATCACAAGTGCCCGAAGTCAAAGCAAACTTAGCTACTGGCTTTTCGAATTGATATACTTTTTGAGTCACTTTGGCAACACAACCATTCAAATCTGCGCTCAACGTTACATTGTAAGTACCCGCTTTGCTATACTTGTATTTGGCATCAGTAGTGCTTGCAGTTGCTCCGTTTCCGAAATCCCAGGTCATTTTAGCGGTCAACGGGTTGGTTTTATTGGTGAACACCAAATCCTGACCCAAACACGCATTCGCTTTGTCAAACGCAACCTTTGGAATTGCATTCACATCTACATCAATCGTTTTGGTGAATACAAATCCCAATGGAACTGTTTTCGCGGTTAATGTCACTTTGTATTTACCTGCACCACTATATTGGAATACTGGTTCGGGGGCATTTGAAGTATCAGCGGCGTTACCAGTTCCGAAATTCCAGAAGAATTCCATTCCACCAGAATTAACCTTTGAAAGATTTTCAAACAAAACCGCATCACCGTTACAAATTCTTGATGGCACTTTGAAGTCGGCGTTGATTGAAGGATAAATCAACACTTTACGTTTGATGAATGTATCGCAACCATTGTTGTTGTCTGTAACCTTCAATATCACTGTCACGAAACTATCTTCAAGAGTCGCATCAGCTGTTTTGAATTGCACTTCCATATTGGTTGATCCACTTGGCGCAGTCAAAGTAGCACCAGTAATGGCTTTACCCGCCTGGGTATATGCTTGAACTGTGGCATACCAATTGTTCGGCAAAGAAGTACCATAAGTACTGTTGCTGTAAATCCTTGGTGCAACTACATCATAAATCACGGGCTGATTCAAAACGGTTACATCGTATGGACGGCCACGTTGGTATACAGCAGTATTTGGCGTGGTAGTTTTGGTTGAGAATTCATAAAACCCTCCGCCTGGAGCTGGTTTCACGTTGGTCGTGAATGTCAATGAATCATTTTTGGTATTATCATCTGGGATATCCAAGTAAATTTTGATTGTTGTAGGTCCCGCAATTGTCAATGACATAGGCACATTGAATGTGATTTTTTGCGTTGCACCAGCCAAAATCTTATCAGTCACCAACTGGGTAGTCACTTTACCGTTGATGCTGTAAGACACATTGAAACCATAAATGGTATCGATGAAATTATTTTTTACATACAAATTCACATTGGTTGATTCCCAACCAGCACAAACCGAAGATGGAACCGAAAAATCAGATTTCGTAACCTCTGCGTCCATGAAATTCTCTACAGCTCCACGATCGTTCTTCACTTTATTACGCGCCGCTTTTGTAACATCATTCAATACCCAAGTAGTTTCTTTGACATTGTTTTGGTTTTCAAAAACTTGAGAGCGGTAATCGATTTTTGCGATGTCTTTAAATCTGTGGTTTTGATTTTTCTCTCCCTTACCTGGCAAATTCGTCCCCATCCATCCAGAAAAATTCGATCCTGAACCATTGGGATTGTACCAGAAATTGTCTAGATTATTTGTATCGAAATACGAGTTATCGTCTATTGTCAAACCCGTGGAAGAACCATAAATATACATCTGAGAACAAGAGTAAGAATTGGTCAACATGATAATGTTACCAATCAAAGATGTTGAACCATAGTTACCACCATAAAATCCATTGTGATCGCGGTAGTAATAATTTGAACGTGAGTTATCCATGTAGATGGTGTTCTGGTAAAAACGCAATGGATAAGAGGTAGAAGGATTATAGAAATAAATACAGTAATCGTATCCGTTCATGGCATTGTCAACAACCATGTTTGAACTCACGTCTGCCGAAACGTAATAGTAAATAAACATCCCATAAAAAGAACTGTAGGTATAACCCAATGCTTCGTTCTTCCAAATCAAGTTACGCTCAATTTTCCAATTTGCGTTGCCTGAGTAATTATAAAGATCTATGCCATATAAGCCATAGCCGGAACTACTGTTGTTGTTTTTATTAAAACGAATTTTGTTGTCTGAACATTCATTATTTCCAGTTGTGTATCCAATTTCCAAACCATAGAAATAATAGCCGTTGTTGCTGTTGGTATCTATCTGGTTTGAATTCAACTTCACCAATTGATCGAAATAAGAATAAATACCATAGAAATAATAGGAATAATTAGAGTTGAAACGCACTTTGTTGTTAGAAACACTGTGGTTATATGAGTAGTAAGAATAGATTCCGTAGAAATAGTAATAAGACAGACAGTTTTCAATGATGTTGTTATCTACAAACGAAGAACGTGCTGTTGACGGACGATTGTAATAGGTATAAATACCATAAATATAACTTGACCCGGCGGTGCCACTGGCTCCTGCATAGGGAAGATCATGGATTCGGTTTTTTACCATTTGAATACCGTAAGAATAATAAGAATACATACCGTACAAATAAGAGTATGCATTATTAGAAGTCGCATTGGCACGAGAAATATCATTTCCTTCTACAGTCTCTCCATTCACATAGTTCAAATAGATCCCGTAGTAATAGAAATTCTGAATGGTATTTCCTTTGAATGTATTGTTGTTGGCAGTTGAGCTAAAATAAGAAGAAGAACCACAATCCAAGATACCATAAGTAGGACCAGGAGAGTTACTATTGGTTGTACGCATCAAACAATTACTGACCACGGTATTTTGCGCAACTACATAGGTAGGATAGGTAAAAATACTGGTTGCGGAGTTACCATAAACCACATAGGCACCACCAGCAGTGGTTCCTGAAGCAATTGCGGAAAACTGAAAGGTACAAGCATCCAAATTGATGTAAGTACAAGCATCTGTAGTACTTGATTCGAAACGAACAATCCGGCTATTCACAGCTGAATTGGTATTTTCTACCACCAAATTAGAAATGTTCACATAATCAGTGCCGGTGAAACGAATCACTTCTGAGTTACTTGCAGACGTGGTGGTTGAACCCATGATGTAAGCAACAGAACTACTGAATTTGAATCCCTTACCATCAATGTTTACGGTGTTGGTTGACGAAACCCCTTTAATAACCCCAAAGGTAATGTTGGCAGTACTGGTTTCGTTTGCTTGAAATGTTGCTGTCACCTTTCCCGAAACCCCATTCGTGTTCAGCGACGTTACAAAACTTGCAAGCGAAGTAAAATTAGTAGACGATGCCGCCGCCCCCGGATTGATGGTGTAAGACCCGGATAATTGAGCTTGTAAGCCCAACCAACTAGATCCCAAAACCAACAATGAAACCAAGGATTTTAGCAAACCCGAGGCATTTGTTTTTTTGTAATTTTTTAACATGGTATTGGTTTATATTTTATATTTTTTTTCGCTTTTATTTCAATCACTTTGTCAACGATCAAAACAGACTGCAATATCAGTGCTAACAGGCTCGAAACACTGAAAACATTGACATTTTTACATTAAAAATACAATACCAAAAAACTATAATTTACAACAATATTCAATAGTAAAATCCCGCAAAAAGCAAATTAAATAATGACTTTTTATAGCCAAAATGATTTTTACTAAAAAAAACTTTAGCAAAAACTGATGAAAATATTTTTTCAGTTCACCAGCATCAACCCGCAACCGCTTGAGCCACCCGCATACCATCCAAAGCCGCACTCATAATCCCACCCGCATATCCAGCCCCCTCACCACAAGGGTACAAATTCCTCAGCCTTGTGTGTTGCAAAGTGTCTGTCAATCTCGGGATCCTTACTGGAGAACTCGTCCGTGATTCAACCCCCACCAATATGGCATCGTTACTCCGAAAAGACCGCATCTTTTTGCCCAACACAATCAACGACTCCCTAATCCTTTGATGTATTACAGGCGATAACACCTCATTGATGTTCGTACTCACCAATCCAGGCAAATAACTATTCTCTGGCAAATCAACGCTCACCCTCCCCTGTATAAAATCTTCCATTCGTTGTGCAGGTGCACTCAAACTCCCCGTGGCAGCATATGCCATCTGCTCCCAATGCTGCTGATACCTCAAGGCACGCAACTCACCCGCCTTTTCAAAACCTGCAAAATCCCTGTCATCCACAGATACCACAAATCCTGAATTCGCAAACTTCCCATTTCGCTTACTCGGACTCCATCCATTCACAACCACCTCTCCATCCGCCGTTGCCGCCGGGGCGATGATTCCTCCCGGACACATGCAAAATGAAAATACACCACGCCCTTGGATTTGTTCCACCAAACTATAAGATGAAGGTGGCAAATAATCGCCCCTCACCTCACACTTATATTGAATCTGATCGATGATTGTTTGCGGATGTTCCAACCGAACGCCAATGGCAAAAGGTTTTGCCTCGATATCAATTCCCGCCGCCAACAGCAACTCAAACACATCTCTCGCCGAATGACCCGTTGCCAACACAACATGTTCCACCTTTTCGGTAACGCCGCCATTCAATTTCAATGCCTCAATCACATCATTCGCAACAACAAACCCCTCCACTTTGGTATTAAACCTCACCTCACCCCCGCATTCTTCGATGGTTTTGCGAAGCCCCTCTACCAGCTGTGGCAACTTATTGGTACCAATGTGTGGATGTGCATCATATAGTATCGAATCCGGCGCCCCATGGTCTACCAAACATTTCAACACCTTCTGAACCGGCCCCCTTTTATTGCTACGTGTGTACAATTTCCCGTCGGAATAGGTTCCGGCGCCACCCTCTCCAAAGCAATAATTGCTCTCGGGATTCACTTTCTTCTCCCGGTTCATCACAGCCAAATCCCTGCGCCTTTCCTTCACCCCTTTGCCTCGCTCCAAAACCACAGGCTTCCAACCCAGTTCTATCAATTCTAAGGCACAAAACAAACCGGCCGGACCGGCACCAACCACGAAAACCTCTTTGGCATTGGCCACATTGTTAAGCAAAAATCCATTTTCTACAGCAACTTCTTCACCTTGTCCATACACTTCCGCCGTGATTAAAAAATATGGCGCCCGCCCCCTAGCATCAAGGCTTTTCTTCTTCCATACAACCTGGAATGTATCTCCAGAAATGCCTGCTTCCCTAGCAAATCGCGTATTCACCCATCCCTCGTCAATCACCTCCTGGGGTGAAAACTTCAATTGCAGTTGCTTCGGCATCGCACAAAAATACAGCCACGGCCCCAAATTCCACCAAACTTCTCGGTGCGATTCAGCCCTTCATCGGTTTTTCATCCAAATCCCCCTCGATTTTCGTAATTTTGTATTTATGAAAGAAGTGGTGGTGAGTGGGATTCGTCCTACCGGCAAATTGCACCTTGGCAATTACTTTGGTGCCTTTAAGAATTTCCTCAAACTGCAAGAACAGTTCGATTCCTATTTTTTCATCGCCGATTATCACAGCCTTACCACCCACCCCACACCGGGTGATTTGAGTGCGTCTGTAAAAAGAGTACTTGCCGAATACATCGCATTGGGCCTAGATCCAGAAAAATGCACGATCTATTTCCAATCAGACGTCCCAGAAACCGCTGAGTTATACCTCTTCCTCAACATGAATGCCTATTTGGGCGAACTGGAAAGGGTTACATCGTTCAAAGAAAAAGCGCGTACTCAACCAAACAACATCAACGCAGGATTGCTCACCTATCCCGTTTTGATGGCGGCAGATATCCTCTTACATCGCGGTGTAAAGGTCCCAGTGGGAAAAGACCAAGAACAGCACCTCGAAATGGCGAGAACCTTTGCCAACCGCTTCAACAGATTGTACAATACCGAATATTTCCCTGAGCCACAAGCCTTCAGCTTCGAACAAAACTTGGTAAAGGTTCCCGGACTCACGGGCACCGGAAAAATGAGCAAAAGTGCTGGCGAAGCCGATACCATATACCTCGATGAAGATTCCGCCTCGTTGAACAAGAAAATCATGCGGGCTGTGAGCGATAGCGGTCCGTCAGAACCCGGCTCACCCAAATCCACCCCGGTTCAAAACTTGTTCGATTTAATGGGACTTGTGAGCAACCCCGATACCATTCAATTTTTCGAAGACAGCCACAAAGCAGGCAATATCAGATACGGAGATTTAAAGAAGCAATTGGCTGCCGATATGGAAACCTTCATCGCTCCGTTGAGAGACAAGATCCAATTCACCATGGGGAATGAAAAAATGCTCAACGAAATCGCTCAAATGGGCGCTGAAAAAGCCCGATTATCGGCGCGCAAGACCCTTCGTGAAGTTCGTGAAATCATCGGATTTGGCAACAGGTAATCCCATACAGCAACCCTCAAACACAACAATTCAATCCCTTTATACTAAATTGCGCCCATGCTGAATGTATCTTTGGTTATCCCGCTGTTCAACGAAGCAGAATCACTGCCAGAATTGCACGCGTGGATCGTTCGCGTTTGCAAACAAGAACAACTGTCTTACGAGATTTTATTGCTCGATGACGGCAGTACCGATGAATCTTGGAACATCATCCAGTCGCTGCGAAACGACGACCCCAACGTAAGAGGCTTCAGATTTCGCACAAACTACGGCAAAAGCGCAGCCCTCAATGTAGGATTCGCAGAAGCCCGAGGCGAAGTGGTGATCACCATGGATGCAGATTTGCAAGACTCTCCTGATGAGATTCCTGGATTGAGATCCATGATTTTAAACGAAGGCTACCACGTGGTGAGTGGCTGGAAGAAAAAACGTTACGACCCACTTTCAAAAACCATCCCCACAAAATTGTTCAACTGGGCCACTCGTAAAATTAGCGATTTGGAACTTCACGATTTCAACTGTGGTCTCAAAGCCTATCGCAATGAAGTGGTGAAGAACATAGAAGTTTATGGCGAAATGCATCGCTATATCCCAGTAATCGCCAAATGGGCCGGCTTCCCAAAAGTGGGCGAAAAAGTAGTGGTACACCAAGCCAGAAAATACGGCAGCACCAAATTTGGCATGAACCGATTTGTAAATGGCTTCCTAGACCTCATGAGCTTGTTTTTCATGAGCAAATTTGGCAAAAAACCCATGCACTTCTTCGGACTTCTTGGGGTGCTGAGCTTTTTCATTGGTGCGATGACAGCCTGCTGGATTTTGGTAGACAAATTGATCTACGTACTCCAAGACAAACGAGCGCCTTTGGTTACAGACAACCCTTTGTTCTACATTGGATTGGTGGCTATGATCATTGGTACACAGCTGTTCTTGGCCGGTTTCATTGGTGAATTGGTGAGCCGATCTAACCCTGAACGCAACAATTACAACATCAAGGAAACCACCGATTGATGCAATTCGAAGGCAAGCACATTGTGATTGTTGGTCCTGCTCACCCATTGCGCGGTGGATTGGCCACGTACAACGAGCGATTGGCCCGCGAACTGCAACAAAAAAACAAGGTCACCCTGCTCACATTTTCACTGCAGTATCCAAACTTCCTGTTCCCTGGTCAATCCCAGTTCAGCGACGACCCCAAGCCCGATGATTTAAACATCGATATTGCCTTAAACTCAGTGAATCCATTGAATTGGATCCTGACAGGTTTGAAATACAAGCGCTTAAAGCCCGATGTGATACTGTTTCGCTATTGGATGCCATTTTTTGGCCCGTGTTTTGGCACTTTCGCCCGGATCGTCAAATCCAACAAGCACACCCAAATCTTGGCGATTACCGACAACATCATCCCGCACGAACGCCGTTTTTTCGACACCCCCTTTAGCAAGTATTTCTTGCCAATTTTAGATGGTGCCGTGGCCATGAGCAGAAAGGTATTGACCGATTTACAGCAATTCCCAATGCGAAAACCTGTGGCCAAAACGGGCTACCATGCGCATCCACTGTACGACAATTTCGGGGCGATGGCCCAGCGCGCTGAAGCCTGCGAGGCCTTGGGCCTTGATCCAAACAATCGTTATGTTTTATTTTTCGGATTCATCCGTCATTACAAAGGACTGGATTTATTGCTCGAGGCGATGGCATTGCTACCCGAATCATTACACGATGTAAAACTGCTTGTGGCAGGAGAATATTACGAAGACGAGGCGCCTTACAACGAAATAATTTCAAACAAAGGGATTTCAAACAAAGTCATTTTACATACCAAGTTCATTCCCAACGGCGATGTTCGATGGTATTTCTCAGCTTGCGACTTGGTGGCACAACCCTATCGAAACGCAACCCAAAGCGGGGTATCACAAATTGCCTATCATTTTGATTTACCCATGATCATTACCAATGTAGGCGGTTTGAGCGAGCTGGTCCCTCATGGCGAGGCTGGCTGGGTCTGCGAACCCACACCACAGGCCTTGGCTGAATCGATCATTGCCATGTACGAATCCGGCCGATTGGAATTGATGCGATCCAACATCCACGAATTGAAACAGCAGTTCAGCTGGCCATCCATGGTGAAGGCCTTGGAAGCGGTTACGCGTTAATTGGCATTCGTCGAACGAAACAACTGTTTAATCCCATTTCGCTCTCAATTATTTATCGCCATTAAACTTGGCATCATTTTGTAGGTCTATTTCTTTAGAAAGGAAACAAAACCATGAAAAAAGCTTATGGATTCATCACACTGTTGGCACTGTCATTAACTACAGTTGAATTATCAGCACAACCAACACCTAGACAGCGTAGAGACCGCCGGGAGGACATCAGAGACCGACGTGAAAATGTCAGGGATCGTAGAGAAGATGTGAGAGATCGAAGAGAGGATGTGAGAGACGCTCAACACCAAGGCGGACCAATGGATCGCATCGAGGACCGCAGAGATCAAAGAGAGGACGTTCGGGATCGCAGAGAAGATGTACGCGACCGCAGGGAGGACCGACGAGATCGCAGGAGAAAAGGGAATTACGCAACGGTCTCGCATCCAGAACCCCGAGTAAATGTGCACACACGAGTCGGATTTAGAATGGGTTACGGGCCCCAATTTCGTGGACCGAGACACCATGGCTACCAGCGTCATCACCGCCACAGCCATGGCAGACTCCACCATCGGCATTGCAGAAGATGAGCAAAAAATAGAAAAAATGTGAAACGCCTGTGAACAACTTCATGGGCGTTTTTGTTTATGTAATTCAATGGTTATCATTTGATAACATTTGATTGTCAATTTGCACATAAATAAAATTTTCACATATGCTAAACACTACTTTAATCAACGGAAGCGAGGTCATGGAAGTATCAGGCTACGTCTTTGTTGGAGGAATTTGGATTCCTTTGGGATAATATCGAATTCCATCAACTATCTTTGCACCTCAATAGAGAGGTGTCCGAGTGGTCGAAGGAGCACGCCTGGAAAGTGTGTAAACGCCAAAAGCGTTTCGAGGGTTCGAATCCCTTCCTCTCTGCAACAAACCCAGTTTTTACCCCTTTTTACCCCGAATTCTAGCGAATTTGGGGTTTTTTATGCCTTTTCGGCCCTAAAATTCACTAATTCCGCTTAAGCTAAGTAAGTGATTCGGTGGATTTACTGCGGCACAAAAATATTATTGTAAAAAATACAATAATTATATACCTTCGTTTAATATCCTTAGGATACTCAACTCTTTTGAAAACTCCGCAACGCTTTTCACGAATCATCTTAGCCGCAATCTTCGGCGTTTTACTTACCACCGCATCACACGCCCAAACAGTAAAAGTTGGTAGCGGCAGTTATACCAGCACATTCCCAGGAACCGATGTCGCAGGCAGAAACGGATACCCATCAGGCACTCCCTACCTCATCGATTCCCTGAAAACCAAACCCGTTCCAACCAACGATTGGTGGTCAGCCAAATTAAAAAATGCCCATTGCGACAATCTTTTCAACTACCCCCTCACCATGAAAACCGTAAACAGCGGATTGGTGGTTTCTTACATTCCCTGGGGCGTGATATCAGACATCGAACCCATCACCGTTGGCGTAACTTCACTCAATCACAACGCGCCTTACATTTCACATTATAGCGATTGGCTCATCACCATGGAATGGAAAGACGCATCGCGTAGGTTCCAAGCCACCGTGGGCATGGGCATGCCCTTTATCTACTTTCAAAAAGACGGCAACAACGAAGCCAGCATCAAAATCAACTCAGGCACCGCCACAATCTCCAATGAAAAAATCATCATCGAAAACGCATACAACGGCGCAGATTTCGTGGTTTATGGACCCAAGGGAAGCAGTTGGACGAAAAACGGTTCGGTGTACACTTCATCTCTAAATGGCTCCAATTATTGGTCGATGCTAATGCTCCCCCAAAACAGCACACAGCTCAGTGCCATGGCAGATTCTTTTCAAAAATTCGCCTACGTTGAGCCCACCAAAACAACGAGCAGTTGGGAGTTCAACAACCAAAAAAGCACGGTGACCACACATTTTACCATCAACAAACGCGTTCATGAAGGAACAGATTCCAATGTATTGTGCGGCATACTCCCCCACCACTGGTCGCACAGCAACGAGCCCAACGCCAACTACCTAAATTACACCTATTCAACTGTTCGAGGCACCCTGAAAATGAGGGCCACAAACCAGTTTTCAACCACCAATACCTTCAGTGGCATACTGCCCACATTGCCTTTCGTTGACCCATTGAGCGCCGGCTTCAACCCCATCGCCTTGCAACAGAAAATCAACGACATCAAAAACGAAGGCTTAGCCACCTGGACCGATTCATACAACGAAGGTCAGGTCATGAATCGCTTGATCCAAACCGCGAGAATTGCCCACGAAATGGGCGATAAACAAAGCACATTAACCATTCACAAGACCATCAAATCACGACTCGAAAATTGGCTCACCCACAACCCGGGTGAAATTGCTTTCTTGTTTTATTACAACAAAACTTGGTCTTCGCTGTTGGGCTACCCCGCAGGCCATGGTCAAGACAACAACATCAATGATCACCATTTTCACTGGGGCTATTTCATCCACGCTGCGGCCTTCTTGGAAGAATTCGAACCCGGCTGGGCCAAATCGTTCGGCGCCATGATCAATTTATTGGTTAGGGACGCCGCATCCACACAAAGAAACGATCAAATGTTCCCCTACCTCCGAAACTTCAACCCCTATACCGGACATTGTTGGGCCAATGGATTTGCCACTTTCCCGCAAGGAAACGACCAAGAATCAACATCTGAAAGCATGCAGTTCAACTCTTCCCTGATTCATTGGGGAAGCATCACACAAGACAGCAACATCCGAAACCTCGGCATTTACCTCTACACCACGGAGCAATCAGCCATCGAAGAATATTGGTTCGATACCAAACAACGCAACTTTTCCAAAACACAGCAATACGCTTTGGTTTCAAGGGTTTGGGGCAACTCCTACGACAATGGCACCTTCTGGACGAACGACATTGCAGCATCTTACGGCATTGAGATGTACCCCATTCATGGCGGATCCTTCTATTTGGCCCACGACACCACCTATGCCAAGCGTCTTTGGAACGAAATGACCAAAAACACTGGTATTCTTTCAAACCAAGTCAATGACAATTTATGGCACGATGTATACTGGGAATTCCTGGCCTACACCAACGCCCCCAAAGCGATTGAACTATACAACAGCTTCCCCAATCGCAACTTGAAATTTGGCGTTTCCGATGCACAAACCTACCATTGGCTTCACTCCCTCAATGCCTTGGGTCGACTACAACCTCAAACCACCGCAAATCACCCCTTGGCGGTGGCCTTTAAAAAAGGCAATCAAATGGTTTACGTTGCCAAAAACGATGGACCCGATACGCTCAAGGTAAAATTCTCGGATGGATATGTCATGACCATCGCTCCAAGAAAGCTCAAAACGAGTTTGGATCTCGACATCACTGCGCACATCACCACCGATTTTGGGCAATTGTACAAAGGCACTGCGGCCACCGTGTATTTCGATTCACTCAGCATTACCCCGGATTCAGTTCAGTGGTACATGGGATCCAATCGCGTCAAAACCAACGTTTCAGCCCCATTTGCACTCACTACTGCGGCGCTGAATCCAGGGAAATACATCTTTTATGCTCGAGTTTTCAAAGGGCAAAACCAGCTTATCTCCAATCTCACAGAGGTCATTGTTGGAGAACAAATCGCTTACAACAAAAGCATCACAACCATCCCCGGCAGCTTTCAAAGTGGTCATTTCGATGAGTTTGAAGGAGGGAATGGCCAAAGCATTGCTTACATCGATTTCAGCACCAAAAACCTAGGCAATTTCAGAACCAATGAATCCGTTGACGCCTCTAGCAACGCACAAGAAGGAGCGATTTTGACTTATATCGATGCGGGGGAATGGACAGAATACACAGCCAACATCACCAAAGACGGGCTCTATGATTGCACGTTGCGATATGCCAATGGCAACCCTGGCGTTGCAGGCAAACTCTCCATTTGGCTCAACAACCAACGAATTGCCAACGACATCACCTTCCCGAGTACGCAAAAATGGGAAACTTTTGGTTCGATCACTGTGAAAAACATACCCCTTGTGAGAGGCAAACGCGTGATGAGACTTCAGTTTGATGACGCGGGAGTAAATTTGGGCAAACTGCAATTTGCGTGGAGCAGCAACCTACCCAAGGCCTTGCCCGTAGCGGATGCCGGCGGAAACATCTCTTGTGCGATTGGCACAGACAGCTTGATTTGCGATGGCAGCAAAAGCAGTTACGGTCATTTGGGCTACCTAAATTACAATTGGCAGCAAATTTATGGCCCATCGAAACTCATCATTGAGCGAAGAAACAATCAAAAAGTTACACTAAAGCAACCTCAGGAAGGCGTATACAAAATCAGACTCACAGTGAGCGACAGCTTAAACAATGACGAAAACGACATTTTCATTTTTGTGCGCAACGGGGGCAACCAACTGCCCGAAGTTTCAATCACCAACCCCATCGCCACAACCACAACCATCGAAAACCAACCTTTTCAAATCACCGCAAGTGCCGATGACTTGGATGGAAGCATCAAGTCTGTGACTTTTTGGCTCGATGGCGATTCTGTGGCCATAGACACTGCGGCACCTTATTCGTTCAGTTCGAAATTGGCCGAAGGCAAACACCAAGTGTATGCAGTGGCAATAGACAACAACAACGGCCGTCAGCAAAGCAGCACAACAACATTCAACACCTATTCATTGGCAGGAAACTGGATCCTCGAACCTGTGGCCAACGCCATGGCAGTGGGGCCTTCGCCTAGCAGTTTAAACTGGTGGAGCAATAGCATGGCGGATGTCGCCACCCGATCTTGCTTGTTCGATGATGTATACCAAATCTCAAAAAATGGAGAGTTCAAAAACGCACTTGGATCCCAAACTTGGCTCGAAGGATGGCAGAATGCTGGAAAAGAACTTTGCGGCATACCTGTATCGCCCCATGATGGAACGAACATTGGCAAATGGTACATAGACAGCATCACTGGCCTGCTTGTCATCGATGGCAAAGGAAATTACCTTGGGTTGCCCAAAGCCACAAACAGTGGCGAATTGAGTAGTGGAAGCACCGTACCCAATCAAAGAAATTACCAAATCTCCTTAACCGCGACGCGTTTAACGGCTGGCATCAACTATGGCGCCGGATACTGGCAATTCCAATTCATTCGCGGCGGCGCAGTCAACAATCACGAAATTTCCAATGAACGAATGCTCATTTACCCAAATCCAGCTTCTTCCCAAATCCAAATATTGACCAAAGAGGTCATCGTTGAGGTGAAAATATTCAATGAATTGGGCTCATTGGCACTTCAGGGCACAAACGCCACATTGAACGTTTCAAACCTTTCTGATGGATTGTATTTTGTGGAAGTGGTAACCAAAAATCACCGACAAACTCTGAGATTCATAAAGAATTGAACCATCGAATAATGAGTAAAAAATGGTTGTGAATGTCACATTACCAATAGATCGGTAATAACATACCGTCTTTATGCCTTTTTTACAAACTCACTCTTCAGAGCCATCGCTCCAAAGCCAGCAATTTTGCAATCGATGTTGTGGTCGCCCTCAACCAAGCGAATGTTGGTCACCTTGGTACCCACTTTAATTGCCTTAGAAAAACCCTTCACCGGCAGATCTTTGATCACAGTCACTGAATCACCATCTTTCAATGGGTTGCCGTTGGCATCTCTCACCAACAATCCAGTGTCCGAATCAGCAGCGTCGCTCAAACTCCATTCGTGAGCGCACTCGGGACAAATCCACAAATCGCCAGATGGATATGGGTATTCAGAATTGCATTGGGGACAGTGTGGATCTTGTGACATATGGATTAAATCCATACAAAGGTACGAGGACAATCACACACCCACAAAGCGGCATTGAAATTATTTCATTTTCAACGATTCATGTAACCGACGCAAATTCACCAAATCCAAATCTACAATTATCTGTGTATCTAGGCAAAAATCCTTTGCCACAGCCTCCGCGAGGTATGGCTCCTTCGGCAGCAAAAATGCCAATTGATCTTTATCAAATTCAACAACTTCCCGAAAATGATATCCTGCTGAAGTTGCCACCCACATCGCCAAAAATTGAATTTCACTTTTATTTTTTACTTTCTTCAAATCCGCTTCAGAAATCTCTCTTTGCCTAATCCAAGTATACTGATTAATCAAATATGAAGTTCGCACCTCCCCGCTATTAAAGCCATCAAACATCCAATTTGCATTAATTCCTTTAACACCTTGAAATTCGCCAATCACATTTTTGGGCACAATCACCGGATCAACGACACTCGGCTTAACCTCCATTTGGACAATGTTTTTCGTGATCAAGGAATCCACTTTTTTACGATTCGAATCTATGGCAACATACTCGCTTGAAGAAACCAAGGGTTCCACGATTTGCGTATCCCGCCAAGTATTTGCATCCTTACTAGTATCTAAGCGAAAATCTCCCCAACCATACATCCAATTAGAATCAATTGCAAATTGATCGATATCAATCCCCCTTTTTAAATTTCTGCGAGTTTTCATTTTCTGTCGAAAGACACCCCCTCGTTGAACACTTGATTTCACATTATACCTTACCTGAGGGTTAATTGTGGAAAGTGTATGAACTACAACATAATAAAGGGAAAAGTACGCCCCAACAAACACTCCAACGGCAGAACCAATGAACATTGCGGGAACTGCATCTACGAGATCTCCAGACGAAGCACCCCCAACTAAACCTATACTCCCGCCCAAAACTGTAGTCCCTGTGATAAACTTTCTAATCACCGTTTTCGGTGGTACACCCTTGTTAATTACTGAAGTCATCCGATATGGCACATAGGTCCCAATAGACGTTTCCCAATCATACAGAAAACAACCTGAATCAGAAACGGCAAACAACAACCCTGCAATTTCAGTATTCTTATTAGCGTTTCGATCCCTGGACGCTGAATTCAACTTGATATAATACTTCTTCAAGCGAGACTGCCAAGTTGGATCAATATCGCACCGAAATCGAACAATATCCTTTGAACGAGACAGCTCTATTAGATGATTTTGCAAAATGGGTCCCTTGATCGCATATGAAATAGAATCTCCGGTTTTGGGCTTTTTTTTCTGGACACACCCCCGCATGTCAAGAACACGATCGATGGAATATTGACTAGAAATCACGGTCGCCTTTTCGCCCAAAAGTTGATTCGCTGAGGTAAAATGAATCAAAACAGAAATCCAAACGATCAATAATGTTTTTCTCATTGAACAAAACTAGGATTCACTGAAAGAAATGATGTTGCGAAAATCGCAACTGCCTCAACTATTTTTTGCAAAAATCGCAACTCAACGCACCTGTTTTTGTGGAAATCGCAAATAACCGAAATATGAAATGGCTGACAACAATCATATTGATCCATGAGCGCAATCACAAGAATACCAGAATCCAACAATGAAATTCGTTTGGCTATGGAAACACAATCAGCCCAAAAATATCTGCAGGAATTGCACACAGAAAACATCCAAGACCTTTCCGAACTCGCTTTGGCAAAGGATGAAATCAAAACCTACATCAGCCGCCTCTCTGAAGTGGTCTCGGCAAACACCGGAAAAGAGGTACTGGCCGAAGTTGAACATTTTCAAAATCAATTCATTAGACACAATGAAGTCATCGATGAATTGAACGCTGAAATCCACCACAACCAAAAAGCCATTGCCGCACTAGCCGAAGCCAACAATGTGGCAACTGACCACCGAAAAACCAACGACCACACCGAATTGCGCGATAAAATGGTCCAATTTAAAAAGATTTTCGGCGAACTTAGAATGACCTATCTCCAATTCTTGGCGAAGACATTTTAATCTTCCTTTTATGTATCTTTGATACACAATGATAACCAATTACATCTACATAGGACTGGCCGTGCTAGCCCTTTTATCTTCCATCATCACCATCCAACAAGGTACCGTTGCCATCATCACCATGTTTGGAAAATATCGTAGAATCCTCTACCCTGGATTGAATTTCAGAATCCCTTTCTTGGAAGTCGTTTATCGCAAAGTATCCATACAAAACCGAAGCATCGAATTGGATTTCCAAGCGATCACCCAAGACCAAGCCAATGTTTATTTCAAAGCGATGTTGCTGTATTCCGTGTTCGACAACCGTGAAGAGACCCTAAAAAACGTAGCCTTCAAGTTCGTGAACGACCGCGATTTCATGACCGCACTGATCCGCACCATTGAAGGATCTATCCGCGGCTTTGTGGCCACCAAACGTCAAGCCGAAATCCTCGCCCTTCGCAAAGAAATCGTTGAGTCTGTAAAAGAGGGCATCGATGCTGTTCTGGAATCATGGGGATACCACCTGATTGATTTGCAATTGAACGATATCACTTTCGACGATGTTA
>JACCDO011969222.1_pt1 | contig 20789 bp, 12 predicted proteins | sample 7446101 | NCBI WGS metagenome assembly JACCDO01 (sample SAMN15323440, study PRJNA562643) | freshwater metagenome | isolation source: river surface water | place: USA:Blue River Watershed | collected 2017-08-16
AAGGATGTTGCAACGCTTGCGTGGCAGTTATTCTTTCATCCGGGATATATTTAAAGCATTGCGACATCAAATCTATTGAGAACAATGTAATTATGAGCTAGCTGTATGAGTAACGGAGACGAATGAGTAATAATTACCTAGCAAGAGAGAACTAGCAGTCGGGAATAAGGTGCTTAAATTGACCGGGTTACATTGAGGCAAGTCGTACAAGTATTGCTTCGCTTGTGGTTTTTTTGCTTGTTTAATGAACAAAATATTAGGTTTGCCCATCAGCTTACATATGCAATCAATTTGACTTCTGCTATCACAACCAGGTAAAATAGGAGTGCGACCAATTAACTCGGCAATAATGCATCCTACTGCCCAAATATCTATAGCAGACGAATATTTTTGCCAACCAACCAGAATTTCTGGTGCTCTGTACCAACGTGTGGTCACATACTCCGTCATGGCTAATATCTTTGAGTCGTTTATATTCTCGTTGTAATATCTGGCTAGCCCAAAGTCGGCAAGTTTTAATACGCAGTCACTATTAACTAATATATTTCGTGGCTTGATATCACGATGGACTATGTTATTAATGTGTAAATACTGCAATGCGGATAGCAATTGGGATATAAAATAATGTATGTGCCGGTCATTTAATGGTTGTGATGAGCGTATAATGGATGCTAGGTCGCTCTCCATCAAATCGAATATACTGTAAATAGATAAAAATTTGCTACAGTCTATCGGTCTAAGCACATTCTTAATTTTAATAATATTGGGGTGATCAATCAGTCGCAGCAGCCGCAGTTCTCGCAATGTTCGTTTAGCTAATGTTTTTGATTGAAATATATTTCTGCATTTTTTGATAGCAACTTTTTTTACACATATTTATATATATAACGTAATAAAGGGTGTATGACATTTATAAAATATAAAATATAGCTAATACCTGTCGTATTTTTTCTTTTATCGAGTGCACTAACTACGATACCATACGCGCCAGCGCCCATGTAATCCATGACTGTGTAATTTGACGGTAAATCAAATTCTTCGCCATGAATATCCCATCTATTATAATTATTATGATAAATTTTTGTTTGGCTAAACTTTGATATAGACTGTGGGGCAGATATCCCGTGAACATTACTCTTGTCAACACTATACGTTTCATAAATACTATTTTAAAAATAATAATAAATTATTGGTTCAAGCGTGGTGGCGGTCGGGCTGTTACCTCGGTCGGTGCTGCTGGATGAGCTGCTCAGAGGGCTGAATGCCAGCCACCTTCTTCTCGGTCGCCTCGTTTTCGTGCATTTCTTTACCGTGCATTGCGATTCGCGAGTGTTGCGAAGTTGAAGAAGAGGCCGGGTCCGAGACCGGGTCAGTAGTATAGAAATCTCATCAAGAAGTATAAGCAATTGTGGGGAGATGAATAGTAACCTCATTCTATTTCCTTTTTCTGATCATTCCTTCTCTCTTTACTATTAGACTTCTTCCACTGCTAAGCTTACTTTCTATTTCTCCTTCTTGTTCTTTTCCTTCTTGTTCTTCTCCTTCTTGTTCTTTTCCTTCTTGTTATTATAATCTCCACTTATCTCTTTCTTCTAAATCTCCTTCTTGTTCTTCTCTTTTCTCTTCTCTACTCACTGACTGCGTTTCGCGAAAACCCTACCCTTCGTTATTCTCTCCGCGCACTTAATAAGAGGTGTGAGCCATGAGCGACGTCGCCGAGAAGGTGGCCAAGGCCAAGAAGCAGGTGGAGGAGCTCAAGAAGCAGGTGACCAAGGCGAGAGGTACAGCTTTCTATCACCGCATTTTATCTATTCTCACTTTAGTTACCCACAGAGTCGAAATTGAACGGATATGATGGATTGAAGTCGTTAGCTAGAGGAAAATCAGCAAATTTAGGACCATGTCCGAAGATAAGAAGAATATTAAAGGGTCACTTTGGTAAAATATACTCTTTACATTGGGCAAGTAATAGTAAAGATTTAGTATCTGCGGGCCAGGATGGCAAGCTTATAGTATGGGATGCGCTAATAAATGCAAAGCTTCATGCTATCCCATTAAGATCGACTTGGGTAATGACATGCGCATTTGAACAAAGTGCCAGTAACGCTGTTGCGTGTGGTGGCCTAGATAATATTTGTTCTATATATCACTTAAATAGTCAATCACAGAACCGTTCATATCGTGAATTAGCTGGTCATGATGGATATTTATCTTGTTGTAGATTTGTTAATCAGAAGAATATGTTAACATCATCTGGTGATGCATCCTGCATTTATTGGGATATAGAATCAAATAAAGCTATTCAAACATTTATTGGTCATGACTCTGATGTAATGTCATTATCAATCAAGCCAGAGGTTGATGCCAATATGTTCGTTAGTGGATCAGTTGATAACTTAGCAAAAGTATGGGATACTCGAGTTAGCAAATGTGTTATGACATTCCGTGGTCATGAGTCTGATATTAACTCCGTAGCGTTATTTCCTGATACTAAAGCATTTGGCACTGGCTCTGACGATTCCACATGTCGTGTATTTGATATTCGTGCATGCGGCGAATTATGCGAATTTAAGAGTGATATGTTATTGTGTGGTATAACTTCAATTGCATTCTCTAAATCTGGTCGTTTACTATTTGCTGGATATGATGACTACAATTGTCTCGCTTGGGACTTACTTGGTAATACAGAAAAACCAGTTTATGAATTAAAAGGTCATGAAAATAGAGTATCGAGTGTTGGTGTGGCGCCGAATGGTGATGCTATTTGCACTGGTTCTTGGGACTCTATCCTTAAAGTTTGGGCCTAATACACATGATGAGATGGCTTTGTTGAAGGCTCTCTAGATTGTATTGAAATTATCGAAGTCTTCTAGTATATTGTGTATAACATAGATTTATTATAGTCATTTCAACTATTTTATCACTACTCAACCGTTACCAATCTCTAGGCCCGGGGCCGCGGAATTTTCAGCGATCGTTTCATTGGTCGTTTCAGCCAGGAGAAGATTGAAGAAACAAATAAACAATCAAACAAACAATTTCGTGCTAAAAGGCAAAGCAAAAGAGAAATCATGGGTGCAAGTGGGTCGATCGAGTCGCTGACTCAACAAACAATCGATCTTGATATTAGTGGAAAAGATATTGACACCCCTCGTGGTGTATCAGCCAAGGATGAAGTCAGAAGGCTAAGAGCATTATTGATGGAAACTAGTAACAAAACAATTCAAGCCATTGCTCGGGCTCGTTTTGATGAATTGGATTCTGATAATAGTGGATATCTTGAAAATGAGGAATTGGGAAAAGTAACTGATTGGGTTATGTTGCATTTTGGTGATAAATTGGGTACTGATCCAGTTGCTGTTCGCAGTAGAATAATGGCAAGATTAGACGCTAATGGTGATGGAAAACTAGATCCGCAAGAGTTTCTTGCTCTATTCAACATAATTGTTCAACGAATGACCATGATGGAACGTGCAAGAGTTAAATTCGGTGAATTTGATGTTGACAAAAGTGGCTTTTTAGAGGCAAAAGAAATTGACGAAGTTATTTCATGGACATTACAAGCATTTCCTTCAGATTCCAATGTCGATACTTACAGAGAAAGATTGATGAAGCAAATTGATCGTAATGGTGACGGTAAACTTGACATTAAAGAATTTTTAACATTATTTGAAGATATGTTAGTTCGTACAGAGTTAATGGGACGTGCAAAAACGAAATTCGAAGAGCTTGATGCAGATAAGAGTGGTTCGCTTGAAAAAGCTGAACTTGACAAGGTCGCTGACTGGGTATTGGAGGCATATACTGAAAAATCAATTGAAGAGCGAGCTGGATTCAAAGCAACATTGTTGAAGAGAATTGATGTAAATGGTGATGGAAAACTCAGTTTACAAGAATTTTCTGTATGTTTTGACGAGATTTTGCAAAGAATGGATCTAATTGCTCGTGCCAAAAAAGAGTTTGAACGTTTAGACGGTGACAAAAGTGGATTTCTTGAGAAGAATGAATTGCAGATTGTCTTGGCCGAGTGGGGCAAGTCCATCACCGATGAGCTCAAGATTGATGCTACTGCAGATATCGAGGAACTACTTTCAAAGGTGGACGTAAATGGAGATGGCAAGTTGTCTTTGATGGAATTTGTTCCATTATTCGATAGCTGCGTTGCTAAAAGTGGTGTTTGGGCCAGCACCGCTATGTAGACACATAAATTCGACATATATATGACAAAACTCGCTAAAATCTTATGTATTTTAGTTTAACTAACTAACTTCAACCTTATTTTGTCTTTTTTTTCTATCACCCGAGCACCATTTCCGCCTTTGGCAGTTGCTCGCCCAAAAAACCGGAAAAAGTAAGTTGAGAGTGTGGGGGGACGTGAGTGAGTCAATCAGTCAGTCAGTGTGGGAGTAATTGAGTGAGCGAGTGAGTGGGTGAGTGCATGATTTGTTAGTTTACGCATCACAGATCGCTCTAGTTAAAAATATGTATTCAAACGGTTACTTGGTAAGTTCCTCCATGAGTCATAGCCTGTCGCATTGTATCAGTACATGTTCGTGAGCAATCTCATGAACAAGTTCATACAATCGAGTCAGATCTCTTCGACGAGCACTACCTGAATTAATTTACTTACTCTTTTTTTACTTATAGCAACCTCGAGGTGCAACTAATGTTGGAACTGGGGTGTTAAAACAACCAAATATACAAGATTATACGGGAATATACGGACAAGGTACTGCTACTCACTCAAGTAGCCAGCGTCCTACTTCTGCTGGTAACACACGTGCCAGAAGTTCGGGTAATGGTAACTCTAACAATAATGTTTATCAAAATGTGAACAATAGTGCCAATGGAAGAAGTAATGACAATAGTAATATATCTGCGGGATATGCGAGAAACAATGCTGGTGGTACAAATATTTTTATGGGAACTGGTAGTAATCCAATCACAACATCTGGATTATTGGGGACAGGTTTCACGAATAATACTGCATCAAGTAGTCAACGTCCATCAAGTGCTGGACACAACCGACCTGTGACCCAAACAATATCAGGACAGGTTCATATGCAAATGCAGACGCAAATGCAGCTTCCACAAGGCACCAATGCATTACCTACTGCAAATTATAATACTACGAGCGCACCAGGATATAGTAGACCCAAAAGCGCAGGTACTACTAGAAGGAGTGATTCTAATCCAAATGAAACCAATCAATACTATTTACCCCAACATAATATAACATATGGCGCTAGTGCCCAACCTCTAGGTGCTCATCTGCAATATAGTAACCAGCAGCAGTCAGCACAACAACAAGCTTATTCATATCAAATACCTATTATTTCTGCGACAAAACAATCATCAAATAATGGAAATATCTTTCATCAATCAGGAAGTGGTAATCATAGTAGTGGTCAGGCGCAGCAGCAAACAAGACCGTTATCAGCTAGTGCAACAACCACGCATTCACATGTACCAAATAACGGTAGTACACAAAATGCTAATGATCATTGGTCAACCTCATATAAATTACATTATGGATATGCTGGTGTTGGAAGTACTGCGCAAGTGGCTCAATCATCTGCAGCAACTAATAACACTCAACAAATAACAGGTCAACCTCAACGTCCAGCATCGTCATCAGCTACGAATCGTATCCGCAGTGCCATTGACCAAAGTTATAAATACACGAACCCTGTTGATAGTGCTACAACAAATCCAGTTGAAGCCGATATTACAACTACCGACACGGGGACGTTGCCGATTAATGCTGGATTGGATGCCGATAATAATGGTGAGCGACAATTGCTTGCCCGGGATGATGATGATGATGAAATGGATGGAAGACCATTCAGTGAAAGTCGTATGTCTCATCCGGAAGTATCAACAACAACGCCTTCTCACTCTATTGAGCTTGGTGGCAGCATTGATGTGAGAAACAGTTCGATGGATTCGCTACCCGATGACATTCATTTGGGTATTTCAACTATTCCAAATCAATTTTGTTCAGCAAAAGATGCGTTGGAATTGAAGAAAATATTATTACTTAACAAGAATAGCAGGGGAGGCATCGTCCCCTCATCAACGGCGGTAATGGATATGTACATGGTCGGTAAAGTCGTTGGAGTCGGTAGTTACGGAAAGGTAAGAGCTGCTTGGCACAGACTAACTGGTAGTAAAGTTGCCATTAAGACGTATGATAAAAGCAAGTTGAAGGACCCAGCCCACTGGAAACGGGTTCATAGTGAGATCAAGATAATGGAGGCAGTATCCCATCCAAGGATTGCTCGCATGTATGAGGCCGTTGAAACCCCAAAGCGTATGCACCTCATCATGGAGTGTCTTGATGGTGGTAATCTATGTTCGTATGTAAAACAAAAAAAACGTTTAAGTGAGGATGAAAGTAAGAAAATATTCTTCCAAATATTGCAAGCAATTGAACACTTACATGTGCAGGGGGTGTCGCATCGAGATGTCAAGTTGGAGAATGTGCTGTTCTCGTACAATGACGTGAAAGATGTCAAGCTTATTGATTTTGGCTTTTCTACATTTTGTCAACCTGGTAAAAGACTCAAAGTATTCTGTGGTACTCCATCGTACATGGCACCCGAAATTGTCAAACGCACTGAGTATGAAGGCAGACCGGTGGATATTTGGTCGCTAGGAATACTTCTTTACGCTTTGTTATGTGGTTGTTTTCCGTTCCGAGCAAAATCTTACCCTGATTTATATCGTAAGATTGCGAGAGGCACATTCAATATGCCTGAGGAGCTATCTGTGCAAGCCAGAGACTTGTTGCGACAGTTATTAACTGTTGATGCTGCCCAACGTATCACAGCCTATAGTGCTTTGCGTCATCCATGGCTACAAGTGCAATTTGCGACGTCGCCAGATATTGATAGATTAAGATTAGAAACTCCAATACTAATATCGGATAGGCCCACAGATGATATTGATGACCAAGTAATGGATGAACTTGATAAGTTTGGTTTTACCAAAGAAGATATGGTTCGCATCGTATTGACCAAGACTCACTCTTCAATAGCTACTTTGTATTATTTATTACTGGATATTATAATATCCAAGAGGAAATTATTAGGTGGAAGTAAGCGTGCTGTGTCATCTTACAATACAGGAGGTCGTAGTAGTAACACAAATGCCAATACAAATAATAAGCAGTACTTGACTCAACCGCTACCAACCCCTGCCCAGTATCTAGCATCGTCTAATGGTTCCACAGGAGCCACCAATGTCAGTAATGTACAGCTGTCACAACAGCCTCAATTATTATTCAATAAAAATCAAGACTACACCTTGCGTCCTAGGTCTGCAAGTGCTACCAGACCCGCAGGAGGTAACTCACAGCGCCCGTTATCTGCGTACGCGGGAAGAAGGTGAATAAGTTTTTAGAGTGTATCTACTAGTGTAATTAACGTCGTGTTTCTGTGAAATTTTCTTGACTGTGGATATTTAGTCAGGGTAAAGTGTTTTTTTTTCTTACACTGCACTGTTTTGACATCTCTGAATCTCTCCCTGCAAAATGCTGACGATCAAACGTGGCGTTATGTCCTTGCAGGCGCTTGTAGCACGCATCAATCGCAACGCAACAAAAGTAAGAGTCTCTCGTGGCTTTAGTGATATATTCAGAGATAAAGAATTAGGAGAAGAATCTAATTGGATACGCAAAAAAGAACGACTTGATAAGTATGATCCTGCGAAATGGTTGAATGAGATGAATGTTAAGACAATTGATCCTAGTAGACAAGTGACTGCGTCTTTTATAGCATGTGAATTAGAGGAGAAAGAGTTGAGTAATGAAAAGGGAAGTGAAGAGAAAGGATTTAAAGTTGATTACGAGTGGGGTGAAGAATGGGAAGGTTATAAAAACACCACGCTAAAGCGACGCCATCTGGATCAGGACAAGTATAAGGAAAAAGCATTAAAGTTGAAAAATGAATTGAAGAGTATTTTGGATGATAATTGTGAGAGACTGAGTGATTCTGTCACCAATCAAATAGTCTTATGGGCTCTTTACAAAGGTGTGGAAGGGTTTATGGACTATCAAAAGGTTGCCCATGCATTAGAAGAAAAGAAACCCAAATGGGACGATGACTCTGACAGCCAATAAAACAGTCGATTAACACTCAATAAACATCAATATGTACCAGTCAATATCAGACCATAATTCAATTATTTGTGATTATAATTTGTTACATATAAATGCTACAATTTTCTTTGTATTCATCAACCAACCTTTTCGACAAACCTTTGATGATATATATTATTACTTGCTCTCTGACACAATAACTGGAATCCAAACTTCATTGTGACGATTTGTAACGCGAAATGGTGGATCGTATCCTGCGAAGTACCAAATATCAGTGCTACTGTCAGCTTTTATGGTAGAAGAAGTGCTAACTTGAGATTCTAACTCGGCTGTTTTGGCAATAATTTCCGATTGGACTGTGAAGCCGCTGAATTCACTGATAGCGACTTGAAGTGGTCCAATTTTACCAATAAAAATGTCTTCACTTGATGGTTTTGGTGGTCCTTGCTCGTTTTGGTACATGTAAGGCACATAGAATGAAACAGTGAACGAGCTATTACAGTTAGGTCCAGCCCCTGGTTGCACGGTAGTAAGCACTGGAGTTGTCATCTCTATTGTTACTTTATCGGCATTGGCACCCGAGATATAATCAAATAACCGGGTAAATCCGATGCTTCCAGCCTCTTTAATATCGTTGGATTCAATAATCGTGTTGGCCCACAAGTCAGCAGCGTAATTTCTTATCTGTATTGTTTCAACGGTTGTGTTCGCAAATTGTGGACCTTCCAAATTGTGATAATACCATGGTTCGACCCAGTCCGCAGCCACAGCCGCGAGGCACAGCAGCAGGCACAATGTGACGCGCATGTAGTTCCGAGAGAATGTGAAGAATGAAGTGACTCAGCTGACACTCCTGGCAGTGCTGGCACAAAAATCCAGGCCGCATTGGGTCGTAGTCACGCTGTGTGGAAAGAGAATAAAATAAGGCGTCCTCGGTAGATATCTAGATAAATAAGAGTGTTGTGGTGTATTTCCATTTATGTTAAACGGCCATTTAATTGAAATCATATTCTATACAATATTAATTAGATCATTGGCGTTGCTAACCACTAGAAGTAACGATTCCTGGGTCATACATGAGACAAGAAATAATGATCTTTGAAGGATTAGAATTGGAGAACGAGGCGGTTGATAGAGTATGATTAAGTACAAATTATATTATTATGTCAATTGCCATCCTTGTCGCCTTCTTTGCTCAACTTATCGGCAGAATCTTTACTAAGTGAATCCTGAACAAATTTTTCAAATAGCAATACGGATTCCAGCTCAATGCTGCCTTCCTTCCACTTAATCTTGCCATTATTGATCATGAAGAATATGTCGGCGTAAAATGTTTCCTTGCAACGATAAAAATCATTTAATTTTACTCTCGCTGCTATTGTTGGTAAATCCAGTAAGTCGTTCTTGACCAGTGGATCCGCGTCATACTTGGTGGTCTTGTCAAATGGCCAGGCGTTGTTACTACTTCTAATTTTCTCTAACATTGTTTTGATATTGACGGTTAATTTGGATTGTAGCATGTTTCTATCTCTTTCTGATGTTCCCTTAAAAAGTAAACGTTCGGACCATCCAGCTTCTAAAACACCTGGTACTTCGGCAAGTGAGTTCACACGTTTACCATTTCTAAATATGTCTAGTCCCGGATATGAAATATTTGCTTTACTTATCTCTTTTATTCTAGAATATATAAATTCTCGCTGTTTTGCAACAATACCATTAACATTTAAATAATTAATGCCAGGATGTATATAGCATTCCATTAATGTACCCCCATCATAATCCTTGATATATCCAACCCATCTCTCTTTGGGCATCATAACTGTCTTACTAAATCCTTGTTTTTGAAAATATCCTATCGCATAATTATCGGCATAAGTTAGGAAATATTCAATTCTATCTTTTTGTACATGATTTTTGAGATGGTTCATAAGTAATGTGCCATATCCCTTAACTTGTTCGGATCCATTTATAGCACAAAATGCAATTTCTCCAAATTTTTGTTCGTAATATGGTCTATAACATATTCCACCAATAATTCTACCTTCCCGAATGATAGCTAGCGAAATATGCCGACGATCAAACACCAATCGGACGATGTATTCCTTTGGCATTTTAGGTAGTTGTCTTGAGAATATATTCTTCAATGCAATCAACGCCTCGCATGACTCTTCACTATCATCATTTCGATATATTTTAAACATTATTTCATTATTATTCGGTATACGGTAGATGATTGGTGCATTGTAGTCATTGGTGCTGACGTTGTTGTGGTGGTTCAAGTCGTAATCCAGCTCCGACCTCGGCCGCTTCGCAGCGGAAGCTTCCATTTCTATATCTGTCTCTTTAATTTTTCTCTTTTTGATTTTTTGGTTCACGAGCTCTGAGCTATCCTGTCGGACAAATAGTACAATAATAGTAATAATTTGGATACACGCTGATGATAAAGAGTAGAGCATGACTCAATACTGTGAGTCGTGCTGTAGGATAAACATAGGCACATACAAATTTGTGATCTACAATATTTTGGGCTGTAATTACTCTTTTCTTGAAGTCGAGAGTATCTCTGACATCAACAGCATGCTAAGTGCCCTTAATTCGCTGCATATTTAACTATTCCATTGACCAAACTGTTAGTTCATTTATCGTATTACTCGACACTCGTCACTACCCTAACAGGCCAGGGCCTGACCGCCGTTGACAGACATGGAGATAGTCATAGTTTTGTCAATTCCCGGAAAACCAAGTGAAAAATGCAGAAGAAGCTTGGCGCCTACCGCAAGCAGGGCGCGCAGAACATCAAGCGCATGTGGATTGCCATCTCGGTAAGTCTCCCGCACTCCTCGGTCCGGCATCGCTGCGACAGTGGTAATACTACTTACTCAGAGTATTTCGTGGATAAAATAGGGTAGTAAGAGTGGTTTAACTACTTTTGCTGTATCTGTGTATACTTGATATTAAGCTTTTTATGTATTCACTTATCAATCTTTTAATTTTTTTATTTCTGTTCATAGATTTTAGCAGTGATACAATTTATTGTCTCCATTGCCGCTGCTGCCCAAAATGAACAAAATACTGGCGGATATCACTCAGCTTCATTCGCTGCAATCTGGTTTATGTTCATAATTATAGGATTCGCTATATTTGCACAACGAATAGTTCACAACAATAATAAAAATGATGCTATATGGGTAGGATTTTTGATTGGATCAGCTGGAATGTTGTCTCAACTTTGTCTGATGCTTGCTGCCGTATTTTTCACTTTAGGTGAAGCTGCCACTACTTTAGGATATAAGACTGCTCCTGCAGATAAAGCGTTTGCATCATTCTCGTTATTTAACTTTATCATATACTTTATTTGGACTGCTATATTAGTAACATCACGTGATGCTATTACAGACAGTGCTGAAGGGGCTAAAGACGTTGAAGATGAAGGTGAGGGTGAAGGTGAAGTCGCGGATGATGGGGAAGTTCAAAATGATGATGATGAAAATGGTGATGAACAGATTTAAAAATAATAAATTTCGATCAATCACTGAAGACATAAATTGTACAAAAGTAGATCCGGGATGTGAATAAAAAAAAATTTTTCCTAATTATCCTTTTTATTTACACTTGCTAGCTGTACACACTTACTTTTTTTTAACTGCTGTGGCTTTCGTTGTCGTGGTTTTCTTCGCAGTGGCACTGGAGCTTTTGCTCTTGCGCATCGCAGCAGCAAACTTAGATACGTCAACAATTTCATTATCTTCATCTTCTTCTTCAACATCTTTTGCAGCATCCATATCTTCAATAGTTCCCATTATATCATCATCCATTCCTGACGATTTCTTCTTTCTACCTTTGATAATTTCTTGTTCATCCACTAATGCTTGTGACTTATGTTCACGAGCATTATACGCCCTTGTCAGTGCTGCTTTCACCTTCGAGTCTATGTTGCTAATATGATCAGGTAACTTTCCTTCAATTAAAAATTGCAATTCGCGAATATTTTCACTGAAATCGTCTTTACTAAGTCCATATGCATCTAAGAGATCGCATGTCTCCTCTACCGCATCTGCGCCCTTCACTAATAAGGGTTGAACAATGATGTTACGCAAATATGGAGCGTATTCTAGACGAATAGGTGTGAATCCTTGGCCAATTTTTAAGTTTGTGTGGGTTACTAATTCTTGAGTTAACCGCTTTTTCTTCCCCGTGGTGCTGTATTTGCCTAGCCATGATGGGAAATTAGGGAAACCAGCAAAACCTTGAATTATACTTCCTACGCGTACACTCAACATAGCTTGTGTTGGTAGTAGTTCCCAGTGTTGATCTTGTCCCATGACCCCTGATCCAGCTAGTTCCATGTCACTAACCGCATCAGCAGCTTGTGATAACTTCGTCAACATATCCACCTCATTCGCTGTGCGCAGAGATCCACCTTTGGCATATTGCAAGTAATTCTCTTGGACCATTAGAGGAATCAGTGAATAATCAATAAAGAACATGTTATACCGTTGGTCGAACGCTGATTTTCCTGCAAGAATCTCTGCTGTAGCATCGAATGGTGATGATCTCAGTACTTTATCTTTCTCGATACGCTTTAAACCCTCTCTCAGATCCTGTAGCTTTATACTGTTACTCGATGCATGCCACATTTGTAACGAGTGAATCGCCTGGCGGATATCATTACCGCCTTCTTCTACTAATTTCTCTGCGGCATTATATTCGACAGTCATACCTTCCAACGCAGCGATTTCTACTAATCGCTTGGCAATTATATTTTTAATTGGTCGCTTCACTCTCAAGTCGTAACAATGATTCGCCAACGTCCTGATCTTCTGAGCTTGACGGTCGTTGCAAATGCAGATAATGGGTGTTTTTGATGCCTTGATTATCTTTACTAACTCAGGGATACCACCACGATCCGATCCACCCATACCATCAACCTCGTCCATGATAACCACCCGTTTAGATAGACCACCATCCATAGTCATAGCTCGCGACATTACAACATCAGCTACTTGCTCGGTAACTGCTTTCTTGCTTCTAGTATCAGACGCATTTAATTCGTATGTTTCGTATCCTAAAATTTGAGACACCAATGTGGCTACGGTAGTCTTACCGATACCTGGTGGTCCAGATAGTAAAACGGATTTAGCACCTGGATTTTCTTTACTAGCAGGAATTTTTTTTGTTTTCTTAATATGCACTGCATCCCACGAGCTTAGCCACTCTTGCATTTTCTTCACAAGACCGTCAGAGGCCATAATATCCTCCAGTTTCTTGGGTTTATACTTATCAACCCACATTAAATCTTCGTTGCGGACTGCACCAACATCTTTCTTAAACGCAGGAATCGATGAATTACTGCTGGTTGATGACTTGAAAAATGACGTGCTGTTTCCGCTAGATGTGGTTGGTGGCTTCGAAGCTGTTGCTTTGCTTGGTATATTCGATGAATTCTTCAAAAGCTCGACAAATTCTTGCTTTTCCAGGAAGCCAGAAGTTTTGTCGGACAATCCTTTGTCGCTAATAGCAGCTTTCAACTCGCTAATGGACATTTCACTCGGATCTTTCGCTGTCTCCTGCTTAACGGCCTTGGCAGGGGATGCCTTGGGAGGAGAGACTTTGGCGGGTGATGCTTTAGCTTTCTTTGGTGAAGGCTTCGCTACTTTGGTAAATGATTTTCCATTTTGAATTTCTATCGAACGAGATTTTATCAAATTCAAAAAATCATTTTCGCTTATTATTTTAACACCTTTCTCCACAGCTGCTTTATACTTGGAACTGGTTTCTACGGCTCTTGGTCCAGCACTAGATGCAGCAGTATTACTAGAAGTGTTACCTCCACCTTTCTGGTAACTGTAACTTTGTTCCTCTATATGAGAACCAGCAATTAAATAATCAGTTTTACCAGATACCGCTGCTTGAACCTTACCGCCATAATTCGTAACCATTTCTTCGATTGTTTCTCTACCCTTGCTAAATGCACCAGTAACTGCGAATTTGAGCTCCTCTAGACACATTTCTGCCCCTTCACCGTCATATTCCATTTCATCCGCTTTTCGCGCTAATGCCTTTTCAGTATTCTGTTTTTGTGCGGATTTAATACTATTGTATGAATCAATTTCAGCTGCTACACTCTTAGAAGGGGTAGAAGCTTTGACTGGTGGTGGAGGTGGTGCTGTACCACCGAAAAATGCATAGGGATCGCTAACTGCTTTTTTATTTTCATTTTTATCCTCACTAACAACTCCTAATGGTTTTAAGCCAACTGCGCTCGGAGGCTTCGATTCAACTTTGGGCTTGGGACTGGCAAGAATCTTTTCCAGTTGTTCTTCTTTCGTCAATTTGACTTCCACTACTTCCTCTGCATTGTCTATCACTATAACTTCTGATTCATTGCCTTTAGATCGCTTACTCGGTGTAGTATCATCACATTTAATACTTTTTCTTAATTCTTTTTCTTTTGTAACTTCCTTTACTTTCTTCAGTCTACTTCGACCGGATTGATTAGCGTCATCTTCATCGCTATCATCTTGCAACAACGAGTCATCCACATCACTTTTTCTCTTGGCAATAGCCGCGTCCGCCGTCGCTACGACTGGCTTCGCGGGAGGAGGAGCCTTGCCGCCGAAGAATGACCGGATGTCCATGCTCGCTCTCCGACACTCTTTGGTTATAATACTAGGTATTTGATTTTTGAAATCAAAAAAATTGGAGGTACATCGGCCCATGGCGATTCCCCAGATTTGTCGGCATGTAAATTAAAAACTAGTGAATATAATTAAAATAGATATCGCGCTCATTAGTGAGGACGTTGCTGGATATTATAGTCAATCAGGCAGTAGCCGCGTGATGCGCGTGACGTTGAGGACATTGGCGGATGGGGAATAACTCAATACTTGTGATCTAAACCCACTAACTGCATTGGCTTTGTTAGAATACAAACTATGGACCAACTGCTCGTTAAGGAATCAATTTTGAATCGAATTGAGCAAGACTTGCTGCGGCCCTTCCATCGGTACCCTACTATAAAAAATTTCTGCGAAAACGTTTCCTAATATGCAATATTATCGGATCGCAGAATGAGCGCAACGAAGCGGTGTGTGGTTCACAGGTAGTGATCAGTAAAGATGCATCGCACAGACTTGAAGGGGCAGCTGATACAACTTAGTCATAGTCTATACGAGAAGCAGTTGACGAATGAAAATCGTGCTGAAATAAATAAAAAAATTCAGATATTGAAGCAGGAAATTAAGGATCACGACAATCGCAGTAGAAATGACGATTTAATTAACGAGCGACGGCGGATTATCAATGAAAACGATGATTTAAAAGAGATATTTGGTCTCTTTTGGAAGTCTATTCGGGGGTTTGTAGACTCAAAAACGAAGTTGTTATCAGAAGATGGGTATGTTAAGCTGAATGTTGCAATGCAGTATGCATTAACACTACACATAGATGAGAAAGATGCATTAAAAAATGCCAAGGCGGACTGGTTGTATGATTGCAAAATATATAACAATAAAATAAATGAGATATCTTTTACTGATATTTTATACGATCTTATTGAGACATCCACTGATGTAATGGATCACATATACTATAGTGCATTTACTTGGACATTACAAAATGAAATTTTAGATTTGACTAAGAAGCCACCAAAAGTAAAAGCCAAAAGAGAAATCCAATGCATAATCAAACCAAATTGTGAAGCCGAAATGATAATGAATTATTTACAAAGAAAATTAGAAATTAAAAGTGAAATAGCAGAACGTAACAAACTGCTGAACAAGCATATCGCGGAGGAGGAGGTCGATGTCGAGCAAGAATTGCGTCTTGGGGCGCGTAAAGAAGGGTTACAAAGCTTTAATGATAATCAAATGAACATGTTGGAAGCATTAAGTCATGCTCATGAAGCCAAGTTAAAAGCTAAAGCTCGTCAACGAGAAGAAGGTTCTCCTACTGATAATGATTTGTATTCTGACACGGATAGTGAAGCGGGTAGTAAGGGTAGTAAGGGTAGTTTTTCAGACGAAAGTGATACAGAAAAGTCAAAAAGTAGCAAGGTGGATGGGCATGTTGATGAAAGGGAATCTGTAACTAGTACTAAGTCACTACATGACCAATTGGCGGTATCTGGGCCGCGTAAATCGGCGCCAAAGCCTCATGTAAATCGTCAAAGCAGAAGTTACTTCTTGTTTCAAAGTCTCGGTGAAGGTGCAGATACTGGGTATTATGTTCCAACAAGTTCCTTTGTGAAAAAGTATAAACCATTCGTTTACGAGCCACACCAAGGGAAGAAGAAAAAGGAGAAGGTTGTGTACGAGGGACCTTCTTACCTATGGCCGACTTCAACGCACAGAAAGAAAGCTAGACGCTACAAAAAATTTAACATCCAATTAGGTTCTAAACATCACGACGAGTTAGAGGGAAACAATTATGATGATGAGGAGGAGGAGGAGGTAGAGGTAGAGATGAAAGTGGGGATGGAGATGGGGATGGGAATGGGGAAAGAGGAGGAAAATATGGCTTTGGAGACAACTCGTTCGTCATTACTATCCCCTATTACAGAGTATAGTAAACCTTTGACACCAATCGCAATACCATCGCCAGCAGTTCCTGAGCTTAAGCCCTCGTTCAAGGCGTACAATACATATACAATTGAGGGTCGCTGGGACAAAAAGGTAAATAACAACAAGCAGGCGATCAAACTACAAAAACTAATGCGGGGCTCGTCTTTACAACCTAAAAATTCTAAAAAATCTAAAAAATATAAGTTTCGCAGTCGTGAACTAGCCATGTTGCTGGACGGTAATAGCAAAGCGAACCAATGTCTAGACGTTGAGATGGGGTTGGATGCGTTAGGTGATGCTATAAGTGTCAATAGTTATTCGAATGCATCCGCTCAGATTAATAATTCGGATGCCGTTAGTGTACTATCAACCCCTTCAACATTGGGTCTGTCGGTAATGAACTCCTTAGACCACCCCTCGTTGCCATCGACCAAGGACTCTATATTTGTTAATAACAATGATGACATAATCGGGAAAGTGCATGGCATCATGTCGTCCTCTATTCAAATGCCTAAAAAGGCAAAACCAACTCCTGTGTACAATGCTAATTACGAAAGAAGTTTGCGTTACTCTCGCTGCCAATTGAATGAGTTGATTAAGGTGAATATACTCAAGACTCGGTCGGCAATCACTAGCGAGAGCAATAGTAGTGAAGGCCACAATGACAACCAAGCAAGCGAGTTCGAAAGGAATTATGATCACACTAGTTCCAGTGGAGTGACGAACTCCGTAAGTTCATCGTTGAGCCTGCCTGAATATCAGATGGACGACAATGTGGAGACTCCAGGGGGTGTGGAGGTGGTGGAAATAGCGCAAACTGTGCGATCAAAACCTTCTGTAGAGTATGAATTGTACTATCACAACATTCGAACAAAGTATTTACTTGACGAACTGACCGATACCGATGTCAGAGCCGCGCTCAATGATTACCCCGAGGTAGCCGGGTCACAGAACGATTTGGATAGTACGCAATCGCCTGTGGTATCCAAGTCTATGAACTCGCTTGTGTATGTGGACAACAATGGTGTGGATCAAGTTCAGACTATAGTAGCTGAGGTGAGTAGTACTATTGACACCGACTCGTGGTCGTCAGAGACGAAACCGTCAATTATAAATGAGGATTTATACTTGCTTTCTCGCACAGAACCTCTATTCTTCAAGAGCAAAAGCGATTCCAAAGGGAAGACCAAGACGTTATTAGAGCCTTTGTTATCACCGATATCCCTGCCCCGCAGCAGTTATAAAGAGCAGAAGGTTGAGGCTTCGGGTTCTTCGACGATCACCAAGTTCCCATATAAACTGGAAGAAATAAGCGCGAGTAGATCCAGGAAGAAGGAGCTCACTACAACGGAAAAGAAAGCGATGGTAGCTATTAAAGGCACCGTTCAAGAGTATGAAAAAGATCGAAATGATATCATGCAACTGTGTGTGAATAGAGCGTCCATCATGGAAGCAACGCGGTTTGTACAACAACAACAAGCCATGAAGAAAGATAGGGCAAAGGTAGAAGACAGTGCTCAGGCAGATGAGGAACCAGTGCAGCCATTCGATAAAGACGTCATCAATAGTTACATGGAAATGTCATTAAATAGTAACAATAAACTAGATCATATGCATACAGTAGCTTTACATAAACCCATCAAGAAAAATGTAGAATATAGACCAGGCAAAGGGGACGAGTCCAGTGCGGCACTGTCTGTGTCTATCACTACCGAGCCGCTATCGATTGATGCCGAATTCAATGATATCAAAAGCAAGCGTGCTTACAATAGAAGCGATAAACGAATCGAGCCTCTGAGCTCCAAAGAATACGACCGAGTTCTTGCCGCAACGGATACTGTCTTGTATCAGCAATAGCACTATGTACAACAATGTAATTTACTGTATTTTTATATTTTGTTCGTTCCCTTTCCTTTGCGATGACTCCCGTGATACATGACGTTCGTTTCCTGTGCGATTCTTGTTCCAAATTGTATGGCCCGTTTGACAAACTCACTCGACAATTGTATCCCTAACATCTTTGCGGCTTGCCGCAGCACCTTTTTATCTCCGATTCCCGGCGGTTCTTGCAAATTAGTCAGTTCTAATAAGGATGAGCTTTGGATGAAATTAACAACATCCTCGTCGAGAAATGGAAACCAGGCCTCGCGACCATGATCCGTGATCACGCGGTCATCCCGACCTAAATTTCTTTGCCATAATCGTGTTAAATCAAGATTTAACTCGTTTTCTAAACTAGTTATACCGCCTCGTAGGTATGTCGTGCGATGCCTTCCGTAGCCAGCTAGTTGCTCATCAGCGCCGATACCAACAATTATGACGCGACAAGTAGAGCGGATTGACTCGTATATTATCCCAACTGTATTTTCGGGTGTCACTTCAGTAGGTTGCATTGGAATATCAACGGATTCAACCGGTTCACTTAAAGGTGAACATGTTTTTTCAGTGGAAAGCTTTTTCTTATGAATTTTGCAAATCAGAGTGTCATCCCCGAACTGTTTTTTATAGCAGCATTTATTGCACAAATCGCATCCTTCTTTGCGATTTCTGTAGCATTTCTCGTTAGTGCACTGCACTCTCTGCCCCTTACTCCTCAAATCTTTGTTGTTATTTGTCCATTCCTTCAACCCCACTGATTTTGCAGCTCCCGCACCACCTATTCGCAGCAGAGGTCGTCCATTCTTGTCATTGCTATTTAGTGCTTGCTCATAATCAAATGCGCTATAATTCTTCAAGTAACCAATGCCTCTACTGGCAAACCAAAATGCTGTACCAATATTCAAGTCCATATGAGTGTCACAAGGAAATATAAGTGACTTAATATGTTCAGTGTACTCATGGCGCTCCATATCCGCCACGTCGACATGTATTAAATTCCATTTACGGGTAGGATACAATCGTAATAGTTCCCCTAAAGCGACAATAGCCGCTAATCTATCGGGGGCTGAATGACTGAATCCATCGGCTCCATCATCGACGCGGAAGGAGACATTAATCAAATCAATACTTTCGTTGTCACTTTCCATAGTTAGGTGCAATAGTGATGCCAACAACACAGAGTCTATGCCTCCAGAGAAAAGGACTCCGATATTGCTAGCCTGGTATGTACATAGTCCTGATCCAGTAGATGTCGTCGCTGCTGGTGTCGAGCGATCCCTTTTATAGGCACGTAGCCGCTTTTTCAACGCTAGTTTCATGTATTCTAAGAATTCTAAAGCCTTGGAATCTTGGTAACTATTATCTGTTAGTAACGAGGGAAGTCTTTGCAGTACAAGGCGACTGTTTGGCCATGGAATCTTGACCGTTATATTTGAGTTTATACAGTATTGATAAATGCCACCGATAGGAACTTCATCCCACACCACACTGTCGATTGCATGATTAGGTTGTATTAATTGTAATTTGACAGAACTTAAAGCGACAATCTTGTTTTCAAGGGGCACGTGCAATAAACTTCTTCTACCAAACGAGTCGCGACCATAATATATTTTATTAAGAGCGCTGTGATAAAAGATAAACGCATAAGGCCCAGATACCTTAGTTAATATATTAATAATAGCATTATCGTAATCTTCAGTTGTAATGCTATTCATTAATGATGCCATAAAAATTGTATCATTTCCTTCAATGCCGCTTCCATCATAGCTAAAAACTTCTCCGTTCCAAAGTAATACATTCTTTGTCGCTTCATCACGATATGGTTGATAAACAGTGTGTGTTCCTTGAATTGCGAGCACTGAAGCAATGAAATGGTAACCTCCGATCTCTAATACGTTAGTACCATCAGGACCACGATTTGCTACAGGTTGTAGCTGAAAATCGGTGAAAAAACTACTTAATAAAGCTGCAATTCCACACATGACGCTCGTGTCGTATGGTGATATATTCGCTCCAAAATTAAGTTACAGCACAATTGCAATCGTATTAACTCCGTATCTTCTCAATCCCACGCGTATGACTCTGCCTTCTCTGTATTAGCTATTGTGCGTTCATAGTTTAAGTGCTCGAGGGTCTCTCTGTCTGTTCATTCTTCGATGCCGTCTTTTTTTTCCTTCGGTCTTCAGAACTTTCGAAGGCCTCGGCCCTGTAAAACGTTACTCAAATCACAAGCTTGAGCGACCTAGAGC
>JACCDO012161239.1_pt1 | contig 20770 bp, 18 predicted proteins | sample 7446101 | NCBI WGS metagenome assembly JACCDO01 (sample SAMN15323440, study PRJNA562643) | freshwater metagenome | isolation source: river surface water | place: USA:Blue River Watershed | collected 2017-08-16
CGACAGCGACCTCGAAGAAGAACCTGAGTGGTTGGTGATGTTCCACGAGTTACTCCACAAGCATCAGGTCGACGTAGTGTTTGGCATACAAACACAGCGCCGTGGGCGTGTTTTTGAACGCATCACTGGGCGCATGTTTTATGCGCTCTTCCGACTGTTTACCGGTGTGGCACAGCCAAACAATATCGTCACTGCACGCCTGATGACACGCCGCTATGTGGATGCACTGTTGTTACACCGAGAGCGTGAAATCAACATTGGTGGGTTGTGGATGATTACTGGATTTGCACAGCTGCAGTGCCCCGTGGCTAAACATGCTACCAGCCCGACCACATACAATTTGATTCGCAAATTTGAACATCTCGTCAATGCCGTCACATCGTTCAGCAATACGCCATTGGCGCTCATTTTTTACTTGGGTGTCTTCATTTTGATCATTACGTTCTGCTACATCATGTTGCTGGCATACCGCTACATGTTTGTGTCACAACCACCCGACGGTTATACATCGTTGATTTTATCGATCTGGCTACTGGCAGGGCTAGTCATTTTCTCGGTTGGGGTATTGGGGATTTACTTGGCCAAAATCTTCTCCGAAGTAAAGCAACGACCATACACGATTATCCGCGATGTATATACGTCATCGACGAAGGAGACTTGAGATGAGCACCGTACCAGAAAAGTCATACGGCGTCTTGAACCAGACTGCAAATGCAACCCACGTCGACGAAGTCGTCGAGCAAGTAACGCAGCTTGGGTATGCGGTCCTCGATGCTGGATTGTCGCCACGCGAAGTCACTGCCGTAGCAGATGAATTTGCACGCATTCATGCCACATATTTACAAAAATACGGTGAAGCGGCATTGCGTGCAGTCAACGAACATAACACGATTCGAGGCATGGTGACCCATGGGAGTGACATCATTCTCTCGCTGGCAATGAATGCCAATCTGATGGCCGTACTGCAACGACTGATTCCTGGCAAGTTTATTTTGAATCAGCAAAATGGGATTATTAATCCACCGCAAGAGGGCTACAACCAGGGGTCGTGGCACCGTGATATTCCCTACCAACACTATGTAAGCTCGCGGCCGTTGGCGATTAATGCGCTCTACTGTGTGGATGATTTTACGTTGGCAAATGGGGCAACCTACGTACTCCCTGCGACACACCTCAAAGAACCATATCCATCACGGCAGTTTATTGAGCGACATGCGGTACAAGCGGAAGCAAAAGCAGGAAGTTTTATTGTACTCGACTGCATGATTTATCATGCTGGTGGCTACAACAGCACCACCAAGGCACGTCGCGCGATTAACCATGTATACAACATTCCGTTTTTCAAACAACAGATAAACATCCCGAACAGCATGCCAGATGTTCCCCTTTCGCCGGAAGCGAAGGAACTGCTCGGATACACCTACGCCGAACCTCGGTCGGTCGATGATTACCTGAAATCACGCATCAGCAAAGCTTAAGTAGGACGCCATGACAACAGTACTGCCACCAGGTACACTTTTACAGCACATGTATCTCCGTGAGCGGTTGCAATCACGAACTCCTGGACGATTCATTGAAATCGGTCCTGGAACTGGTGATATTACCGCACTGCTCTTGGCGGCTGGTTGGCACGGTACGGTGTACGAATTGTCACCGGAATCGGTCACATTGCTACACACACGCTTTGCCAATGAAATCGCCCAACACCGATTAACCGTGATGAATGGTGACTTTGTGGCACATGCGCAAACAGCTGCGAGTGCCGACCTCGTCATCTCGTCGATGGTCATTGAGCATCTCAGTGATGAGGATGAGCGCAAATTCATGGAGCAAGCACGGCACGTCATTACTGCGCACGGAGTAGTCATCAACATGATGCCGGCAGGGATGCAGTACTGGGGCATCGAAGATGAAATTGCAGGACACTTCCGACGCTATGACCGCACCCGTATCAAGCAGTTGTGTCAGGACACACAGTGGCAGATGACGCATGTGGCTGGTTTGACATTTCTCGTCTCAAATATGCTACTACCACTCTCGAATCGACAAGTACAACAGTATGAAGGGCGCAAAGTGCAACAGACGATGCTAGAACGCACCAAGGATTCCGGGCATCGCACAGTGCCATTCAAAACATCGTTTCCAGCCATTCTCGGGATTATTCTCAATCCGATTGTAATGCTGCCGTTTCATTGGTTGCAAAAACTGACCAAAGACTCGTCGCACTGCATGATTCTCTACTTTGAGGCAACACCTGCACCGGGAGGCCTGGTATGAGTGACGCCATCACGAACGATGTCGCTGCTTACTACAGTGACAAACTGCGCACCCACGGAGAAACACCAAACGGTGTTGATTGGAATGGTGAAGCTGGGCAAGTACTCCGATTCAATCAACTCTGCAAGATCATTGACCCACACACCGCCTTTCAAATTTGTGATATTGGGTGTGGGTACGGTGCCATGTATGACTACGTGGTAACGCACTACGGTGACTTTCATTTTGTGGGAGTCGATGTGTCAGCCGATATGGTAGCAGCTGCTCGTGCACGCTACCAGCACACCACGAACACGACATTTGTCCATGCGGATCGACCACCCCAACCGGTGACCTATTGTGTGGCAAGTGGTATTTTTAATGTGCGCTTACAGCATGATGATACGACATGGTGGACATACCTCACCAATACGCTTGATGTGATGCACGCATCAAGCACACACGGCTTTGCCTTTAACTGTCTGACGAGTTATTCAGACCACGACAAAATGCGCGACTACCTCTATTATGCCGATCCACTCGCCATTTTTGACCACTGCAAAAAACACTACGCCAAGGATGTCGCACTGCTCCATGACTACGGACTGTATGAATTCACGATACTCGTAAGGAAACAGCGATGAAACAGCCACTCGTCATCTTTGGCTCGGGAGACATTGCTCAACTCGCTCATTATTACTTTACGACGGATAGCAAGTACGAGGTCGTCGCGTTTACGGTGGACCGCGAATACGTGACAGTCACAGAATTTTGTGGTGTGCCAGTGGTGCCATTCGATGAGGTGTCAACACGCTTTCCAGCTGATACAAATCACCTATTTGTGGCACTGAGTTATGCCAAAATCAACATGGTACGCAAAGAAAAATACCTGGCAGCCAAAGCACTCGGCTATACGTTGGCAAGTTATGTGAGTTCACATGCCACTGTCCTCAACCAGGGACACATCGGCGAGAATTGTTTCATCTTTGAAGACAACACGATTCAGCCATTTGTGCGTATCGGCAACAACGTGACACTGTGGAGTGGCAATCACATCGGGCATCATAGTACCATCCAAGACCACGTTTTTGTTGCATCGCATGTGGTGGTGTCTGGGGGTGTGACGATTGGAGCGCAGTGCTTTATCGGTGTCAATGCAACATTGCGTGACCATATTACCGTGGGTGATCGCTGTGTGGTTGGTGCAGGCGTATTGCTGCTTGCTGATGCAGAACCCGATGGCTTGTACATTGGCACTGCGACTGAGCGCTCAGCAGTACCAAGCTCACGGGTGCGCAAAATATGAGCGCCCCACGCTGGCACAAGGTTGGTCAAATCTATACTCCCGAAGGCAAATCGCGCCACCCGAAACTATTGACGCATGTGGCGAATCCGCTGGCGGTGCACCTCAGTGGTGACGTATATCGCGTCTTTTATAGTGGACGCGATGCGCAAAAACGCTCATCGGTTGGCGCAGTAGACATCGATATCGTGACACGCACGGTCGTTGCCGATCACTACGAACCCTTTTGTCTGCACGGCGATGCAGCGAGTTTCGATGCAGACGGGATCAGCATCGGTAATGTGTATGAAAGTAGCGGTCAACGCTACATGCTATACATGGCATGGCAAACGGGAAGTTCTGGGATGTGGCGCGGCGAAGTAGGCCGGTTGTTAGTGCATACTGATACCACACTTTCGCATGAATCTCATCAACCGTTTATGCGCCGCGACGCCTATGATCCCGTGAGTATGTCGTACCCATGGGTACACCAGGTCCGTCCTGATTTTTACCAGATGTGGTATGGATCGACATACACGTGGAATGCGGGCAATGGCGAGATGATACACGTTATCAACTATGCATCGTCCCACGATGGGCATGTATGGCAACGTGGCGGCTTGGCCGTACCGTATGCAGTGAATGTGGCGCAGGCGTTTTCGCGCCCGACAGTGTGCGTCGACGATCATGGATATCACATGTGGTTTTCGTATCGAAGTGGTACTGGTGAACGGTATCGAATTGGGTACGCACAGAGTGAGAATGGTGTGCAGTGGCGACTCGACTTGGCACGGAGCGGCATTGATGTCTCACCAGATGGATGGGATGCGGATATGATCGAATATCCGTTTGTGTTCTGTCACGGTGGAGTGCGCTACATGTTGTACAACGGCAACGGATACGGCGCAAATGGGTTCGGCTTAGCGTACTGGGAATAACATGACAGACACATCGCCACAAAAACGCACCATCTGGCAACTCGTCCGTTATATTGCAGTGGGGATTATCACCAATGTGAGCGGATACGTGCTCTACCTAATCGTCACCTATGCCGGTGTATCTCCCATCCTGAGTATGAGTGTCATATACGGCACAGTGACAATGATGGGATATTTTGGTAACCGGCGTCTGACATTCAATGATACAGGGACCATTTGGTCATCGGGGAGTCGATACGTACTGGTGTATGGGCTGGGATACGTGTTCCAATATGCCATGTTAGCGATATTTTACGAACAGCGCGGTTACCCGCATCAGCTCGTACAGATTACATCGGGATTATTGGTCACTGGTTTTTTGTTTCTGGCGTTGAAATATTTCGTCTTTCCAGCGCAGACTGCCACACTACCCAGCACGAATGCGTAGCGTAAGCCAGTAGGCGTGCCCCCACAACACGAGCACGCAGTAACCAACTCCAGCCCAAATGACTGCCGTTTGGGCATAGACGTGCACTATGGCGAGCATGACACATCCCAACAGTGCGACCAACAGCCCCACGCGCCATATCGTGGCATGTGGCATGACGGGGATGGTGGCACGTGCACTCGGCATACTCACAATCCAAAATGCAGGTAACGCAACACCACCGAGGGCTACGAGTGAGCTATGCCAGGGAGCCCAGAGCTGAATGCCAGCAGCCACAGACAACGCCAGTAATGCGGCACTAGTGACGATGCGTAGCACAAAGTGATTGAGGACCATGTGCATGCGCGTTACGATGCGCGTTCCTTGACGAAAGAGCTGTGGCACGATGGCGAAATCATCGTTGAGAAGCACGACATCGGCTACTGTGCGCACTGCGCTGCTGCCCGATTGCATGGCGATGGCAATATCGGCGGCGCGCATGGCTGGGATGTCGTTTAGTCCATCGCCAATCATCGCCACGCAGTGCCCCATGCGACGCCAGAGTGCAACAAGACGTGCTTTGTGCGTCGGCGTCAAGCGCCCATAGACGTGTGCGGTTTGCATGATTTCCCACAACTGCGCATCATCGGCGGCATCAATGTCGCGTGCATGTACGACACCAGTGTTGACGGGGATGCCAACCTGGCGCACCAAGGCGTGCACCGCTTGTGGTTCATCGCCAGAAAGCACACACACCATGATGCCGAGTTGGCGACACTCTGCAAGGATTTCGTCGACATGTGGTCGTACCACGTCAGCCAGCACCACCAGACCGCATGGTATAAGTGTGGTGGGCAATACGGGCTGTGTATGGTCAAAAGATGCTGGCAATGCAGGTGCACGAGCAAGCATGAGGACTCGTGCACCCGCATCAAGCCACACCTGCATGTCGATTGCAGGATACGCACTTGGCACAACATGCGCCAGCAAGACGTCAGGCGCACCGAGCACCCAGACGCCGTCATCACGGACTTGCAGGCTCCATTTGCGCGCAGAATCAAAGGGGACATGAAGTGTCATCGGAGTCACTGCAGCAGGAAACGCGTGAGCGATGGCACGCGAAGTTGCATTGCCAGTGATATCACCAGCCACAAACGTACCGAGAGCAGCATGAAAGGCATCAGTGCTCCCTGTAATGGCGTACGTATCACGGACATGCAGCTGATTGACGGTCATGGTGCCGGTCTTGTCGAGGCATAATACGTCCAGGTGATGCATTGTTTCAACGGATGCGAGGTGTTGCACGAGCCCCCCGACACGTGCCATGTGCAGTGCCGCAATGGCATATGTCAGCGTGAGCGTCAGCACCAGGGCATTGGGGATTAATCCGGCAATCACGGTAAGATGCGCGATACGCACTGCCAGCGGTGTGAGATTGCCCCAATCACGGTAAAAAACCCATACTCCCAGTACGCATACAACAAGCATGATGATGCGCATCAGTGAATGTATTTGGTGCATGAGTGGCGTATCGACGAGACGCACCTGCTGACTGCGTTGCTGGAGTTGCTGTAGGACGCCATCAAACGACGTGACCTGGTACCAGGCTGCGCCACGCACACATAGGGCACCTGCAATCAGTGTGTCGGAAGTAGAGCGCAGTTGGGGCTCACTTTCGCCAGTCAAGAGTGATTCGTCGAGGTAGAGGTGGTCGGCACTCAGAATACGCCCTTCGGCGACCACCTGATCGCCAGGAGCCAATAGCACCACATCGCCTACAACTACCGTGTGTGGTGACACACGATACAAAGCATCACTGCGCCAGACGGCAACAGTGGGCATGGTGATAATCGTCAGTCGATTGAGTTGGTAGCGCGCACGCACCGCTTGCACGATGCTCAGTATGACATTGATGAGCACGACACTCGCAGTGGCAAGTGCATCAGCGCGTAGACCCACACTCCACAACGCCACGGCTAGTCCGATGATGATGGCGTGAAGCAAATTGGCCACAATCCGCCACACCAGCGCCACATATACGGTGATTCCTTGCCACCAACGCTGCCACCATGGGAGAATTTGTATGCGTTGCGCAGCTTCGGCATGCGTCAATCCAGGCTGCGGTGGAACAGGTGCAATCATGGGCACAACCTTTGTAGCCAGGCCATCGACATGCCCAGCGTAGCATGCCTGTATTAACGACACATGATGAACATGTTGTGCACCATACCAGTACTAGCATGATGCACAACACGCAGCACATCAATCTACTGGAGCATCAGTGTACTCCATGCGGCCAACCATGCGTCTCGATTTTGCGCAATGGTGGGGGCGTCAAGCTGTTGTTGAATCGTCGGCACAGTCCCATACTTGGTGTACAAATCTGGCAACGTTGCACTCATCGTCGCCGGGTACACGAACATCTGCAGTGGAATATCATTTTGAAAGTCATCGCTGAGCATGAACTCAATGAACTGCTGGGCTAGTTCGGTTTGCGTGCTTCCTTTGAGCACACCCGCATATTCGACCTGGCGAAACGCCCCAAATACAACATTGGCTGTTGGTGCGGTGGCTGGTGGCGTTTCGCTGAAGTAGACTTCGGCCACCGGGCTACTCGAGTACGATACCACGAGTGGGCGGGGACCTTTGCCACTTGACCCGCTAAAATGCGTGTAGTAGGCGGTCGACCAATCATCGACAATGAGCACATCATTGGCACGCAGTTGTTGCCAATAATTCTGCCAGCCATCTGCACCATATTCAGCCACCGTAGCAAGGAAAAACGCCAGCCCCGGAGACGAAGTGGTTGGATTTTCGACGACCAGTTTGCTGCGCCACTTGGGATCAAGGAGTTCGGCGAAACTCGTAGGTGGCGTTAATCCGGCAGCCTGCAAGGCGGCCACATCGTAGTTGATGACCACATAGCCAACATTGATTGGTACGAGTGGTGCACTGGCGTCCTCGGTTGCTGCTGCAACGAGTGAAGGAATGGTCGCTTGAGTAGGAAGCAGAATATCTGCCTCAAGTGCACGACTCAAAAATGTATTATCGATGCCGTAGACGACGTCTGCCAATGGCGCATCTTTGCTGAGGATGGCCTTGTTGAGCATAGAGCCTGCATCGCCCGCATTGAGAATGGTCACTTTTGCGTTGTGTTGCTGTTCAAATATGGCCAGTACCTCGGGTGTCACTGCGAAACTATCGTGGGTCATGACGGTCAGCGTAGTCGCAGGCGACACTGGCAATGGCTCACCATCACTGGGTGCAGGTGTAGCGGTGGGTGGCGTGGCTGACCCTCCACATGCCACGAGGAGCGCCAACAGTACCAGCCCTACAAGCATGTTGCGTATCATGCATAATCCTTTCACATACAAAAAATCATCACAAGCGGAGTATGCTCGTGATGCGTTATTCTCAACGCGCTTTCCTCCGCCGGTATTAGCCGGATCAGGTTCAAAGGGTCAGCAACATTTGGGTCGCATCTCAGCCAAGCTCACTTGGCGCCCCTAGCAACTATGCACTTGTGATATGTCATACAGTAGCATGTTTTGTGGTTATCGTCAAAAACATGCCCGTTCCAGATTGAGTACAATAACTACACAAGGATCATCACCAAGGAGCATGATTATGACGCGTCGTCGTGGCAAAGAGCTGATTGCACAAATGAATGCACTTCATGTACCTGCGGGTGCATTTGCCTTGTGGTGGCTGGGGCAAATGGGGGTGGCTGTGAAAGGTCCCGACCAACAGGTGGTCTACATTGACCCATGTTTGACGGATATTGTGAATTTGAAGTGGCCCGATCCGACGCGCGGGCCGACGCGCGCGATTGAGGCACCGCTGCAACCCGAGGACGTGACCAACGCCAGTGTCGTCATCTGCTCACACGAGCACATCGACCACACCGATTGTTTCACGCTGGCGGGGATTGCCCAGGCATCACCACACGCACGCTTTGTGGCGACTGGCTGGGCACAACACGAGCTCGATGCGGCCAATATCCCGCACGAACGTCGCATCATCCCGCATCCACAGCGCACGGTCGATTTGGGTGTACTGACACTGACCATCGTGCCCGCAGCGCATTATACGCGTGAGTACGACGTCCACCACGGCGAGCGCTGGATGAGTCTGCACCTCGACTGGGGGACGGTGGCTTTTTTCCACGGTGGTGATACCGTGCTGTACGACGGGTACCTCGATGCCATCAAAACGCTACCGCAGGCCGATGTGGGCATGCTGGCGTGTAATGGTCGTGACGCCATGCGTGATGCCAACGACATTGTGGGCAACATGTACCCACACGAGGCCGCCTACACCGCCCAAACACTGGGCTGGGATACGCTCATCGCCGGCCACAATGACCTGTTTGCGGGCAATCGACTGCCTGCCGGCGAAGTGTTTGGTGCCATCGAACGCACTGCTCCCGAGTTGCAGGTGCATGCACTCAAACCAGGTGAGCTGTATTTCTACGTACGCTAATCCAGCCACGTCTGTAATTCGACGGCGTTGCCTTCGGGATCAGTCACATAACACCACGACACACGCCGTGCCCCGGCCTGTGTCGTGAGTACAACCATATAGATAATAATGAAAATGTGATATTGACTTTGATGCAATATTAGTATACCATTGACGTGTAATTACGTAAACATGTTATATCAATCATCGAGGTCTTATGTCGACTAATGTACACAAACTAACCAATGCCATTTTAATTTTACTCACATTAGTTGTTGGTGCTGCTTTCGGCTGGGAGGCAAATCAACAAGTTAATATTGATAATACACAGAATACTTATTATCAACAAGCTCGTATTCTCGTTAATGATATTCATCAAATAATGGTCGAAGCTGAAGCGCTTAACAAATTGACAATGAATGTGTGGTATTACTCAACTAAACGATTTAATGATCGTCAAGGTGATTCAAGTTATTATACATCATACGAGGTATGGGATCAGTTTTTTAATACAAATGCTTCGATGGAAAATACAGATGATGAAGATCAAATTCGTCAATATATCTGGATTAAAGGAAGTGGATACATTGAACCGTCACAAGCAATAGAAAATCTTCTCATGGATGATAAATTTATGTCTAAACAAGAAAATTTAAAGTCTCGCATAAGCAAAATTGAACAGTCCATGCTCACATTGAATCCAGCTGATAGATCTGATCTATCATATCAAAAATTACTAAAGATATATTCCATTTTTATACAGTATACGAATCGTACATTTACACCTACAGGTAACTATATCTACAGTAGTGCAACACTCACGAATCTTAGCATGCAATATATTCAGCTACACAACGAACTCATAATCGAAATTCCCATAAATTAGTATTTCAATTATACAGACTAAATTGTTTAACGCTAATCCAGCCACGTCTGTAATTCGACGGCGTTGCCTTCAGGATCGGTCACATAACACCACGACACACGCCGTGCCCCGGCGTGTGTCGTGACGATTTCACCAACCACGCCGCCACCCGCTGCGACTACCGCAGCACGGGTCGCCGTAATATCTGCGACTTGGAAGGCAATATGCCCGAAGCCACTCCGCCGTACGTTGGCAGACAGATCGATGAGTGGCTGGTACGCATAAATCTCCAGCGTCGGACCACCATCACCATAGCCAGGCAGGCGCAGATGTACGCCTTGCAAGGCTGCGCCAACCACCCCCAGCCCCGCCTCCATCACGGGGCCAGACAAATCACGCTCGGGGGCGAGGATTTCACACGCAAAGACATGCGCATAAAACCGCGCCAGCGCACGCCAATCACGTGCAACGATGTTGACATGCCCAAAACGCATCGGGCAACCTTTCTGCATACGCATAAAAAAGCAGCACGCACACCTACGTGTACGCGCCACTTGCACAGTGCCTATTTATTGCCGAGGCGCGAGAGTTCTTCGGCTACCAACGTGTCGTCGAGCTTGCGGAAGAGCGGACCAACCTCGCGCAGTGCGGTGCCTGGCTGAATCGTGCTGATGCGCCAGCCTGTCACTGCCGTATAATCACCGGTCAACACAGGGCGCTGGTTGCCCTCAGGGTCACGCTCGTGCTCAACATGTGGCTGTGCCGCAATCATATCGTCGAAGCCCAACATGTGGTGCAAGCGCTGGCAGGCGTGGGGCAAGATGGGTGCTAGCAGACGATTGAGGGTGTCGACTGCCTGGATGGCCACATACATGATGGTGGCAGCCCGCGCGGCGTCAACCTTGACGACCTTCCACGGCTCTTGTTCACTCAAGTACTGATTGGCAGTCTGGGCGAGGAGCATGATTTCCTGCAGTGCGCTGCGCAGCTTGACGCCCTCATAGAGGGCTTCGACACGGGCAAAACCATCGTTGATAGTTGTCAGCAACGCCATGTCAGCATCCGTAAATGTGCCTGGTGTCGGCACGCCGCCGAAGTTCTTTTGCGACAGCGTCAGCACACGGTTGACCAGATTACCCCACGTCGCCACCAACTCGCTGTTGATGCGTTGCACGAACTCGGCCCAGCTCCAGTTGCTGTCTTTGCCTTCAGGGGCGGCGGCCGTCAAGTAGTAGCGCAGTAAATCGGGCTCATAGCGCGACAACAGGTCAGGAATCCATAGTGCCCAGTTTTGGCTGGTGCTCATTTTTTCGCCTTCGAGGTTAAGGAACTCATTGGCAGGCACATCGTACGGCAATGCACGATTGCCGTAGCCGAGCAGCATGGCCGGCCAGATGATGGTGTGGAAGGGAATGTTGTCTTTGCCGATAAAGTAGTAGCCCTTTTGGTCGGCCGTGGGATTCCACCACTGCTGCCAGGCATCGGGCTGGTTGGTGCGTTTGGCCCATTCCAGCGATGCCGAGTAGTAGCCGATGACCGCATCAAACCACACATAGATGCGTTTATCCTTAAAACCAGGGTCGTTGCCAGGCACAGGGACACCCCATTCGAGGTCACGGGTAATGGCCCGGCCACGTAGGCCTTCACGGAGCCAGTTCTGTGTAAACATCAGCGTATTGGTACGCCAGTAACTGCGATCAACGGAGTCGAGCCATGTGCGGAGCGCAGGTTCGATTTTGGCGAGGTCAATGAAAAAATGCTCCGTATCACGGAAGGTAACCGGCGCGCCATCGAGCGTCGAGCGCGGGTTACCCAGCTCTTGCGGATCACGCAACTGACCACATTTGTCACATTGATCGCCGCGCGCCTTTTCGTATTTACAGTTGGGGCAGGTACCGGTCACAAAGCGATCCGGCAGAAAGCGCCCTAGTGATTCGGAATACGAGCCAACCACAACCTCGCGATAGATGTAGCCATTGCGTTGCAACGTCTCAAAAATATCCGTGGTCGCCGCATAGTGGTTGTCGGTGTAGGTCTGCGTAAACAGGTCGAAGCTGATTCCTAGTGTGTGGAGCGACTCAATAAAACTGGCATGGTAGCGGTTGATGATGGTCTGTGGCGTCACACCTTCTTTTTCGGCAGCCAGCGTAATTGGCGTGCCGTGACAATCCGACCCCGATACCATCAATACGGGGCGTTGGCGCAAGCGGTTGTAGCGCGCATAGATATCTGCGGGGAGGTACGCACCAGCGATATGTCCTACATGGAACGGGCCGTTGGCGTATGGCCATGCCACTGAAACCAAAATATGCGTCATACTGACTCCTTTACAATGGTGTTAAAAATAAAAAAACCGCAGGTACCATAAGTACCCGCGGTGCAATCCAGTGTCACTTAGGACACGGCGCACGCGGGACAAGGCATCTGCATCATCATTGCAATTCTACGGGCAACCATACATCGAACTCCTCACCCTGACGCTCATATCATACCATACGCCACTATGCTATCGCAAGGATTGGGTAGAGAGCGGTGAGGCACAATGAATTGTGCCTCACCCGATTCCGACTACTGCCAACCAGAACCTGACTGATGCGTCAGGTATGCGCTACTGGCTCTGGTTGATGCGATTGCGCGGAGCGATAGGCGGCTTCGACGATTTGCACGGTGCGCAACCCGTCCACACCACTAATCGGTGCTGGTTTGTCGTGGCGCACGGCATCCAGCCAATCAGCGATCATCAGTGCATCAAGATTGATGCCATAGCCCACCCAGCGACCGCGCCCAGTACTATTGTCGTAGTGAGTGACATGCTGGCCAAAGACATCGAGGTTGATGATACCGTGCATCCCCGTGATTTCCATGGTGACATCGCCCCACGTGGGGTACGACGAGTTGGGGCGTGACCAGCTTGGGTCTAGACTGACAAACATTCCGCCCTGCATCGTCATCAAGAGCATGCCACAGTCATCCACGGCGATGTCGTAGTGACGTGTGGCGGCTTCGGCATAGACCTCGACACACTCGCGTTGCCAAATCCAGCGCAACAGATCGGCCACGTGCACGGTGTGATCCATGACTGCACCGCCACCTGCCAGTGCCTTGTCGCCAAACCAGCCACCAGGGAAGGTACCACGGTTGGTGGCACGGATCATCAGCGTATCACCCAGGCTCCCCGCGTGGATGGTATCACGCAAGCGGCGCACTGCTGGACTATAGCGTACGGGGAAGGCGGTACCGAGTTGCACGTTGGCCGTTGCAAACGCATCAACCATGGCCCGGGCATCTGCAGTATTCGTTGCAAGCGGCTTTTCACACAAGGTGGGTATACCACGACGAGCCGCTTCGATTGTGACCGGGTAATGCATGGCGTTGTCGCCAGCAATCAACAGCGTATCAATGGAGCCCAGCAATTCATCGAGACTGGCAACTGCCTGTGTGCCGTGGCGCGTTGCAACGGTTTGAGCACGGGAGGCATCGCCATCCCATACACCGACCAGCGTGGCATTGGCAGCGTGCATTGATTCATGAATATAGCCGGCGGCATGGACATGAGCCACACCGGCGATACCGATTCGGAGAGGTGCAAGTGTCATCGTCTTTTCCTTTATGTCAATGAAACAGCCCGACCGGTGTGTAGACTTTCGATGGCCGCCACGCTCATGCGCAACGACTCATACCCATCCTCGGCCACACTGCGTGGTGCAGGACCACCAGCACACCATGCCACAAAATCGCGGAGCTGTGCCAGATAGGGGTCTTCGTGGCCATCACGGTCTGCGGCCAGCGATGCTGACGTATCGGGGAATGCGTTCAGTGCAATATCGGCAACATCATCGTTGGCGTGGTGAATGAGCCCAGAGCTCCCTGAAACCTCGAGCGATGTGCGGAAGCCATTGGGATAGGCCCAGCTCGCTTCGGCATAGGCGATGACGCCACTGGTAAAATGCACAATCGACATGGCAGCATCTTTGCGCTCAATGCCGGCATTGAGCAAGCCACGAGCATAGATACGATCAGGCGCACCAAATGTCCAACGCAGCCAGTCATAGTCGTGGATGATGAGGTCGAGGAGTACGCCGCCACTCCGCTGCAGATCGGCGTACCAGACGCGGCCACTCCCTGGAAAGGCGCCGCAACGATTGGTTCGCGCAATCCCCGGTTGCCCGATGGCACCCGATGTAACCAAGTGGTGGGCTTGTGCGTAATCAGCAAAATAACGCACAACGTGCCCGGTCATCAGGTGGCGTTGGTAGCGAATAGATGCATCGATGATGGCGCTAGCATCGGCAAGTGTGCGTGCCAGCGGTTTTTCCACAAAGACATGTTTGCCGTGTTGCATGGCAGCCACAGCGACTGCCGCATGGGTATCAGTGGGGGTAGCGATGATGACTGCATCGATGTCGCTACGCGTATACACGGCTGCCGCACTCTCACCACAGGTGGCACCTGCAGTGTGTGCAATGGTGCGTGCAGCATCAGTATACTCGGGTGACCCCATGGCGACCAAGGTACAGTGTGGGATGCGGGTCGTGTTGTAGGCATGGTACGCTGCCATCCCACCTCCACCAATGACTCCCAAACGCATAATGAACCTCATCGTTATAATGCGGATTACGACCTCATTGTACTGCGAAAATCCATGTTTAAATCAATATACATTTGAGATGGTATATACTACATGTACAACAGCATCAGCGATAAAGAGGCAACAGAGTGACGCAGACACAATGGAATCCACGCATCTTGATTACGATGATATTTACCATTTTTATTTTTTTTGGTATCAGTATCGGGGCAACCGGGGTGCTGTGGCCAGAAATTTTGCCAGTACTCCAACTTAATGATGCATTATTTGGCACGTTGTCACTGATATCACCAGTCGTCTCTATCATCATTTTGTTGTTTGCCTCACCGAGCATCGAGCGTATTGGCAAGCGTCCCGTCATCTCGCTGGGGCTACTCATCTTGGCACTCGCCGCCTACACACTCTCCATTGCCAATAGTCCGCTGCACTTTGCGGCTATTTACGTCCTGTATGGGCTTGGCTACGGGCTCGTCGAATTAGCGGTGAATAGTGTAACTCTGGATTGGGAACGCGAGCAACAACGCGCAGTCATGAACTACGTGCATGCCGCATTTTGTGCGGGTGCAGTAATTGCCGGATTAGCGGTGGGACAACTCATTGCTATTGGGTGGAATTATGTACAAATCATGCAGGGTGTTGCATTGATTGCGGCCACGGTTGCGCTCATCAATTACCGACTCGCCTACCCACCGAGTCAGGTCACACATGCAGATGATGCATCAGCGAGTGCTGCTATCAAGATGCTCATTAACAATCGTGTGGTGTTGATCCTTGGCATTGTCAGTTTTTGTGCCACATTTGGTGAAAGTATTGCAATTACCTGGTCGGTGTTGCATCTGCGCGACCTTGGTGCAAGTGCATTTATTGGTGGTGCAAGTTTTGCCCTCTTCAACACGGTCATGTTTATTGGGCGTATGACCAACAACAACATCGTCTCGCGCTACGGCGTGGAAACATCGTTCCTCATCTCAGCGGTTTCCATCACGTTGGCTGGTATATTAATTGTGGTCTCGAGTGATTTGTGGATTGCCGTCTTTGCCTTTGCCTTACTCGGGCTCGGTGTCGCCGGAGGGGTGCCAACAGCACTGACTGCTGGTGCACAGTTCGTGCCCGGACAAAACAGTACACTGTCTGGCGCCTTGATGTCAATCAACTATCTGTCATTCATCATCTGCCCACCATTGGTAGGAAACATTGCAGTGATGACATCACGGCAAACGGCGCTGAGCGTAACCATTGTCGTTGGGATCGCCATGATTCTGATGACACGCAAACTCCGCACCTTTCACAGCGCGGCATAATCGGCAAGAGGAGGGTTGCCATGCACCCACAGGCAGTACGGCATCACATCATCAGATACAGCTTTTTGGTGGTGTGCGTACTCGGTCTGTATGCGTGCATGCACCCTACCGCAATCGCACCAACACGCACTCCGACACTGACGCATACCACGACGGCCACACCAGAGGCAGCGGCAAGCGCGACCACACAACCCCGTACTGCAACACCAACCACCACCACATCGCTCCCGGCCACACCCACACTCACCGCCCTCGACCGCAACATGCGTGAACGTCTTTTTGAAACGGTGTGGTCGACGATTGCAGATCACTATGTGTACCGCGATTTTCGTGGTGTTGACTGGCAAGCCACCTATGACATCTACAAACCAAAGGCATTGGCTGCCACATCCCCACAGCAGTTTTATGGCGTAATCCGCGAAATGATTCAACTCCTCAACGATGATCATTCGCGCCTCGATGACCCGCAACAGGTAGCCAGGAATACAGCGGTACACAATGGGCGTGCAGAATATGCGGGTATTGGCATTATGATACGTGAGCTTCGCACCGGACTGATGATTACACGAATTGCGCAGGGTGGTCCAGCCGAACAGGCAGGATTGCGCCCAAACGATATCATCACCGTCGTAGATGGCACACCGATTACCTCCACATATGAACTCGCAGATGGCGACTATGGGTCAATCATCCGTGGTCCTGTGGGGAGTACGGTCAGCATCGAGTATATACGGGGTGCAGGTACACCACAGCGTGTCATTGTGACGCGTGCGGTCATCCCAGGCGATGCTTTCCCCGAAGCAGTTGCTGAGCGTCTCGCAGACAATCTCATCCTGCTCACCATTGACACGTTTGACCGCGACCAGCTTGCATCTATCGTGCGCGAGGCACTCGTGGGAGCCCAAGGCACTGCACCCGTTGACGGCTTGATTATTGACATTCGTGAAAACGGTGGTGGAAGCATTGAAGATATGCTAGCCGTCATCGCACTTTTTCATGATGGCGGCAGTATCGGCTCACAAATTGACCGCAACAATTCATACCAGCTGAATGTGCCACAACGTCGGATTGTGGCACCATTTGATACCGTACCAATTATCTTGTTGACGAGTACAAACACAGCAAGTGCTGCAGAAATGTTTAGTGCGGGCATGCGTCATCTGCGTAATGCGCAAATCATTGGCGAAACCACTGCTGGCAATAGCGAAAACATGTTCCCGTATGACCTCGAAGATGGCTCAGTGCTCTGGGTCGCCGAGTTGCTCTACCAACGCCCTGACGGCACGTACATTGAAGATGTCGGCGTGATACCCGATATCACACTACAAAATGCAGGGGATGAGCGCGACATGCTCGCCGATCCTTTTGTGGTGGCAGCACGTGAGCAACTCACGCAACGCACCACCACACCCTAACCATGCGATCGAGTCATAGGCACAACACAGATGGTAGCGAGCCGCCTAGGCAGGGCGACGTGTATGCCAGTCAGTGACGCCCTGATAGGCATCAGCGACGCGCATGATTTCTGCATCAGCAAATGCTTGGCCAATGAGTTGTAGCCCGATGGGCAAGCCATTGTCAAAGCCACACGGCACCGAAATACCTGGCATGCCTGCCAAACTGACTGGCAACGTACAAACATCTTGCAGATACATGGCAACAGGGTCAGCACTGTTTTCGCCAAACGTAAATGCTACGTTAGGAGAGGTAGGTGCTGCAATCACATCGACTTCCGCAAATGCGTTGGTGAAGTCCTGGCGAATCAGCGTGCGGACTTGTTGGGCACGCTTGTAGTAGGCATCATAGTAGCCCGCTGAAAGCACATATGTACCGAGCATGATACGCCGACGAACTTCGGGACCAAAGAGATCGCCACGAGTCTGATCGAGGGCATCACGGTAACTATCACCGTCGCTGCGCTTGCCATAGCGCACACCATCAAAACGTGCCAAATTCGAAGATGCTTCTGCTGTTGCCACGATGTAGTAGACGGGCAATGCATACGGACTATGCGGCATTGAGATTTCTTTGACAGTGGCACCAAGTGATTGCAATACGCGAATCGCTTCACGCACCGCCGTATCGGTACCCTTTTGCATGCCATCAACAAAAAACTCACGTGGGATACCAACCCGTACGCCTTTGAGCGAACCACCCAGCGCTGCCACGTAGTTGGGAGAAGCTACTGGTGCAGAAGTCGCATCCATGGCATCATGCCCAGCAATCACATTCATCATCATCGCGCAATCGCGTGCAGACCACGCCATTGGGCCGATTTGGTCAAGTGATGAGGCAAATGCGATGAGCCCGTATCGTGATACGCGCCCATATGTGGGTTTGAGGCCGGTAATGCCACACAGTGACGCCGGCTGACGAATACTGCCACCGGTGTCTGTGCCAAGTGTGCCAGCAGCCATACCAGCGGCCACCGCAGCAGCCGAGCCACCACTCGACCCACCTGGCACCGTGTTGGTGTTCCATGGGTTACGGGTGAGCTGGTATGCACTGTTTTCAGTCGAAGAGCCCATGGCAAATTCATCGCAGTTGAGTTTGCCGAGGAGCACCGCACCAGCCTGCTTGAGGCGTGCCACTGCAGTCGCATCATAGGGGGGGCGGTAGCCTTCGAGCACCTTGGAAGAGGCCGTGGTAGGCAAGCCACTCGTTGACAATACATCCTTGATACCGAGTGGTATGCCGAGCAAATCACCACGCTCACCGGCCTTGATGCGCATGTCAGCAGCAGTGGCAGCAGCCAGTGCACCTGCCTCATCCACGTGCAGGTATGCACCGATGAGCGCATCATGGTGCTTAATTTGTGTCAAGATGGCTTCGGTGAGTTGGCGTGAAGTCACATCACCGGCATCGAGCCGAGCACGCATGTCGGCAATTGAAAGAGTGTGTAGTTGATTCATAGCGTCCCGTTCAATATCCTTTATTACGGCCGGTTACAATATCGACAAACGTGCGGATGCAAATTTTGATGTCGAAGAGCAACGACCAATTCTCTACATAGTATAAGTCGTAACGTGTCCGGTCTTCAATACTCGTATCACCACGCAAGCCATTTGCTTGGGCCCAACCAGTGATACCCACCTTTTGGCGATGCCGGCGCATATAGTAGGGAATCTCCTGTTTGAAGCGTTCCACCCAGACCTCTTGCTCGGGGCGCGGGCCCACCACACTCATTTCGCCACGAATGACGTTGATAAAGTTGGGGAGTTCGTCGAGCGATGTTTTGCGCAAAAACGTGCCGATACGCGTGCGGCGTGGGTCATCTTTGGTGGTCCAATTTGCCAGCTGCGCAGCATCTACACGCATGGTACGAAACTTGATGGTGGGGAACGGTTCCCCATCTGTACCAACCCGTGGCTGCACAAAAAATGCTGGCCCCGGTGATTCTAATTTTATCAGAATTGCAATGAGGATCATGATGGGTGATGCCACGAGCAGCACTGCAGATGCAAACACAAAATCAAAGACACGTTTGAGGGCTTGGTTAAAAGGATTTGCGAGTGCCCCGTTGCGCACATTCAATAATGGCAGCCCAATGATGTCGTTATCTGAGACCACGTTGTTGGTAATCAAGGTATATGCATCGGGGTAGAGTTTGACTTCTACGTGTGCATCTTCAGCACGCATGATGATATCAAAGAGCTCATGTGACGCCCGTCCCGAAAGTGCGACAATGACAAGATCGATGTCGTGTGCGGTAATCGTGGCACCAATTTGTTCGAATGTACACAACACGGGTGCCTGATAGACGAGTGTCCCAATGGGACGTGCATCAGAGGCAAACCCGATGACCCGGTAGCCCAGACTGGGGTCACGCACCAATGCCCGATAAACGAGTTGCCCCGGCTCAAGAGCACCGATAATGAGCACACGTCGGATGTCGATATCGCGGCGACGCAAGGCAGACAAGGTACTCCGATAGCAAAAACGTGCTGACAACGTGGCCATCAGGATAAAAAACCAGCCACCAATCAACAACACACTCGGCAATGGGATGTCAACAAAGCCGAACTGGGGTAACAGCAAATTGGTGACATAGGCTATACCCACACCAGTGGTCACCATGGGTATGACTTTGAAGCCCTCATCGATGCGTGACACACCACGTGGTAATGTGTACATGCCTGCAACGAGATAGGTACCAAACAACGCCAAATTAAGCACAATCACAAAGAGCGCCACGCCCGACCACGGTGTACTGTCGAGCTGAGCTTGGACTTCGATGTTGAGCGTGCGGACCCACCAATAGATGGGAAAGAGTGCTACGTTCGTTGCAAGTGCGTCACCCAACATGGCCGCCAATATCACCAGTACACGATTCCGTGAAATACGCCACAGCATAGACTAGTTCCCTCGCTTTCCATGCGCAGCAGGGCGTAATGCATTGCGCCACAGTTGCACGTGCTCGGTCAGCGTGATGCCCGTTTCAATCAGCCATGCGAATGGCCGTGGGGTGGTGTGTTTGTAGTAGCGGCGAAAAAAGATACGCATGGCGTCATAGAAATGGCGAATGGTCTGCACCGGGCGTTGGCGACTCGAGGCACGCTTGACGTGATGCACGACGGCGTCGGCCACATACACGATCCGCCAGCCATACATCTTGATGCGGTAGCACCAATCGAGATCTTCCCCGTACATGAAGTATGTTTCATCGAGCAGCC
>JACCDO010016721.1_pt1 | contig 20758 bp, 16 predicted proteins | sample 7446101 | NCBI WGS metagenome assembly JACCDO01 (sample SAMN15323440, study PRJNA562643) | freshwater metagenome | isolation source: river surface water | place: USA:Blue River Watershed | collected 2017-08-16
ATGTTCCGTCAACTTTACCGATTTTATTTGATTCCAAGTATTTGTCAATGGACTCAGGTTCCAAGGTAAATATTTTTGCTTTATCCGCGATAACCAATTGAATAAACTTAATTTGATTGGATATCAAGCCCATTTCCTCTTTTAGTTTTCCCAGTAACAAATCTCTGCGAGCACCATACCACTTCAAACGCCAAGGATAAAAGGATTCTAGGATTTCTTCGGCTGATTGGAAAGATTTAATCGCATAATCAGTGGTGTACAAGTTCATGTTTGATTGTTTAATGGTTTTATTCAAATGTAACACCTTGGCCAACTGAGTTATTCCGTCCGGGTCAACAGCCTTGTCTAACTTGGTTATTTGGTCCGTCATATCCGAATCAAATTTTAATACAAATTTAACAGTCACGTCTGAACTCAAGTTCTGATATGATTTAAATAAGCTGGTTTTGTCCTCATATACCCATTCTTCTAACCAGGCTTTATAATCATTAGTCCATAGCCTTATTGGGAGTTCGGAAATTGTGACTTCGCGTGATTTCCAATCAATCGAATAAACCCCAGTACTAACCCAAGTAGTGTCATCATATTTGCTTATGGACCCGGTAAATCCACGTGCCCATGGGACTAATGGTTTGGTATTACGTTTTCCTTCTAATTTATTACGCAACCAACCTATCACATCAGTTGGATTAAACCCGGGTATCCCGGTGGAAAACCCTGTACCAATACCTTCTGCTCCGTTGACCAGGACTAACGGAATAACCGGTAAATAATATTTTGGTTCAATTGGGTATCCATCATCATCTTGATATTCAAGTAATTCCGCATCAGCTTTAACAAATATTTTCCCAACCCATGATTCCAACATGGTGTAAATATAACGGGCTGATGAATGGTCACGCCCACCCATTAACCGAGTACCAAATTGACCTTGCGGGACCAGTAAATTCAAGTTATTTGAACCCACAAAATTTTGTGCCATGTTAATAATTGTAGCGACTAGAGATTGCTCTCCATGGTGGTATGCGGATACTTCGGCAACCGCCGCTGCCAACTGGGCTACTTTGGCTTCAGTGGTTAGATTACGTTTTAAACACGCGTACAGGACTTTTCGTTGGGATGGTTTAAACCCATCTGCAATAGATGGGATTGACCTGATATTGTCATAATTTGAAAAGTGGATTAGTTCTTGATGAACGAATTGCTTGATAGTTATGGTACTTGGTGGTTCCAATTGTAAGATATTGGCTGGGTCGTAATTACTTAACCAGACTTTGCGGTCGGACACTTTGTCCTTAGCAAAAGCTAACAGGATATCAGGATTTGGTCCTGATTTAACAGTATCGACTACGTTAATGGTATTAGCATTAATGTTACCAAAGTACTCACCAGCTTCTTTAGCAGTGGAGGTACCCAAACCTTTATAATATTTGATTTTCCAAGTGTGTGCATCAGAAGTTTTTTCTTTCCAAACCCCATAGGCTCGCAAGTTAGCAAATGGAATTACGTTTGTCCCTTTAGTTGCTTTGACTAACGGGGTAACCAGGATACGCATGAACCCGGGAATTTCTAACAGGGTTGGAAAAAAGTAATCAAAAAAGTTAATTATTAAACCTTTAATATGAGACCCATCTTCATCCGCATCAGTCATAATCATAACCGCCCCATAGCGCAATTCGCTAATATTCGACCCGTTGTAACTGGTTCCGGATTTCAAGCCTAGAATTTTTTTAATGTCGGTAATTTCTTGATTGCCATTAATCTGACCGGTTGAGGCTTCTCGCACATTTAGTAATTTCCCGCGTAATGGGTAAACCCCATAGAAATTTCTACCAGAAGGGATTGCTGAAATACCTGAAATGGCGGTGGCTTTTGCTGAATCACCCTCGGTTAAAATTAACACACATTCAGTTGATTTCTTTGTCCCGGCATAATTCGCGTCTTCTAATTTGGGTAAGTTTTTAATTTTGGATTTTTTAGATCCATCTAACTTGGATAAAATTCGTTGATTAGATAGGGCTAGTACTTGTTTTAACTGGTCAAGTATCGGGGAGTTTTTAACCTGGGTCCAAAAACTATCAGGAATAACACATTCCATCGCCACCGACCCTAGCAGACCAAACTTAGTAACCGGGGTATTTAATTCTTCTTTGGTTTGGGAATTAAATGTTGGATTAACCACAGATGCTTTTAAACATATTGTTACCCAATCTCCAAGTAGTTTTTTGTTGAATTCAGCCCCAACCAACTTAGCAAATTTGTCCACCAGCAATTCGCTGATATACTCCACATGTTTGCCACCACGATTGGTGCAAATACCATTGACAAATGAGATATTAGTACCTGGTTCAATAGATTTACCATCATTGAATCTGATAGCGAATGACCATAAAGGATTTTTCACACAATGAGATGTAATCCAAGCTTGTTCGGAACTAAATAAATTAAGATATGATTCAAATTCATTGGTTCTATGAATTTCTTGTCCATTTAACCAAATTCCAATTGACCCACGTGCTAATCCAATCAAGTCCACCACACGTCTGGACAACAAAGCCCGCATATCAGAAGAAAATTCTTCTGCTTTAAACCGAGAAAAGTCCGGCTCGATAGAAATCTTAACACCCCCAGTTACTTTTTCTGCTTTTTTTCCAAAGGCTTTTACTCCGGAAACCTCGGTATATTTTTTAATTTCAGGTTTGGAAATTTTGCTTAAATTATTGGAAAATGTTTGGGTATAATACAACTTTCTTTTCCCATCCCATACTTGGACAGTAAATTTTTTTGAGAAGATAGCTGATAACTTTGCACCTAAACCATGAGTACCTCCGGTAATTCTTTGTGCGGATTCATCATAATTAGTCGATGTTAATAAATTACCAAAAATTAGTTCAGGAATATAAATTTTATGAGTGGGATGAAGAACAACATCAATTCCTGTACCATCATTAAATATACTAAAAGATTTTTCATCCAATTCAACAGAAATTATATTTAACGATTGGTCACGAATAGATTGGTCATAAGCATTCACAACTAATTCATCAACTATTTTATACAACCCGGGAGACCATGAGATTTTTTTTTGTTCTATTTTTCCAGTTTGATTATTATAAATAAATTGTTTTTCATCACGTGCATCTAAATCACCAACATACATACCTGGTTTTTTAAGTACGTGTTCAATAGGTGATAATTTAACATATGTTTCTTCAATTGATTTTGATTTCTCCATTGGAATTTTGTTTAATTAATTAAATGGAGAAAATAGTTAATAGTTTTTTCTATAGGCCATAAATTTGATTTGATTGGTATGACTCCTTTATAGCTCTAACTTCCTTGATTGCATTAATTAACCCAGAAGTAATATCATTGTAAAATTTCCTAATTTTAAAGTATTCGTACATATTGGCTAAATATTTTGGCCCCATATCAATATACACGTGTAATCCAAAATGAGTTAAATACACTGTATTGTCTTTAATTTGATAATATACAAGTTTATCATCAGGTATTTTCACCTGAGCTAATTTGTTAGTTACTTGAGAAATTTCACTTGGTTCGCTATCACTATCCGACACACTAGCTGTGTCTGATTCAGAGTCCGAATCCGAGTCTAATTCATCAAAAATCGAATCAAATGCTGACATATTAGATTGGGATTTGGCTTCTAATGCCAAAATTTCCCCTTGCATTTGCTTAACACGGTCAACAAATTCCGCATACCAAACCTTTTCCATTGACACCTTTGGATTTGGATGTTTGCCCCATTTGAATATTTTTTCTAGAATTTCCAAATTAATTACTGGGACATTTTGATTTGAATGTGCATGATAAATTTGTTCGCTCAATGATTGATTTCCAGTAATTTGGGTTAACTTGTTAATACAATAAGCATCTTCATCTGAAATTAAATAGTAATCTAGAATTGTTTGTCCAACATGTTCAACAAAATCATAAAATTTTCCAGTATTAAAAGTGTAACGCTTGGTTTCTTTTGAATAAAGATGTTTTTGCCAGAAGAAAGCAATGTGAGCAATTTGATATGATTGGCAGTTAGTATCACCTAAAAGTCTAAGTGCTCGTACACGGTCAACCTCATGGGATATTAGTTTATCGTTATCGTGATGATTTTCCAAATATTCAACAACAATTTTGTACGGGCCAACATAAAATGCCATGTCGGTTCGCAAAAGCCCTCCAGAAGTTTTTTCAGTATTTTCAATTGAAATCTTGTTTTCGTTAACAAACGGAATTGAATCATTATAGTAAAACAGGTCCGAAATAATATCTGGTCTCGAATGAGCTTCAAACCATCCATGTAATTCACTGATTAGCGCATAATGAAATTGGTCTTGGTTTCTAATATAAAATTTCTCCCCGTTTGTCAAGGTCAAATAAGCTCTGTGTTTTTTTGTTTTATCTTTTGAATAAAACCGATTAACCAGTCCATATTTATTGAGTAATTGAATGGTGTTGAATCCGGTTTTACTTCCTGAGCATGACCAGTCTTGTCCGGATAAAAAATCCAATAGTTTTTTCCCAATATCTGTTTTAGAATATTTTTCAATTTGTTCATTAAAATACAAATTGGACTGATGTGTTCGCGCACGTTTGGTACTAGCAGATCCTGAGGATGGAACAAATCCGCTAAACATTTGTATTAAACGAGAATTAGCAAATTCAGTTTGTAAGTTGTTCGTAGATATATAAGTCTCTTTCATTAATAATAAAAACTCGTAAAGTATTAATTTTTATTATCAATTTTTTGTTTCAGACACTAATTTATAGGTCTGGAATTTTCCCCCATAAACCAAACAATAACAGGCTTGGATAATTTCCTCGGAATTTTTATAATCACGCAATAACAACTCACACGCGGAAATTTTTTTATTGGTTTCATTTGATTGAGTTGTTTGGTCCAATTCCATTAGCAATTTTAACAGTATATTGACAAGAACTTTTGATTCAATCGAGTCCATAAGTTTGGCCAAATGGTCTTTAATTTCCATTCCTGACAATTCAACCCGTACCCAATTCTGAGAATTTTCATTTGATTTATTTGGTTCCATGGGAAATTTTTGTTTTTATATTATGATAATATTGGAAGTTTATATTTAAGTAAGTTTAATTGTTTAGTCATTCAACGTGTTAACGTAATAAAATTGCCTTAACAGGTGTGAATGACCCTAGTCATTCAACGTGTTAACGTCCCATAGGACCTGAATACTTTTATTCATTTAAAGTATTAACGTTCGAAAGAACCTAAACAGGTTTGAATGACATTAGTCGTTCAACGTATTAACCGCAAATAATCCAAAATTAAATTTCTTATGGGCAAAATCAAATGCAATTTTATCGATTGATTCTGATTTAATTGTATCATATTTTTTCAAATAGACTGGGCTAAAATAAATTTTATTACTTACAGTATTTTCATCAATACTTTTTAATTTAATTTTGTCTCCGATATTGATTTGAACACGTTCAACAATTGCCACTATAGGACCCCCAATCATTTTAATTTGCGATGTAGATTCAGCTTGATAATCTTTTTTTGGTACTTTCATTAATTTAATTCTATACAAATATAATCCATTATATTTGCTTACTCTTTCAGATTTATCAGATGGGTTTAATTGCAATTTATCAAGTGCTTCTGTTCTTAATTCGGTTTTAGAATTCGAACTAGATAAAAGAACTGGTTTTTTATTACTCACTGCATAAATATAGTATTTGTCAATATTTTTAAGTATTTCGGACATTTATTAAATTATGTTAGATTTTTTTCCATAAAAATTTAATTATTAATTAAAAATATAAATAAAAAAATCTAACAATTAACCAATTCAAATTAAAACTTAATTATTTTGCTGGAGGGTTAAAAAGACTTTCAAGAATTTTCTGTACAAGTTGAACTTCTTGACTTGAAGGGTTTAAGGGATTTTGTCCAGGACTAGCATTTGAATTTGTATTTGAATTCATTTGAGCTGGTTGGGTAGGGTTTGTATTAGGGTTTGTAAACATTTGTCCAGTTTGTGGAGAAAACATAAATCTAAAGGGAAAGTTATCCATGTTGTGTCCAGTTGTGTTATTTGCATTTGGTTGCTGGGCTTGGTTGTTTTGTTGGCCCTGGTTGTTTTGTTGGGCCTGACGAAATTGTTGAGCTTGTGATTTATGAAATTGGTGTCTCTTAGTTTTCTTTCCAGTTGGTACTTGAATTCTACTTTTGTTTCCCATTCTAGTTTCATTTCTTGGATTTACAACATGTCTTGTCGATTTATTCGCATGAGGACTTCTATTCATATTTTCTAGTCCAGACATTAATCCTTCAGTAATAATGTGTTTTAGAATGGATTCATAATCATCAACATCGTCATCTGATTCGTATTCATCATTTGGAAGAACAGAAGATAAGTTAATGGTGTTTGAATTTGAACCAGATTGTACAGGAGTTGTATTACCAGCCATAAATGATTTATTTGGGTCTTGAACAAAATCATCTGCAAATCTAAGTTTTCTTGGAGATAATTTTTCTTGTTCATTAGCAGAATCAGATACAAGTTCTGGCATTTCATCATCTGAAGAATCAAGTTCTGAATCAGATTCATATGCAGTATTAAGTAGCTTTGTAGTTGCCTTTGCTTCTCGGTGAATTGGTTTTTGACTTGGTACAACTTTGGGCATTTCAACAGTAAAAGACTTTTTTGGAGTTTGATATTGTTGAGGTTGTAATGTTGTGAATACATGTTGAAAATGATTTTCAATATCTGTTTCGAGTGATTTTTGTTGTGAAATTAAAAGTTCCATATCTTGCCTCAATTGAGTATTTTCTCTTTCAATTTCGGCATATGAAGATTTTAATTCGGTATGACGCTCCGTTAAACGGTCAAAATCTGTTTTTAGATTTGGGGAAAAGGAACTAACTTTTTGTTTCAGTTGTTCATTTTCTCTTTCCAGTTCACTAATTCTATCAACAAATTGTTTGGTATATTGATTAATAATACTCTTAAGGGCGCTATTTGCTTGAGACATTAAAATACAAATGTATTTATAATAATTATTTATTTATTCAATTTTTTTCTTTTAAAATAACAGTTTAAAAGAATAAAATTATATCAGAAATGACAATTTTTTTTAAATATTTAAATTTAAAAGAAATTATATCAGAATAACAATTTTTTTATTAAATAAAGTATTTTAGTTAAACTTGAATGTATGTCCACATTCTAAACAAGTAACAAAAGTAGTAGGAGGTTCGTCCCCTGCTCTTGTTTGTTTTTGTGTAACTTGGCAACGTGATTTTTTGCATTTGACACAAGTAAAAACACTTGAACCAGCAGTGTTGTTTTTCTTATATTCTTCCATTTCACGCTTCTTAATAATATTTTCGTATTTTTCGGGATTAAGTTCTTCTGGTTTCATAAATGCTACTTTTTTCCCATCAATTTTCTTTTCTTTTAAACTTGAAACCAAATATTGTGATTCCTTGTTGTTTAGTTGACATAGAATTTCTTCACTCTTAGAATCATAAATTGATTGGATAAGATATGGAGTATCATTGGTTTCTGCATATTCTTTTGAAAAGTTATAAATACTCGATTCAACATCTTTTGCAATTTTATCACCAAGAATTTTAGTTATTTGTTTAGTTACTTCATTACGACTAGCTGTGTCAATATCCATGTTATTAATTAGAATAAGAAATATTTTTTTATGTATTAATTTCAATTTTTTTTTATAAAAAAATTATATTAAAAACAACGGTAAGCCAAATGGCAATGTCAATAAAAATTAAAATTTTTATTACATTTGCGCACAATTTTTTCAATAGAAAAAATTATATTGAAAACAATTTTTTATTAGGCAAATAAAAATAAAACAAAATTTAATATTTAAATTTAAGTGGAGTAACCAAGTTTAACACCCACATCAGGATTCAAGGTTTTTGATAAAATTTTCTTAATTTTACTTTCTCCTGTTCCCGAACTAGTATTGGTTGTACTGGTAGCAATATTTGCAAACTCTTTCTTTTTATAATTCCCACTTGTTTGATTTGACCCATGTGCAATTTCCCATGTCATGTCAATAACCCATTTCTTAAGAGGTACAACATATCCATTTGAATCAATAGCATGTAAGCTATCATAATCAATTGACTTGACATCAACTGAACCAAATCTTTCTTGATAAATAGATTTGACTTGGTTGGCGTTTGGTTGATTTTTATCATCTTTATTTTTCCAGATGTTTGTTTCATGATCCATTAATGTAACAGGTAGGGCATTATCATTGTATCTATTTGCTGTATCAACATACATTGAATCAACATATTCTTCCATGTTATATAATCTAGGACGGAACATTTTATGATTCAATGAAAGTGGACCAAACAATTGTTTGTCAGCATCAGAATCAGTTAATTTGGAATCAATGTTATACAAGTTATTCCAAAATGGAACTTTGCGAGAATATTGAGTAAATACTTTGCGTTCCTTTGAATTTAACCAAGTACCGAATCCTCTGATGCGGTTTTTATTGATGATTTCAAGCGGGTCCTTAGTTCCACATACATACTTATAATCAATATTCATATAAGTCATATGTGCACTAATACAACTTGGTGTGAGATAAACGTTAGACCCATTATAGTATCCGCGTACACAGGGTAAATGGAAACGTGCCACAATTGAGAAGAAATCATCATATCGAACGGGAAAAAGTTCAAAGCTATGATTTAAGTGAGGAGACTCAATCTTAAATTTATAGGTAAAGACCAAATCAATATCCTTAGACGATTTTGTGTCTGTTACAACTGCATCAGGTTCATCATCTTCTTCGGTATCAACGATATCGTCAACCTTAGTTTTCACAACTGAAGGTTTTGAACGATTAACGTAAATTCTAAAGTCCACACCTTCATTTGAAAAAATTTCTGGATATCGGGCTTTAAGATTGGTAACTTCATCAGGTGCAAAGTCCTTGACCAGTTCATTAAGCTTATCATATTTGAGTTGTTCATAATAAGGTCTAAATTGTGCTCGAATAGATTCATCATTAATATTGTCCATTACATACTTGGCTTTATTGACAATTGGTTCAGCTGTGTCAAATTTAATGTTTTTGTTAATAAAGTCCTCTGATACGAACAAGTACCCAAGTTTATTAAGTTTTAGCTTAATATGGTCGGGGTCAGCATAAGGGGAATTAAATTTACAAACATTTAGAACAATTTGATTGTGAAATTGATGTACATTATCAATAAATGTAAAGTTATCCTTTGCCATAAACATTACATCAATATCTGACTTGGCATAATATTCATTAAAGTAGTTATTAAATCGCTCGGTTTGTGTATCACATCCAATAAATCGCGACATAAGAGGATGAGATTTTTGAATACAAGCTGTGATGATTGAACCAGTAATACCAACTTTATGCTTGGCAAAATCAAAGCCTTCAAACATATTAAAGTTTGGGTTTCCGGTACAAAAAATATTCATGCGGATTTTAAATTCATCAAGATTACAAATACCTGCGTTCAATAGGGTTTTTTCTCCAGTCCAATAATCAGGAATACCACAAACATTGAAATCAGGCTTTAATTCAGAATCATCTACTAATATAGGCATGTAAGGATTTTCCTTTGGTTTCTTATGTGAAAATGGGAAAACAGGTAACTTAGATGCAGTGTTAATATCAAAAATAAAGTCATCTGATGTTTGTACAAATGATTTTTTAATACACTCTTCAAAATAGAATTTGATCCAAGCATAAGACATCAAGTATCTAAATAATGGAGCATGTGATTTGATTGTGTTTGACATCATAGTAAGAACTGGTTCATTATTAAGAGCAAGATGAGCATGTTTCTTACTCACAATCAAATTTGAAAACAAAGTAAATTTTTGTTTATCATTCAAAGTGCTAAATAGTTGAACAATATCATCACGGGAAAATTCAGACTTGGCTCCAATACGATATAGTCGATATCCTTTCTTCTGAATAATTGAAGAAATATCAACAAATTCATCCTTTTTACTTTCACTTGAAGTATTTAGCTCTTCAATATAATTTTCATCTGCTTCGGATTTTTCTTTTGACTTTGTTTCAAACATTTCTTTAACAATTGATGCCACAAGTTTGTTTTCAATTCGATTAGATTGGAAAATAAAACCTCTTTCATGGAACTTGGATGTGAAATTAACAAGACAATTATAATATTGAGTCCAGTAATTTGAATCTTCCATGGATGAAATCATTGAATTTAAATATTCATTGGATTTATAATTAGAATCTTCAATCCCAAAGTATTTATTAAGTACTTTTGTTTTGTAAATGTTTTCTAAAGTATTTGAGGTTTCGTATTGTTCCAAATATTTGAGGAGATTTTGATAGGCAATATTAAAAATTGGAAGAACAATATTTTTACTACCAAGTTCATAATTAAAAATATTAAATGGGATTAATTGTTCTCCAGACATCATAACAATTGAATCAAAGTGATGTTTGTTTTTAAGAACTTTAACAGATGTTTTATGAATCAGCATATTTCCAGCAACTTTGTTAAATGTTTCTTGGTCTAGTTGCCAACCATAAAATTCAACTGGAATTGGTTCATTGTTTCTCTTAGCAAGTACATAAACATTAGAAAAATATCTAGAGACATTTTCCTGGTCTAGTTCAACAGATTCCCCAGAATTTTCATCCATATGGTTAATTGGGGTTTTATTGTTTAAGAACGGATTTTCTAACATAATAGACATTAATAATCTCATCCCAAATAAAATAACAGTTTCTATTATCAATTTTTTTTGTAAATCAGTAAAATTATCACAGGAACGGTAAACAATATCAGACCCCAGTAATTTCCTGGCTAATTATTGGAATTATATTTGTTAATTAGTTAGTTATTTTATAAATTAAAAAAATTTGTGGAAACTAAATTAGAAAAATCCACCCGGGATTTATTCTAACTTAATAAAATAGTTTTTGATATTTTCCTGTTTCGTCTGGTTTAATATAGTCTTGTTTGCACATGTAGTCAATTGACTTGGTAAAAACATTTGGTTCAAGTTCAAAAACCCCAATAGCAGATTTAACAAGCTCAAATAATTCTTCGCGCCCAATAGCTCGGTCTTTATTTTTAAGAACTGAATTAATGACACTGTTGGTAACTTCTTCACGTGTATGAACAATTTCTTCTCTTCGTTGTTGTTCCCAAACAGACCCATAATCAGAATTTGTTAAAAACACTTCAATCAGATTTGTTTTAAATGTTCCTTTAGAAACAAGACACACATTGTCACCTTGGATTTTTAATAATCCTGAAGCAACAAGTGAACCGATAATATCTGAACGGAACTTTTCGGTGTAATTGGAGAAGAATCTAGCTTTTTGTACTAGACCAAGTTCCACACGATCAATATCTGTAAACATTTCCAAAACCATAAATTGAATTGGTAACATTATCAAGTCTTGATTTGCATATGTGACAGATACTTCTCCAAAATGTGGGAACCAGTTAATGATTCGCTTATTAGAATATCTAAGTTCGTAATAGTGTTGGTAGTTGCGTAAATGTTTTCCCAATTGAGTTTGTTTGATTGTGTCAACAATGTTATTTGTAACAATACCTTCTGTTTGATTCACATCCCAATTAGAATAACTGGTTGTAATCACTGTCATTTTGTTATCAAAAGTTCCAGCAGTTAGTTTAGCAAAATTAACATTGTCATCATATGAAAATTCAGTATCAGTAATAACTTTGTTAATCTTGTAACAAAGCTTGTCACCAAATTTCATTTTGAGGAATTGCAAAATATTTTTCTCGCATTCAATATAATCTTGAAATTTACAACTGGGTTTTTTGGTTGGACTTGGGTTTGGACATGCTTCGTATTTACTGATAATATCCATAAGTCTTTTAATTAAGAATTGGTAATACTTGGTTACAAATATGTCTTTGTCTTTTACATTTGACACAAACTTTAATAGTTTAAGTGCCTCAGTTGTTCTATTTTCACAAACCAAGTTATTAATGGTTCCGTGAATTTGTTCAAGTAATTCTTCTGAACTTAGGGATACTGCAATCTTTTGATTAATAATATCTTTGCAATCTTGTTTTTCAACCAATTGGTCAACATATTTAAGAATATTAATTAATTTAAATACATTGGTACTCGCGGATTGTTTGAGAACTTTATCAATCAAACAAACAATTTCTTTGGATAACTCTGAAATTATTTCGTTTTTTCCATCAAATTCAGTTTCCATCACAATCGATGAAAAATCAGCCCAGACATTATCCAATGTAAATTCTATTTCTTCGAGAGTATTTGAACGGATAACATCAGTGAGATTTTCAACAATTAAATGGATAAGAGGTAGACCAAACACTTTAAATTCTTCCCCGACAAATTTATAGTAGGCTTTAACACAAGTACAGAATCGAATGTTATCACTAAGTTTTTGGATTCGTTTGATATTATCAGGAAGAGGATATTCTTCCATATTTACCAGATGTTTCTTGAAAACGTTTCCAATTGTTTTAAGCATTTTGACAAATGTTTCGTTTGAATCATATTTTCCAAGATTTCTTGTGAGAGTTAACAAAGTTTCTATTTCCCCTTTTAGGTTTTTGTCAAACAAAATTACTTGTTCCTCAATAAACAACATGATTAAGCTATCGGAAATAATTAGATTTGTTAATTGTCTGATTCCTTCTTTAACTACTTTGTTTTCTTGTGATTTCATCATTGTGTTCAAGTATTCTAATTTAGCAATAAAGTTTTTAAGAAACTTGTTTAAACTTGAAAATTCAAAACTTTCCTTCTTAATAAATGTACGCATGTTATTTCTGCGTTGTATTAAATAATTTTTAACATGTACATCCATGTTAATGGTAAAATCATCAGCATTAATTCCTTCGAACCAAATTACTTGATTAATGTAATCAGGAATGAGAACACGAATATCTGAATTAAGCAAGTTTTCAAAATAGTTTTCTATTTTTGAAGCAACTTTTTTCTTGTCCTCATTGGCTAAATGATTTTCAATAATTCCAAATTTATCGTAAAGAGACATTAAATATAATGGAAATTATGTATAATTTAAGGTTTATTCAATTTTTTCTTATAAGATAAAATAATGTAAATTAAAAATAATATAAAATAACAAAAATATTTTTAAAATACATGTGGGTTGTATCTAAGCCCATCCAATTTATATAATTTGACTTTAAATGCGCCTTTGGCTGGATCAGTGCCAGGAATTTGAACTGCTTGTCCATCTTCAACTTCTCTATCACCTCTAATTTTAATTGGTATTTTTACAGTGTTCCCGTCCATGTTTCCTTGTACATAATATTCGTATTGATTTGATCCAGGGAATGTTTGTCTTCCAAAAAGATTGTATGCGGTTTCAGTATTATTTCTTAAAACAACACCAAGCATTTGATAGTTATCAGGATGACCACGTGTTGGTAAGTTAATTAATTCTCTAACAGCTCTGTCAGGATAAGCATGTGCTGGTACTCTACGTTCAGGTGGAGCAAAGTCATTAACAATAACATCTTGATCACGCTTAGCAAGAGCAATACGTTTTTCTAATTCTGGACTAATAATAAGTTCTTGTTTCTGTTCTTGTTTCTGTTCTTGTTCTTTTAATTTCTCAGGTAATTCGGCAATTGACTTTGCAATTTTAGATAATATCTGTTCATTGTATTTGTATTCTGGTTCAGCAATATGTTTTTTCTTTTCATTGTGAATATACCAAACAGCTAAACCTGTGAAAACACAAAAAATAATAATTAGATGTGTTTGTGGTAAGCAAATGTTTTCTCCCATTATAATTCAATTAGATTTTTATTTTTATAGTTTAATTTTATGACCAATAATCAAATATAAAATCCAAATAATCAAAATTTTCAGTTTTAATATCGGTTATACATGTTTCTTTTGTTTTTTTAATTTTATAATTTTTATTAACAAAATTAACCAATGGTTTTTTATTTAAACTAAGTAAATTATTTATCATAATAAGTAAATAACAAATCTGCGAGTTGAAAAACTGGGAATCCACAGTTTTTGAAAATTTATTTCCAAAACCAAATTGTTTTTCTATTGACTTTAAGTTTACAAAATCCTTATACTGGATATGATGTAATATTAAGCTACCTATTTTGGTATTAACCAAATTCATAACATCACAATTGTAATTTTGATTGTATTTATCTATCAGTTGAATTATGCTGATTTCAAAATCACTCTTAGACAATTTTTCTCCAGGATATTCTAAACAATTTGCCACAAATTGAACAAAACTTTTTGTATTAATTGGTAGTAAATATTTTTTGTTTATAGCATTTGATGATGTTTTATTAAAATTAAATAAATATTCCATTTGCTCATCATCTTCGTTATTATAATATAAATGCACATCATGAAATTCAACAATATATTCACATGAATTAATATTGGCAAATTGCATTTTCATTAAGTTAAACTATATTTTTATTTTATTAAATAATAAAAAGTAACATAATTGTTGGATTTATCAATATATCTTTTTCTTGGATATATAAATTTTATTTTATTTTTAATTATATACGAACAGATAGCTAAGTTTGTGTCTAATTGAACATCTTCTTCAACACTTAATCTTGAATTAACAAGTAGGGATTTTATAAAAAAATGTTCAATTGAATTTGAAGTTGGTTCTAATTTTAGTCCGTAGTTTAATAATTCTCTGGATAATTTTGTTTGTTCGGAATTTAAATTTGTTAATAACCAAGCCCAAATCCATATGTTTGACTGATTATCAAAATATCCTAACATTTCAAAATCAAAGGTTTTTTCTTTATCACCAAGAATAAAGGTTATTGTGTTTGATTCAAGACTAAATTTAACGTCAGAATCTGACACATCAAAAAAATCTTTATTTAACAAGTTTTGATTATCGTAATGTTGTAATGCCTTTTTAATAAATTGGCTTAAAGAATCGTTGTCCATTATCTAAACTGATAAAAAAATATTTAAACGTTATTTTATTATTATATGTTAATGTATATTTTAGCTTTGTTATTCGGAATAGTAAATTTCTATTTTTTACTATCGGCACTAATTGTAATTTTAAGTTTGTTTACTGAATATGTTCAAGTCCCTTTAATAAATTATGGAGCCAAATTATTCCACTTACCAATTTCCTATACTCTTGAAAGGTCTTATTCTCCACATTCCAACTCAAATATTTTTAATACTATTATGAATCAAAATCAAACCAAACCAGATGAATCAGATAACACAGACGACACAGATGATGCAAATGATGCAAATGATACAGATGATGCAAATGATGCAAACGACACAGACACAGATAAAGAAGAATCAAATATCAAATGTGATTTTTTAAAGCCGGATTTAGTGGAACAATCTCAAGAGTCCAATTCTGACCCAGAAAATAAAACTGAAGAATCAGATGAAGAAACTACTAACAAACAACTCAAATCCAATAGTAAAAAACCAGAAGAAATTTTTATTGACGAAACTTTAGATTAAAATAAAAACTAAAAATATTATTTAAAAAAAAATTATCACAAGTATAATAGATGAATTCTCAAAAAAACATTTGCTTGAATTGTGGTAAATCTGGTCATTTGTTAAAAGTCTGTGCAGAACCAGTGGTATCATATGGCATAATATGTTTTAAATTTGCTAATGAACTTAATGTTAGTAACAAACATATTGAAAATTTTTTTTACAATAAATTTCTTGATATTTGTGAATTTAATTATCAAAATTTAGAAAACATTAAGTATATCCCAATGTTTTACAATAAAATAAAATTACTTATGATAAGAAGAAAAAATAGTCTAAATTATATTGAATTTATTAGAGGTAAATATGATGTTAAAAATAAAGAACATATTGGAAAAATGTTTAAGTTTATGACTAAAGAAGAAAATATTAGGATTAAAACAGAAGATTTTGAAAGTATGTGGAATGACTTGTGGAAAGAAACTGCAAAAAGTAAAGTATATCAAAAAGAATTTTCTAACTCAAAATCAAAGTTTGAAGAACTAAAGTCAAATAATTTCTTTGAACTAACTGAACCTGAAAACTTATCTTCATACCTTGAACCAGAATGGGGATTTCCAAAAGGAAGAAGAAACATGTCCGAAAAAAATTTAGATTGTGCAGTTAGAGAGTTTTGTGAAGAAACAAATTATAGTTTAACTAATATGCATATACTCGAAAGACTAAATTGTTTAGAAGAAGAGTATGAAGGAACAAATCAAGTTAAATACAAACATGTCTATTATATCGGTTCATCTGAAGATGATGAAAACTCAGAATTAAACGATATAAATAATATAAATGAAATTGGGGAAATAGGTTGGTTCACCATTCCTGAAGCATTAGGAAAAATAAGACCATATTATGATTCAAGAATTAAAATAATTCATCAGTTATATTTTTTCATTATTAATTTATTTAGTCAAATTTCATCCGGAAAATCAATTGAATGTTAATTGGATTTTAAAAAATATTTAGATTTTTTTTAAAATTATTTTATAAAATATTATATATGCCTGGAAAATCACCATGTGCAAAAGGAGAAATCCAACGTGTTGGGTATGAATATGACAAAAGCACTGGAACTCATGTAAAAGTTAAACCCACATGTGTTCCGGACAAAGGTAAACCTGGTAAGGGTCCAAAATTAATTACAATTGAAAAGGAAGACCAAGGTTTGTTAACAGAATATGGTTACTCACTAAAAGACTCACACGAGAAAAGAATAAAAGCATTGAAAAAAGCAAATGCAAATGAAGATGAATTAAAAGTATTGAGACATGTTAATGCACTTAGAACATTACAAAAATCAAATGAAAGATATTATAATAAGTTAAATAAGGATTTCAAATGGTTACAAAAAAATTATGATAAAAAAAATGGATAAGTTTTTTATTTATGGCGAGTAAATTCCGTAAGATTTTTTCTATTTTATTGTATATAATTTAATAGTTATGTATTTTAATATTTTATTATTTGCTTGTACTTGTGTTTTTGGAATAACATCTGCAATAGACCAATTACTTGTTGCTAAAACAACTGCTGGTATAATAACTGGGTTTTATAATGACAAAGGAATTAGACAATGGAAAGGCATTCCATATGCAAATCCGCCTGTTGGTAATTTAAGATGGACAACTGCAACACCTACATTACCTTTTATATCAGGTTCATACTCTGCTACATTTGATGCACCAGGATGTCCCCAACAATGCAACTTACCTCCTGGAAATTGTCCTGAATATGGTCAATCTGAAGATTGTCTTTATTTGTCTATTTTTTCTCCTAAAGAACCATCAACTAACCCACAAGGTTATCCAGTAATGTTTTGGATTCACGGCGGTGCTTTTGAGCAAGGATTGGGTAATTGTGCGCTATATGATGGTTCTGATTTAGCATCAAAAAATGTTGTTTCTGTAGTTATCAACTATCGTCTTGGAGTTCTTGGATATATGGCATCAAAATCAATGGAAGGTAATTATGGATTTACTGATCAACAACTTGCCTTAAATTGGACAAAAAATAATATTGGAAGTTTTGGCGGCAACCCATCACAAATAACAATTGCCGGTCAATCGGCTGGTGCCATGAGTACTTCATTACATATGATATCACCTAATTCTAAAGGATTATTTACTGCAGCAATCATGGAATCTAATCCATTAGCATTACCTTATCATACTCGTGATACTGCATCTGCAAATGCTAAATCTGCATTTGAATATCTAAATTGTAGAGAAGATGATGTTGAATGTATGAAATCTAAATCAGTTGAAGAAATTCTTGATGCTCAATCAAATTCTGTAAAGCTAAATCTTAATAATTTGCTAATAAATTTTTTGCCATGGGCTCCGATGGTTGTACCAGGTTCAAGTGTTATCCCAGAGCAAACTTTAACTGCTATTGCTGGTGGCAGGTTTGGAAATGTTCCAATACTTGCTGGTTCTATGTATGACGAAGGTCAATTATTTGTTTATGAACTGTTCACTAAACCAGTTTCTAAAATAGCTTATAAAACTATTATCGAAGGTACTTTTGGTATTAATACTGGAAAACAAGTTTTAAAATATTATCCATTTGATATTGTACCAGATAGTGTTGATGGTCGCGATGCTTTGAATGTTATGGCAACTGATTTACTATTTTATTGTCCATTAAGAAATATTACTGTTGGTATGCAACAAACTCTTGGAATAAGTGCACCAATTAGTTATAATTATCGTTTCAAACATGTTCTTTCATTTGATGCATGGGGTCCAGATTATACTTTTTGTGTAGGTGTTGTATGTCATGGTTCAGAACTTCCATTTGTGTTTAGTGTCTGGTCATTTATTGATGAACATGGTAATAATGTTGAATATTATCCAACATCAGATGAACAAGAATTGGCTGTGGATATGAGTAACGCATGGAGTAATTTTGTAAATAATTATAATCCAAACACTGGTTTACCTACTCTTACCTTTCCCACATATAAATCTGGTGAAAATAAACTTTTAGTACTGGACATACCTGGTAGTGAAATACAACAAAACCCGAGAAGTTTTTATTGTGATTTTTGGGATTCAATTGGTTATTTTTTTTAAAAAAATTGTCTGTAAGGGCAAGAATTAGTTAATTCTTGTTCCTACGATAATATTTTTTTGATTTATCATAAGATAAATCAAAAAAATTGTGTGCTCTTAAAAAAAGCCATAGACTTTGGTCTTCTGTGAGGATAATATTTTTTGATTTATCATAATATAAATCAAAAAAATTGATTCTGAATAATATTACTTAAACACTTGATAAGTATTAATATCAAATGGAAATAAACTATGACATTATTATAAAACATTTGTGCGGAAAACATTCTACTCAAAATATAAAAAATGTTAAAAAAGAGTCTGAACTCTTTAAAACTCAAAAAAACATTTACACCTATGCTAATACATTTCCTGATAAATTTAAGGAATTGTTTAACGAAAAATTTTATCGATATGGAATAACAACGCATGATAATGAACACAATAACATTAGTTTTTGGACATCAGTTCTTACTATACTTGATAAGAATTTTTTGATACCATACACATCTGACGAAATTTCAATGCAAAATCAATTTAAATCCCAATTAATTGACACATACAATAAATCTGAATTATCTGAATTTATTAAAAAACTTGATAAAAACGAAATTAGAGAAAGATTTAAATTAAATCCAGATGTATCTGTTATACAATATGTAGCTGATATGTTGGATATTAATTTTTGGATTTTTGATTTCAAGTCAGAAAAAGTTCAAGTTGTTTATCCCAAAGATATTATGAATCCTTGGAAACAATCTGTATTTCTTGCTAACTATGAAATTATTTGGGAACCAATTATGTGTTTAAAATCAAAGGGAAATGTTACAAGACTATTTGATTATTCACATCAAGTATTTAAAAAACTGTTAGCACTTGATGGAATTGAATATTTTGGTTCCGGTACTAGTGGTAAAGAATTTATATTTGTTGATAATATTAATGATGTTATTAAAGAAGAAAAACAAAAGTTAAAACCAAATGTAAAAGAATTATTAATAGAAGCAGATAATGAAACAGATTCTGATACTGATTCGTCGGTTCATACAGAAGATTCAGCAGACGAATCAAGCAAATATTTTGTTCAAGCCGATGAACTTGAAGAAATAAAAAAATTAAATAAAACTAAAATGACCAAGATGAAAGTGGCGGAGTTAGTTGATATAACAAAAAAATTAAATATAAAAATTACTAAGGCAAATCCAACTAAAGCAGTTTTAATGGAATCTATTCTAAATAAAATTTCTAGTAACTAATTAAAACTAGAAAGCCCGTTTGTTTACAAATTAAAAATATCTTTAATTAATAATGATTATAATTCGGATTATAGTTTTATTTATATTTTTAATATTTGTTGAAAAATACCCAAAATTAAAAGCATATACATCCGATACTAAATTTAACTTTTATAGATCATTGATGTGTATGTTTTTTGCATTATATTCACTTGATAACACAATTAATAATCTAGGTCCGGGTTATGCTAAACCTTTTGATTATAAAACAGATGGTTTTACCGATATATATGAATGGTTTGTTGCATATTTGGTTTTAGACATTGGAAAAATGGCATGGATGAAAAATACTCGATGGGATTTATATGCACATCACATATTGTGTTTAGCAACTTGTGCTGTAACTTATTACTACGGAAAAATTGGTTTTTTAACTAATTTAGCATTAGTAGCTGAAGCCATAAGCATTGTATCTGGTATTGATTCTCAATTTATGGAAGATAAAGAAATGGAAAAATCAAAAGCATGTAAAGTATATCGAAAAAACATTATTAAATATTTACGCCAGCCTTTATGGGTTCTAATCTTTTTATTAACTTTGTACCACGCACACAGTTTGCCTTCTGTTCTTTTCTGGAACTTAATTATTTCTCCACCTATTATGATTTACTTGGACAATTACTGGGAAAAGAAATGTGACAAGGTTATAGATAGCGCATAAGTTTGCTTTAAATTATAATTTATTCAAGTATGATTTAAAGCCAAATTTTTATTATTTAGTTAATGTGTATTATTAGTGAACCCGTCGAATCTGTTGCTAAGACTAAAATTCTAGTAGCTCCTGATGCAACCGGAACCCGTCAATTAACTGTTTATTCCAATG
>JACCDO010530280.1_pt1 | contig 20757 bp, 11 predicted proteins | sample 7446101 | NCBI WGS metagenome assembly JACCDO01 (sample SAMN15323440, study PRJNA562643) | freshwater metagenome | isolation source: river surface water | place: USA:Blue River Watershed | collected 2017-08-16
CACGGAAGTAGACCTCAACTGGATCGACGAGTCCGGCGAACGCCGTCTCTACGGCAGCCTCAAGCCCGGCGAAGAGCGCGATCAAAACACCTTCGCCGGCCACGCCTGGCTCGTCACCGCCAAGAACGGCGAGACCCTCGCCGTCTTCGTCGCCGAGGACCGCCCCGCCGTCGCCTCCATCACCGACACCTTCGATTTCGCCCCGGCCCGTCCGTCGCGCGCCGCCCAGGCCGCCGAGCGCCGCCAACGTGAGAACCGACCCGAGGGCGTCCGCTCGCCCGACGGCCGCTGGGAGGTCGTCGTCCGCGGCGACAACCTCGCCCTTCGCGACGTCCGCGCCGGCAAGGAGGAGTCGCTCACCCACGACGCCCACGCCCTCTCCAGCTACGCCCGCAACGTCGAGGCGCTCCGCGCCATGGAGATGGAATACGACACCCGCGAGCCCGAGCGCCCCGAGCCGGAGGTCTACTGGTCGCCCGACTCCAAGCGCTTCGTCGCCATGCGCCACACCCCCGGCGGCCAGCGCCGCGTGACCATGGTCCAGTCCTCCCCGCCCGACCAACTCCAGCCCAAGCTCGTGGTCATCCCCTACCTCAAGCCCGGCGACGCCGTCCCCTACGCCAAGCCCCACCTCTTCGAGGTCGAGGCCCGCCGCGAGATCCCGGTCGACGACGCCCTCTTCGCCAATCCCTGGTCCATCGGCGACGTCCGCTGGGCCGCCGACTCGGGCGAGTTCACCTTTCTATTCAACCAGCGCGGTCACCAGGCGCTCCGCATCCTCGGCGTCGACGCCGCCACCGGCTCCGTCCGCCCCGTGGTCGACGAGACCAGCCGCACCTTCATCTGCTACTCCGGCAAGTTCTTCTCCGAATACCTCGGCGAGACCGGCGAGATCATCTGGATGTCCGAGCGCGACGGCTGGAACCACCTCTACCTCTACGACGCCAAGACCGGCCGCGTGAAAAACCAGATCACCCGCGGCGACTGGGTCGTCCGCGGCGTCGAGCGCGTCGACCGCGAGAAACGCCAGGTCTGGTTCACCGCCTCCGGCAAGAACCCCGGCGAGGACCCGTATCACATCCATCACTACCGCGTCGGCTTCGACGGCTCGGGCCTCGTCGCCCTCACCGCCGGCGACGGCACCCACTCCGTGGCCTATTCGCCCGACCGCCGCTACCTCCTCGACACCTGGTCGCGCGTCGACCTCGCGCCGATCACCGAGCTCCGCCGCGTCTCCGACGGCTCCCTCGTCTGCCGTCTCGAGGAGGCAGACGTCTCCGAACTCCTCGCCGACGGCTGGCGCGCCCCCGAGCGTTTCTCCGCCAAGGGCCGCGACGGCCAGACCGACATCTACGGCGTCATCCAGCGCCCGAAGGATTTCGATCCCGCGAAAAAGTATCCGGTCCTCGAAGACATCTACGCCGGCCCGCAGGATTCGTTCACCCCCAAATCCTTCCGCGCCAAGCATCGCTCCCAGGACCTCGCCGACCGCGGCTTCATCATCGTGAAGCTCGACGGCATGGGCACCTCCAACCGCTCCAAGGCCTTCCACGATGTCGCCTGGAAAAACCTCGGCGACGCCGGTTTCCCCGACCGCATCGCGTGGATCCGCGCCGCCGCCGCCGCGCACCCCGAGATGGATCTTTCCCGCGTCGGACTCTTCGGCACCTCCGCCGGCGGCCAGAACGCCCTCGGCGGCCTCCTCTTCCACGGCAACTTCTACCGAGCCGCCGTCTCCGACAGCGCCTGCCACGACAACCGCATGGATAAGATCTGGTGGAACGAGCAGTGGATGGGCTGGCCGATCGACGAGAGCTACGTCCGCAGCTCCAACGTCGTCAACGCGCCCAAGCTCACCGGCAAACTCCTCCTCATGGTCGGCGAGCTCGACAAGAACGTCGACCCCGCCAGCACCTACCAGGTCGTCGACGCCCTCATCCGCGCCGACAAGGATTTCGAGCTCCTCGCCGTTCCCAACGGCGGCCACGGCATCGCCGGCACACCCTACGGCTCCCGCCGCCTCGCCGAGTTCTTTACCCGCGTCTTCCTCACGCCCGCCTCGCAATGAGCCGCGCCGTCTCCCGCCTCCTGCCCGCCGCCGCGCTCTCGTTCCTTTCCATCGTGTCCAGTCCAGCCCAGCCCGCCGAAGACCGTCGCCTCCAGGACTTCTTCCACGCCTACCTCGAAGAGAATTTCCGTCGCCAGCCCACGGCCGCGACCGCGCTCGGCGATCACCGTTACGACGCGCGGCTCGACGACATCTCCCCGGCGGCCCGCGCCGGCTGGGGCGAGCTCGCGCGTCGCACGCTCGAGGAGCTGCCGCGCGCGGTCGATTTCCAGCGCCTGTCCCGCGACGGCCAGATCGACTTCGAAGTTCTTCGCAACGAACTCGCCTTCCAACTCTGGACCGCCACGCAGCTCCGCCCCTTCGAGACCGATCCGCGCACCTACGGCCGCTACCTCAACGACAGCGTCTACGCCCTCGTCGCCCAGTCCACCGCGCCGAAGGAGACCAACGTCGCCAACACCCTCGCCCGCCTGGCCGAGATGCCGCGCATCCTCGCCGAAGCCCGCCGCTCCCTCACCCGTCCCGCCGCGCCCGTCCTCGAGACCGCCATCCGCCAGAATCTCGGCGCGATCGCCTTCTACGAGAGCGAGCTCCTCTCCTACGTCGGCCAGACTCCCCGCCGCGACGAGCTCGCCGAAGCCGCCGCCAAGGTCGCCGACGCCCTGCGCGAGCATCAGACTTTCCTCGAAAGCCTGCGCGAACGCGCCGATCCCGAGTGGCGCCTCGGCCGGGACAGGTTCGCCGAAAAATTCGCCTTCGAGATCGGCGCCGCCGTCACGCCCGAGCAAAACCTCGCCGACGCCGAGGCCGAGTTCACCCGCGTCCACCAGGAGCTCCACGTCATCGCCCGCCAGCTCTGGCCGCGCTACTTCCCCGACCGCGTCCCGCCGCCCGACGATCCCGCCGGCCGCCTCGAACTGGTCCGCGCCGTCACCGGCGAGGTCAACCGCGAGCACCCCGACGCCGCCGGCTTGTTGACCGCCGTCCGCGCCACCGTCGCAGACCTCAAGACCTTCATCACGAAGCACGGTTATCTCCGTCTGCCCGAGCCCGACCGCTGCTCGATAATCGAGATGCCCGAGTTCCGCCGCGGCAATTCGCTCGCCTACATGGAGAACTCGCCGCCCCTCGATCCCGAGTGCCCGAGCTACTACGCCGTCAGCCCGCCGCCCGCCGATTGGACCGAGGAGCAGAAACGCAGCTTCCTCGAGGAATACAACGGCCACATGCTCAAGATCCTCACCCTGCACGAGGCCTACCCCGGCCACTACGTGCAGCTCGAGTATGCCAACCGCCACCCCTCGCTCATCCGCCGCGTCCTCCAGTCCGGCAGCTACATCGAGGGCTGGGCCGTCTACAACGAGGTCTCGATGCTCGACGCCGGCTACGGCGACGGCGACCTGCGCCTCCGCCTCATGCAGCTCAAGTTCTACCTCCGCGCCGTGGTGAACTCGATCCTCGACTACAAGATGCACTGCACCGCCATGACCGACGACGAGGCCATGCGCCTGCTTGTCGACGGCGCCTTCCAATCCGAGGGCGAGGCGAAGCTGAAGGTCATCCGCGCCAAGCAAAGCTCCGTGCAACTCAGCACCTACTTCGTCGGCCGCATGGCACACTACCGGCTTCGCCAAAGCATCCAGCGCGAACTCGGCGACGCCTTCGATCTCGGCCGCTACCACGAGGCCGTGCTGGGCATCGGCTCCGTCCCTCCCAAATACATGCCCGAACTCGTCCGCCTCCGCCTCGCCCGGCCGCGTTAAAAAGTAGCGCAGGTTTCCAACCTGCATCCGTCGTCTCGTATTCGCCCTAGTCTCCTCACCGTCTTCATGCCCACCCCCGGCTCCCCGGCCCAGCGATCGCCCTCCACCCCGCCCGGAGCCGCCGCCAGCCGCCGGCACCCGCGCGGCCTCGCCACGCTCTTCTTCACCGAGATGTGGGAGCGTTTCAGCTACTACGGCATGCGCGCCCTGCTCGTGCTCTTCATGGTCGACGCCACGCGCGGCGGCATGGCGCTCGACGACAAGACCGCCACCGCGATCTACGGACTCTACACCGCCGCCGTCTATCTGATGTCGCTTCCCGGCGGCTGGCTCGCCGACCGCCTCTGGGGCGCGCAACGCGCCGTCTGGATCGGCGGCGTGATCATCGCCCTCGGCCACTTCACCCTCGCCCTGCCTTGGACGCAGACCTTCTACCTCGGCCTCGTCCTCGTCGTGATCGGCAGCGGCGTGCTCAAGCCCAACATGAGCGGCCTCGTCGCCGAGCTCTACCCCGAGGGCGGCGCGCGTCGTGACGCCGGCTTCACCATCTTCTACATGGGCGTCAACCTCGGCGCCGCCATCGGCCCGTTGATCTGCGGTTTGCTCGCCACCCGCGTCGGCTGGCACTGGGGCTTCGGCGCCGCCGGTGTCGGCATGGTGCTCGGCCTCGTCCAGTTCCACCTCTCCCGCTCCTGGCTCGGCCAGGCCGGCCTCCAGCGCGGCCACGACAGCCCGCTCCATCTCGCCGAGCGCGTGCTCCTTTTCGGCGGCACCGCCGCCGTAGTCCTCGTCACCGCCCTCGCCGTCACCGGACTCATCACCCTGAACCCCGTCGCCATCGCGCACTGGGCCACCTACGTCATCCTCGCCATCGCCGCCGCCTACTTCGCCGGCGTCTTCGCCCTCGGCCGCCTCGACCCGACCGAGAAAAAACGCGTCTCGATGATCCTCGTCCTCTTCTTCGCCTCCGCCCTCTTCTGGGCCGGCTTCGAGCAGGCGGGCTCCTCGTTCAACCTCTTCGCCGAACGCTACACAGACCGGCAGATCGATTGGTTGAACTACACCGTGCCCGCCGCCTGGTTTCAGGCCCTCGGCCCCGTCTTCATCATCGCGCTCGCGCCCGCCTTCGCCGCGCTCTGGGTCTGGCTCGCGAAACGCCAGCTCGATCCCTCGATCCCGGTGAAGTTCGGCCTCGGCCTCCTCCTCCTCGCCGCCGGTTTCGTCGTCATGGCCGGCGCCTCGCGCGTCGTCGCCGCCGGCGATTCGGCGCTGCCCACCTGGCTCATCACCACCTACCTCCTGCACACCTTCGGCGAACTCTGCGTCAGCCCCGTCGGCCTGAGCTCCGTCACCAAACTCGCCCCGCGCCGCTTCGTCGGCCAGATGATGGGCATCTGGTTCCTCGCCACCTCCCTCGGCAGCCTCATCGCCGGCCTCCTCGCCGGCGAATTCCACGCCGACCGCGTCGCCGAGTGGCCCGCGATGTATCTCCAGATCATCCTCCTGCATCTCGCCGCCGGCCTGCTCCTGATCACCTTCGCCCGCCCCATCAAACGCCTCGTCGCCGGCGCGCGTTAGCCGACTCCGTTAAGACGCCCGGAGGGAGGATGTGGCCGATGGAGGGCGGACCGCCGTGTCCGCCTTTCCTGATCCGCAGGGGACGGAGCCCCGCCCTCCACATGACGTTAACGGAGGGGGGCCGGTCTCTTTTGAAGACATCTCCTTACCATCCGGTCCTGCCTTTTCGGTTTATAGTGCGGCTTTCGCTTCGACGCTAAAATCCATTCTTTCCTTCCGGGATTTGATCCCGGAAGGCTCGGGCCTCTTCACCTTCTGGAGCCCCCAGGTCCCTGCCCCCATGATCCCCCGCCCCCGCCATTCCCTGCCGCTTCTCGCCGCCGCCCTCGCGTTTCTGCTCACGCCGGCCGCGCCGGCCGCCACCGCCGCCGCTTCGGCGAAAGCCGCCGCCCACTCCACCTTCACCGTCGACGGCGCCTGGTGCTGGTTCAGCGATCCGCGCGCGATCTATCGCAAGGGCAGGATCTACGCCGGCTGGATGACGAGCGACGGCTCCGTGCAGATCGGCGAGATGGACTCCGCCACGGGCGCGGTCCGCACCGCCACCCTCGCCGAAAACTTCGAGGTCGACGACCACGACAACCCCGCCCTGCTCTTCCTCCCCGACGGACGCCTCGCCGTCTTCTACTCGCTTCACGCCAAGGGCGACATGCGCCTGCGCATCACCACGCGGCCCGAGGACATCGGTGCCTGGACCCCCGAGCGCTCCCTCGGCTTCGAGGGCGCCGGCAGGCAAGGCGTCACCTACGCCAACCCCGTCCTCCTCTCCGAGGAGAAAAACGCGATCTACCTCTTCTGGCGCGGCTCCGACTTCAAACCCACCTTCTCCGTATCCAAAGACCTCGGACAAACCTGGAGCGCCCCCCGCACGCTGCTCCGCGGCGCCGGGGCCGGCGCCGACAACCGCCCCTACGTCAAGGTCGCCAGCGACGGCCGGAAACGGATCTTCTTCGCCTTCACCGACGGCCACCCGCGCAACGAGGCGAAAAACAGCCTCTACTTCCTGCGCTACGAGGACGGCGTGTTCACCCGGGCCGACGGCACCCGCGTCGGCGGCATGGACGATCTCCCGCTCGACCCCGCCAAGTGCGAACGCGTCTACGACGGCGCCACCGCCGGCCGCGCCTGGGTATGGGACATCGCCTGGCGACAAAACCAGGTCGCCGTCGCCTACACCCGCCTGCCCGCCGAGACCGACCACCGTTACCATTACCTGCGCTGGGATGGAAAACAGTGGCTCGACTCGCCGATCACCGCGGCGGGCGGCTGGTTCCCGCGGACCCCGCCCGGAAAGACGGAGCGCGAACCGCACTACTCCGCCGGCATCGCCATCGACCAATACTACATCGACACCGTCTACCTCTCCCGCCCCGTCGACGGAGTCTGGGAAATCGAAAAATGGCGCTCCGCCGACAAGGGTGCCTCCTGGCGCCACGAGCCCGTCACGCGCGCCTCCACCGCCGGCAACGTCCGACCCTTCGTGATTCGCAACGCCCCCCGCGGCGAACCCTACCTCATGTGGATGAACCTGAGCGGCCGCTACGTCCACTACACCGACTACCTCACCTCGCTCCAGATCAACCGCCGCGAAAGCGTCGCCCTGCCCGCGCTCTCCGACGCGCTCGAGCCCGCCGCCGTCCTCGCCTCCCTGCGCCGCGTCGGCGACTGGGACCTCGCGCAAGACTGGCGCATCCGCGCCGACGACTGGATCGCCGGCGTCCGCCACACCGGCCTCGTGGCCCTCGCCGACCTGAGCGGTGACGCGAAATACCGCGACGCCTTGCGCGACATCGGCGAAGCCGGCGAGTGGAAGCTCGGCCCGGCCAAATATTTCGCCGACGACCACTGCATCGGCCAGACCTACGCCGACCTCTTCCTGCGCGAACGCGACCCGCGCATGATCGCGCCCATGCGCGCCCACTTCGACGCCATCCTCGCCGAGCCGAAGGACGACGACCTCGATTTCACCCGAAAAGGAGCCTTCGAAAAATGGTCCTGGTGCGACGCCCTCTTCATGGGCCCGCCCGCCTGGATCCGCCTCTGGAAGGCCACCGGCGACACGCGTTACCTCGATTTCGCGGTCACGAACTGGTGGAAGACCAGCGACTACCTCTACGACAACGAGGAACACCTCTACTTCCGCGACAGCTCGTATTTCACCAAGCGCGAGGCCAACGGCCAAAAGGTCTTCTGGAGCCGAGGCAACGGCTGGGTCATGGGCGGCCATGTCCGCATGCTCCAGTTTCTCCCCAAAGACCATCCGGCGCGCCCGCGCTTCGAGGAGCAGTTCCGGCAGATGTCCGCGAAGCTGCTTTCCATCCAGCAGCCCGACGGCATGTGGCGCTCCAGCCTGCTCGATCCGAAGAGTTATCCCGCGAAGGAAGCCAGCGGCACCGGCCTCATCACCTACGGCCTCGCCTGGGGCGTGAACAACGGCCTGCTCGAGCGCGACCGCTACGCCCCCGCCGTGGCCAAGGCCTGGCAGGCCCTCGTCTCCTGCGTCGCCCCCGACGGCCGGCTCACCCATGTCCAGCCGGTGGGCGCCGACCCGCAGCGCTTCGATCCCCGCAGCACGGACGCCTTCGGCGTCGGCGCCTTCCTCCTCGCCGGCAGCGAAGTCCATCGCATGGCCGACTCCCCTCGCCCCCCCCGCCATGCCTCCTCGAATCCCCGCAACGGCCCGCGCTGAAACCCGCCTTCGCTTCGTTTCCGTCGCCCTCGGCGCCACGCTCGTGCTCGCGGCGGCGACCTCGACCCACGGCGCGCCCGCCGAGACCGGCCGCGCCATCATCACCATCGACGCCTCGCGTCCCGGCCCCGCGGTCAACCCGCGCATGTATGGCGTCTTTCTCGAGGAGATAAACCACTCCGTCGACGGCGGCCTCTACGGCGAACTCGTGCGCAACCGCGGCTTCGAGGACTCGCGCGAACCCGAGGGCTACGTCCACGCCCACGGACGCTGGGAAAACCGCGCCGGCTTCCCCGCCGGCTTCGAACGCTTCGGCTACCGCACCGACGGCGTGCCCTTCTGGACGCTCCTCTGCGAGGGCTCCGCGCGCGGCGCGATGCACCTCGAAAAAACCGGCGGCCTCACGCCCGAGTCCGCCTATTGCCTGCGCATCGACGCCGAGGCCGTCGACGCCGGCGGACGCCTCGCCGTCGCCAACGAAGGTTTCTTCGGCATCGGCGCGAAAGCCGGGGCCCGTTACCACCTCTCTCTCACCGCCCGCGCCACCGCGCCTTTCGCCGGACCGCTCCGCGTGCGCCTCGAAAACGCCCAAGGCGTCCCCTGCTCCGACGAGATCACGCTCTCCGGCATCGGCGCCGACTGGACCCGCCTCAGCGGCGTGCTCACCGCCTCCGCCACCGACCCGAAGACGCGCCTCGTCGTGAGCGTCGGCGCCGCCGGCACCGTCTGGCTCGACTTCGTTTCCCTCTTTCCGGAGCGCACCTGGAAAGATCGCCCCAACGGCCAGCGCGCCGATCTCGCGCAACTCATCGCCGACCTGCGCCCGGGCTTCGTGCGCTTCCCCGGCGGCTGCGTCGTCGAGGCCGGCTCGCTCGAGACCGCCTACGACTGGAAACTCACCGTCGGCCCCGTCGAATCGCGCGCCGAACGCTGGGGCCCCTGGAGCCAGCGCCGCACCCAAGGCATGGGCCTGCTCGAGTATCTCCGATTCTGCGAGGACCTCGGCGCCGAGCCGCTCTACGTCGGCTTCGCCGGCCAGACCTGCATCTTCCGCGCCCGCGAACACATCCCGATGGAGGACATGCCCGCCATCCGCGACAACCTCCTCGACGCGGTCGAGTTCGCCAACGGCGCGCCCGACACCCGCTGGGGCGCCCTGCGTGCGAAGGCCGGTCGCGCCGAGCCCTTCGACCTCAAGCTCCTCGAGATCGGCAACGAAAACCAGGGTCCCGAGTTCGGCCGCCGCTACCGCTTCATCCAAGAGGCGGTCGCCGCGCGTTTCCCCAAGATCACCACCATCGCCGACCTGTCCTTCACCAGCCGCGAGTCGCTCGGCGGCGCGCACTTCGACATCGAGGACCAGCACTACTACAACTCGCCGCGCTGGTTCGCCTCCGGCTTCCGCATGTTCGACGGCCGCGACCGCGCCCTCCCGCCGCTCTACCTCGGCGAGGTCGCCTCGACCACCGGCGAGGCCGGCCCCACCCGCGGCAATCTCCGCGCCGCCTTGTCCGAAAGTGTTTTCCTCCTCGGCTGCGAACGAAACGCCGACGTCGTCCGCATGGTTTCCTACGCGCCCCTCCTCGGCCACGTCGAGGGCCGCACCGAGTTGCCCGAGGCCCCGCCGCCCTGGCATGCGATGATCTACTTCGACGGCACGCGCGCCTACGGCACCGCCTCCTATCAGGCTTGGAAAATGCTCGGCACCAATCGTCCCGACCGCGTGCTCCGCTCCGACCTCGCCTTCCCCGACGCCGCGCCCTTCGCCGTGCGCGGCGAGATCGGCCTCGGCACCTGGGCCGACTCCGCCGAGTTCAAGGACGTGCGCGTCGAACGCGACGGCCAGGTCGTCTACCAATCCGACTTCGCCCGCGGCACCGAGGGCTGGCGCCCCGCCTCCGGCCGCTGGTCCGTCGTCGACGGCGCCTACCGCCAAAGCCGCCCCGGCCAGGGCTTCGCCTACTTCGGCGATCCGTCGTGGCAGGATTACACGCTCACGCTTCGCGCCCGCCACCTGAAGGGTCCGGAGGGATTTCTCGTCGTCTTCGGCCGCCAGGACAAAAGCCGCCTCTGGTGGAATCTCGGCGGTTGGGGCAACAGCCAGCACGCGGTGGAGCAAAACCAAACCGTCCTCGGCGCCCCCGCCCGCGGCCGCCTCGAATCCGAACGCTGGTATGACGTGAAGGTCGAGGTCCGCGGCGCCCGCGTCCGCTGCTTCCTCGACGGCGCGCTCGTCCATGAGACCGAGGCCGCGCGCGAGGAAACCTTCTTCACCGTCGCCGGCCGCGACGAAGCGACCGGCGAGATCGTGCTCAAGGCCGTCAACCTCGCCGCCGCTCCCGTCTCCGCCGAGCTGCGTCTCCCCGGCCTCACCTTCTCCGCCGGTCGCGAGCTCGTGCTCACGTCGCGCTCGCTCGACGACAACAACCGCCTCGATGCCCCGCTCGCCGTGAGCCCGACCGAACGCGCCTTCCCCGCCGCAGGCGAGCGCCTCGCCCACGACTTCCCGCCCCGCTCACTCACCGTCCTGCGATTGACCGAAAAAAGTAGCCCGCCCGCTCGCTGACGCCCCTCTAGCACCACTCCGTTAGCTTCTCATGGAGGGCGGGGCGCCGTCCCCGCCACGACGAATTCGCGCCCCCCCCGAAAGGCGGACACGGTGGTCCGCCCTCCATCGGATCCCATCCCCTGGGAATCTTAACGAGGTAGTTCTCGGCTTCGTCTTTAGCCCCGAAGCCAGGCCACCGGCCTATCACTCCACGTTCTCCCCGCGATAGAAGCGGTCGAACAACGCAAACGCCTCCGGGTCGTATTTCCGCAATCCCTCCGGCCCGTTCTCCGGCTTCGGCCCGCTCATCTTGAGATCTCCTCGCGTGCCAAAATACCACATCGAGAGCTCCGCGAAATACTCGTGCTCATTCGAGCCCGCGTAACCGCCGACCCACCGCCCCTTCTCGAGCGACGCCCGGTATTGTCGCGCAAAACGCTCCCGCTCCGCCCGCGTCATGCCATAACCTTGGATCGCGTGCGCGAACTCGTGCACGCAGATGTCGCGCCCGCGGTAGCGATCCTTCCGCAGTCGCAGCAGGTTCTCCTCGCCGCAGGACACTTCGCGCCCGCCCATGCCGCGCGTTCGCTCGTCGCGCGTGAGGCCGCCATATTCCGCGATCGGCTTCCCCTTGTCGTGACGCCACTCCGGCAAATCGGTCGTCACCTGGTCCTTCCCGATGATGTGCAAGCTCACCCCCTGCTCCGCCAGCTTCGCCCGGATCCGCGGCAGTTTGCCGAGCATCCGCTCCAGTCGCTCCTCCGCGGCGACCAGCGCGGCGTCCGAGACCACCGCGTGCGCCTTGATCGGGATACCGTGGTAATCGAGCCGCTTCGAAAAGAACCCGCTCTCCGGCGGCTCGATCGACGCGATCTTCGCCGCGACCGCCCTGTCCCGCGCCGATTCCGGCGCCACGCCCGCGCAACCCGCCCAAGCCAGGATCAAGAACGCCGCCACACCGAACCGGATCGTCTTCATCGCCGTAACGTGACCGCCCGACCTCCCTCGCTCAACCGCGCGCGTTTTGTCTCATAAAAATACAAGCCGGTCCTCGACGCGCCGCGTTGCCTCCCGCCCCGCTCCGCCGCCTCATCAGCCCAACGCCTTCGCCCATGGTCTCCCCGATGCTTCGCCAGCCCGCCCCCGCCGTCTTCCGTCTCGCCCTCCCCGTTTTGCTCGTGACGCAAGCCGCGCTCTCCGCCGCGGAACCGGCCCCTTCGCCGAAAAGCACCCCGGTGCCCCTCGTCGCGCCCGCCCTCCCGCTCTCCGCCGTCCGCCTGACCGGCGGCCCGCTGAAACACGCGCAGGACCTCGACGCCGCCTACCTGCTTAAACTCGAGCCCGACCGCATGCTCTACCACCTCCGCGAGCGCGCCGGCCTCAAGCCCAAGGCCGCTTCCGGCTACGGCGGCTGGGACGGCGGCGGCCGCCAGCTCACCGGCCACATCGCCGGCCACTACCTCTCCGCCGTCAGCCTCATGTATTCGTCGACCGGTGACGCCCGTTTCAAGGAGCGCGCCGACTACCTCGTGTCCGAGCTCAAGCTCATCCAGGACGCGCAGGGCGACGGCTACATCGGCGGCCTCCAGGCCGAGGTCCGGGTCGACGGCAAGAAGCAGCTCGTCGACGGCAAGCGCCGCTTCGAGGAGCTCGCCAACGGCGTCATCGAGAGCGGCGGCTTCGACCTCAACGGCATGTGGTCTCCCTGGTATGTGCAGCACAAGCTCTACGCCGGCCTCCGCGACGCCTACCGCCACACGGGCAACCGGACCGCCCTCGAGGTCGAGGTGAAGTTCGCCGAATGGGCCGACGGCATCCTCTCGAAACTGAGCGACGAGCAGATCCAAAAGATGCTCGCCACCGAGTTCGGCGCGATGAACGAAATCTTCGCCGACCTCTACGCCGACACCGGCGACACACGCTGGCGTCGCGCCTACCGCTACTTCGAGCACCGCGCCCTCGTCGACCCGCTCGCCGAGCACCGCGACGTGCTCGCCGGCAAACACGCCAACACCCAGGTCCCGAAGCTCTACGGCGACCTCGTCTACCACCTTCACACCGGCGAGGCGAAAGCCGGCGCCGCCGCGAATTATTTCTGGGACATCGTCGCCCAGGACCACAGCTACGCCACCGGAGGCCACGGCAAGGACGAGTATTTCGGCCCGCCGCGCCAACTGAGCAACCGCGTCGACGGCCGCACCGCCGAGACCTGCAACACCTACAACATGCTCAAGTTCGCGCGGACGCTCTTCGCCGTCCGTCCCGACGCGAAATACGCCGAGTTCGAGGAGCGCGCGCTCTTCAACCACATCCTCGCCTCGATCGACCCCGAGGACGGCCGCACCTGCTATATGGTCCCGGTCGGCCGCGGCGTCACCCGCGAGTATCAGGACATGCAGGACGGCTTCACCTGCTGCGTCGGCAGCGGCATGGAGAGCCACGCCCTCCACGGCGACGGCCTCTACCACGTCTCCGCCGACCAACAAACCTTCTGGGTCAACGTCTACGCCCCCTCCACCGCCGACTGGGCCGCGCGCGGCGCGAAACTCGCCGTCGCCACCGATTTCCCCGAGGGCGAATCCGTCACGCTTTCCCTCGGTCTCGCCCGGCCGGAAAGCTTCACCCTCGCGCTCCGCCGCCCCTCCTGGGCCGAGAAGGGCTTCACCGCCTCGCTCAACGGCGAGCCTCTCGCCGCGCCGGTCGTCGAGGGCGGTTATCTCCGCATCGCCCGCGAGTGGCGCGACGGCGACCGTGTCGAACTGCGCCTGCCCAAGACGCTCCGCGCCGAGGCCCTTCCCGACAACCCGCGCCGCGTCGCGCTGCTCTGGGGCCCGCTCGTGCTCGCCGGCGATCTCGGCCCCGAGGATCGCCGCGTCGACGCCGGCTCGCGCGCCCCGGTCTTCGTCAGCGACGAGCCCGAGGTCTCCGCCTGGCTGCGTCCCGTCGCGGGCCGCCCCGGCGTTTTCCGCAGCGAGGGCGCCGGCCGCGACCACGACGTCGAGCTCACGCCCTTCTACCGCCTGCACCGCCGCACCTACGCCGCCTATTGGGACCTGTTCACCACCACCGAGTGGAAGGCCCGGGCCGCCGAACTCGAGCGCGAGGCCGAGGCGCTGCGCCGTCTCGAGGCCGCCACCGTCGCCTACGTCCAACCGGGCGAAATGCAGCCCGAGCGCGACTTCAACCAGCAGGGCGAGGACACGTCCCCCGAACGCACGATGGGCCGGGCCGGACGCCGCGGGCGCAAGTGGTTCTCCTTCGACCTGCCCGTCGACGCCACGCAACCCGCCGCGCTGGTCGTGACCTACTGGAACGACGAGTGGCGCAAGCGCAGTTTCGAGATCCTCGTCGACGGCGAACGCATCGCCGAGCAGACGGTCGAGAAAGGCGGCGAGCCGCGTTTCTTCGACGTGCGCTACGTCCTTCCCGCGACGTCGATCGCCGGCAAACAAAAGGTCACCGTCCGCTTCCAAGCCACCCACGGCGCCGAGATCGCCGCCGTCTACGGCATCCGCAGCATCCGCTCCGCGCTCGCGGATCAAACAGCCCCCGCGCCCGCTCCCACGCCTTCGCCATGAAACCGACCTTCGCCGACATCCAGGCCGCCGCCGCGCGCATCCACGGCCACGTCGCCGTCACGCCCTGCGTCCACGCGGTCACCTTGTCGAGGATCACCGGCGCGGAGGTGTTTCTCAAATTCGAGAACCTCCAGTTCACCGCGTCCTTCAAGGAGCGCGGCGCCCTCAACAAGCTCCTCCTGCTCACGTCCGAGGAGCGGGCCCGCGGCGTGATCGCCATGTCCGCCGGCAACCACGCCCAGGGCGTGGCCTACCACGGCAAACGCCTCGGCATTCCGGTCGTCATCGTCATGCCGCGCCACACGCCCGACGTGAAGGTCGAGCACACCCGCGAGCACGGCGCCGAGGTGATCCTGCACGGCGAAAACCTCCAGGAGGCCGCCGCCTTCGCCCGCGCGCTTTGCAAGGAGCGGAACCTCGTCTTCGTCCACCCCTACGACGACGCCGAGGTCATCGCCGGCCAGGGCACGCTCGCGCTCGAGATGCTCGCCCAGCAGCCGGAGCTCGACACCTTGATCGTCCCCATCGGCGGCGGCGGCCTGCTCGCCGGCATCGCCGTCGCGGCCAAGGCGCTCAAGCCGTCCATCGAGCTCATCGGCGTGCAGTCGGACCGCTTCCCCGCCATGGCCGCCCGCCTGCGCGGCGAGCAGATGCCCTGCGCGCCCTACACCGTCGCCGAGGGCATCGCGGTGAAGGAACCCGGCGAGATCACGACCGCCCTGATCCGCGAGCACGTGAAAGAGATCACCCTCGTCTCCGAGCGCGAGATCGAGGACGCGCTTCTCCTCCTCCTCCAAATCGAGAAAACCGTGGTCGAGGGCGCCGGCGCCGCCGGTCTCGCCGCCTTGATCCAGATGAAGGATCGGCTGCGTGGCCGCAAAGTCGGCCTCCTCCTCTGCGGCGGCAACATCGACCTCTTCAACCTCTCCTCGATCATCCAGCGCGGCCTCGTGCGCGGAGGCCAGATCGTCAGCCTGCGCGTGGAAACCCGCGACGTGCCCGGCGCGCTCGCGGAAGTCTCGGCGCTCATCGGCCGAGGCGGCGGCAACATCATCGAGGTCCACCATCAGCGGACCTTCGCCGATCAGCCGCTCCAGAACGTGGCGATCGATTTTCTTCTGCGCACGCGCGGCCCGAGCCACTCCGAGCAGATCATCGCCGCGCTCCGCGCCGGCGGTTGCCGCGTCAGCCCGACCGGCCACTGATCTCACTTTGTTACGCTCGTGATTTGACCAGCTTGATCGATGGAGGGACCGGCGCCGTCCGGTCCGCCGCCGGCGTGGATGGCCGCGACGGAGCGCCGCCCTCCAGCCCGAAGATCGTATTTCGACAATACAGAACCAGAACGAGCCAGCTTCACCGTCGAAAGCGCTCCGCGCTTCCGCTACGGGACCGCCGGGACGTAGCGGAACGGCGGAGCCGTTTCGCCTCAGCCCGCCTTCGCCGCCTGCCACTGCCCGTCCACGAGGCGCGTCAGCCCGAGCGGATTCGCCTCGCGCAACTCCGGCGGCAGCGCCGCGTCCGGGAAATTCTGATAACACACCGGACGCAAGAAACGCTGGATCGCCATCGTGCCGACCGAGGTGGAACGACCGTCCGAACTCGCCGGCCAGGGGCCGCCGTGGACCATCGCGTGCGCGACCTCGACGCCGGTCGGAAAACCGCCGAACAACACGCGCCCGGCCTTGCCGACCAAGGCGTCGACCAGGCTCCGCCGCGCCGCCAGCTCCTCCGGCCGCGCATGCACGGTCGCGGTCAACTGCCCCTCGAGGCCCGCCGCCACCGTCTCCATCTCCGCGACGGACGCGCAACGCACCACCAAGGTCGTCGGCCCAAAAACTTCGTGGGCCAGCTCGGGACGCGCGAGGAAGGTCGCCGCATCCGTGACAAACAACGCCGCGCCCGCGCGTCCGACCGCCTCGGCGACCGCCGCGCGCCGCTCCACGCCCGTCGCGCCGGCGAGCCCGGAGACGCCCTTCAGGTAGGCCGAGCGGATGCCCGCGGTCAGCATCGTGCCGGCCGGCGTGGCCTCGATCAGCGAGGCGAGTTTCGCGATCAGACGCTCCGCGCCTTCGCCCGCCTCGACGAACACCAGACCGGGCTTGGTGCAAAATTGGCCGACGCCGTTCGTCACCGACGCGTGCAGACCCGCCGCGATCGTCTCGGCCTGGTCGGCGAGCGCTCCGCCGAGGAGGAAAACCGGATTAACACTGCCCATCTCGGCATAGACCGGAATCGGATCCGGACGACGCGCCGCAAGGTCCATCAACGCGCGGCCGCCGGCGAGCGAGCCGGTGAAGCCCACCGCCTTGATCCGCGAATCCGTCACCAGCGCCGCGCCGACTTCGTGGCCGGCGTCGAAGAGCAGGGAGAACACGCCTTCGGGCAGCCCGCGTTCGGCGACCGCCTCGCGGATCAATTTGCCCACGAGCTCGGAGGTGCCCGGATGCGCCGGATGCGCCTTCACCACCACGGGGCAACCCGCCGCGAGCGCCGAGGCCGTGTCCCCGCCCGCCACCGAGAAAGCCAGGGGGAAATTGCTCGCGCCGAAGACCGCCACCGGACCGAGCGGCACTTGCATGGCGCGAAGATCGGGCTTCGGCAGCGGCTTGCGCGCGGGGTCGCCGTGGTCGATGCGGATGCCGGCGGACAGTCCGCCTTCCGCCGCGGCGGCGTAGAGACGGAGTTGAAAACAGGTGCGACCCAGCTCGCCGTCGAGGCGGGCTTGCGGCAACGCGCTCTCCAGCCCTGCGCGCGCGGTGATCGCGGCCGCGTTTGCCTCGAGCTTGGCCGCGATGGCGCGCAGCAACGCGCCGCGCTCCGTCGCCGGACGGCGCGAGTAGTCGGCGAAGGCCTCGCCCGCGAGACGCGCCGCCTGCGCGACCTCCGCCGTCGAGGCGGAGTGAAATTCTCCCGGCAGCGCCGAGCCGTCGCTCGCGTTGGTCGCGACAAATGTCCTGGAGCCGGCCGCGCCGCGCGCGGCGCCGATGAGAGAGAGTCCTTCGAGGGTCATGAAGCGTTATATCAAAACGAGATCGTATCCGAAAGCCAGGTGGACGGGCGCGGGAACGCGCGCCCGTCGTTCGAACTGCACGCAACGGGCGCAGGGACGCGCCCGTCCACCTAGGCGAAAATCAGCCCAGCTTCGGGCGATTCGCCAGCGCGACGCGCAGGGTGGCGAGGGCGGTTTCGCGCTCGGCGCCGACGAGGACCTGGCGCGGGCCGCGCACGCGCTCGTTGCCCATGCCGACCTCCTGCTGCACGAGTTTGATGAGTTGCACGAACTTCGGAACGGTATCCATGCGCAGGAGCGGCAGGAACCACTTGTAGAGTTCAAAAGCCTTCTTCTTTTCTCCGCGCACGGCGTAGTCGTAGAGCGCGACGGACTCGCGCGGGAAGGCGTTCACCAGGCCCGCCACCCAGCCGATCGCGCCGGCCTCGGCGCCCTCGACGATCATGTCGTCGACGCCCACGCAGAGCGTGAGACGGTCGCCGCAGAGGGCCTTGATCGCGGTCACGCGACGCGCGTCGGTGCTCGATTCCTTGACCGCGTGCAGGTTCGGATTGGACGCGGCCAGCTCGGCGACCTGCTCCGGCAGGAAGTCGGTTTTGTAGGCGACCGGGTTGTTGTAGAGCATGCAGGAGAGCTTGGTCGCGCGGATGACCGCCTCGACGTGCCCGCGGATCTCGGCCCACTCGCTGACATAGACGTAGGGCGGCAGCACCATGAGGCCGGAGCAGCCGACCTCCTCGGCTGCGCGGGCGAGCTCGACCGCCTCGGCGGTGCTGAGCGAGGCGATGCCGGCGACGATCGGCACGCGGGCGCCGACGGCCTGCACGAGGGTGCGCAGGATCTCGACCTTCTCGGAGAAACGGAGCGTGGCGCTCTCGCCGAGCGAGCCGAGCGCGACGAGGCCGGTGCAGCCGTTGTCGACGAGCCAGGCGGCGTGGCGGGCGAGGAACGCGTGGTCGACGCTGAGGTCGGCGTTGAAGGCGGTCGTCATCGCGGGGAGGACGCCGGTCCAGGACATGGGCTTCGTGGTCATGAGCAGATGCGTAGGGGGGAGTTGAAAAAAATCAGTAGCGATCAGGCGAAAGGAGCGCGGCCTGCGAGGCGGCGACCGGGCGGCCGGACAGGGTGTCGGCGATGATCTTGCCCGTGATCGGGGCTAGGCTGAGGCCCATCATCGCGTGACCCGCGGCCACCGAAAGATTGAGGAACTTTTGCGTGCGACCGACATAGGGCATGCCGTCCGGAGAACAAGGCCGCAGACCGCTCCACGGCTTCACCTCGGCGAAGTCCTTCGGCTGATACTCCGGGAAATAGCGGCAGAAGGAATCGATGATGCCGCGCACGCGCACCGGGTTGATGCCGAGATCACGACCCGCGACCTCCATCGTGCCGCCCACACGCAGGGTGTCGCCCATCGGCGTCACCGCCACGCGCGCCTCGGTGAGGATCGATGGCGTGGTGAGCTGGTGATGCGGCTTTTCGAGCGTGAGACTGTAGCCCTTGCCCGCCTGCATCGGCAGCTTGAGCCCGAGATTCGCGACGAGGTCCGGAGCCCAGGAGCCGCCGCAAAGGATAAACTCGTCGCCCTCGATCTCCTCGCCGGTGGACAAGCGGACCGCGCTCACGCGTCCTCCGCTCGTGCTGAAGGCGGTCGCCTCGGTCTTCCAACGCAGCGCGACGCCGAGCCGCTCCACCTCGCGTTGCAAGGCCGAGAGGAAGCGCCGGGGCGAGAGGTGGCAATCGAGCGGGAAATAGATCGAGCCGGCCACGTTCATGCGCGCGCCGGGATTGAGCTTCGCGGTCGCGGCGGCGTCGAGGCGCTCCGCCGGCACGCCGAGCCCGCGCGCGTAGGCCGCGGTTTTCTCCTCTTCGTGGAGCGTGTGCTCCTCGCGGCAAAGCATCACGAGCCCGCGTTGCTCGAAATCCGCCTTCATCCCGGGCAAGGCCGACAGCTCCTCGAAGCAGGTCCGGCTCGCGAGCGAAAGCTCGGCGATCAAGGGCGCGGCGCGCTTTACGTGCGCCGCCGTGGAGGCCTTCCAAAACTTGAAGGCCCAGCCGAAGAGCTCCGCGTCGAGGCGCGGCTTGATGTAGAACGGCGACGCGGGATTGAACATCCACTTCAGGCCGAGCGCCACCATGCCGGGCGCGGCCAGCGGGATGACGTGGCTCGGCACGATCATGCCGGCGTTGCCGTAGGAGGCGCCGTCGCGCACCGGCTCGCCGCGGTCGAGCACGGTGACCTGGAAGCCCTCGCGGGCGCAATAATACGCGGTGGAGAGACCGATCACGCCGGCCCCGACGATGACGACTTTTTTGCTCATGTTATCCCCCAACAAAACGGGTCCCGCTCGCCGAGGAGCAGCGTGGCCTCGGCGTTGACGTAGGCGCGACCGGCGATGGTCGGCGCGATCTCGCCCTTCGCGCGGTCGAGCCAGCGGTAGCGGCCGGTGAAGGCGCTGCCGATGATGCTCTCCTGCACCCACTCCGCGCCCTCGGCCAGCTTCCCCTCGGCCGCGAGGCAGGCGAGCTTGGCGCTCGTGCCGGTGCCGCAGGGCGAACGATCATAGGCGCCGCCGGGGCAGAGCACGAAGTTGCGCGAATGCGCGCCGGCGTTGGGCGAGGCCGCGGACAACTCGATGTGGTCGACGTCGGGATATCCGCCGGCGTTGAGCGCGCGCCGCACGCGCCAGCTGTAGTCCGTCAGCGCCGCGACTTCGCCCAGGCGCAGGTCGAGCCCGTGCTCGTCGATCAGGAAGAACCAGTTGCCGCCCCAGGCGATGTCGCCGACGACCTTGCCCAGTCCCGGCACCTCCACGGCGACCGCGTGATGCACGCGCCGGCTGGGCACGTTGGCCACGCTCACCGCCCCATCCGCGGCCAGCGTCGCGGTCACCACGCCAACCGGCGTCTCCAGGCGGTGCTCGCCCGGCCCGATGCGGCCGAGGTAGGCCAGCGTCGCGATCACGCCGATGGTGCCGTGTCCGCACATGCCGAGGTAGCCGACGTTGTTGAAAAAAATGACGCCCGCCGCGCAGGTCGGGTCGGTCGGCGGCGTGAGCAAGGCGCCCACCACCACGTCGGATCCGCGGGGCTCGTTGACCACCGCCGAGCGATAGCGGTCGAAGCGCGTGCGAAACACGTCGCGCCGCTCCGCCAGCGAACCCGCGCCCAGGTCCGGCCCTCCCTCGATCACCACGCGGGTGGGCTCGCCGGCGGTGTGGGAGTCGATGATCTTGATTTTCTGCATAACGGGTCGAACGGGATTTCGCCTGCCATGCTTGCATTAAACGGGACAAAATTCTTGTCCGCCGCCCGAGTTATGGCTCGGATTTCGGCACAATGCCCAACCGGACAAGCTCGCCGGACGCGAAACGCGTCGAGTTGTTGAGCCGTCTGGCCCAGCCGATCACCGGCGAGGAGCTTTTCGACCGCCTGCCCGACCTCGTCTACTTCGTCAAAAACGAGCGCGCCGAATACGTGATCGTGAACCAGACCCTGTGCGAGCGCTGCGGCCGCCGCC
>JACCDO010005637.1_pt1 | contig 20754 bp, 6 predicted proteins | sample 7446101 | NCBI WGS metagenome assembly JACCDO01 (sample SAMN15323440, study PRJNA562643) | freshwater metagenome | isolation source: river surface water | place: USA:Blue River Watershed | collected 2017-08-16
ATCAAATAAACAGTATGATTGCATGAAGGAAGGAGGCTGCGCGGCGCTATCCGTGCCCATTTACGCCAGCTCGTTGGCGGTTGATGCAGCACAAAACATATATTTTACCTGGGATTATACCCGTTTTGGTGGCCACAATGGCGGTGCTAAGCTTATGCGAATTGATTCCGTGACAAACATGTTGGAACACGTCGCTGGATCCAAGCTATCCGCTATTTATAACGGCAATAATCTAGAAGCGTTGAGTGCCAACATGGGTTACGTCACTTCCTTGGCTTACGACCGTGTGAATGAAGCTATTTACTTCGCGGATGGCACCAACAATATCGTGCGCAAGATGTCGTGTGTAGAAACCTCCATCCAGTTCAACGTCACCTTCAGTTTGGTTGGGGTAAGCGCCAGTAGCTACTCAGCTAGCAAAGAGACCAACGACTTTGTGTTCAAACTTGCGTTGATTAATTCACTAGATAATGGTCTGAAGTCGAGTGATATCGAGATCACCGACGTAGTCGATGTAACTGGTGTAACTGCCATAGTGCATCGTGTGCTACTGGGATCAAACGGCATTCAAGTTATCACTCAGTTCTATGTTATCCCTAGTTCAGTCGGCTATTCCACGGGTTCTGCCGCGTATAACGGTCTCTCTTCGGCTATTCTCACTGCGTTTACCGGTGGATCAAGTAGTCCATTCGGAAATTTGTTAAGTTCTTATGCAGCTACTTTTGGCAGTGTGCTAGTGAGCGCATCACCGTCCACCATTGTCTTGCCTATCATATCTGACTACACAGAGACATCATACGGCATTCAACCAGTGAAGTTGCACTATGTTTCCTTAGCTACCTTGCTTGGAGAAGCCGCAACTCGCGAGACATTTGTGAAGTATACCACCTCCTTCACATCGGCTATTCTACCTATCATGGTCATAATATGGCTCGTTTGTTTCACTATTTCCATGTTCAATAGTGAACACAAAACGTATCAAGGTACTTCATCCCAACGCTCGCTCACTCACTCACTCACTCACTCACTCACTCATTCATAACCCTTCAAGGTGTAATGTTCTTCGCCGTATCCCTGCTGTCTATGATTAATACAGTACTCGACAGTGGCTGCATGTACAGCAACTGCTTCGACAGCTCGTCCCTTCTATACGCATGCATGGTCTTCACATGGATATTACCAACGGTATCCTTCATGGCTCTTACTATCATAGACAAGGAAATATTTCCTTTCTTCATCACAGAGTACTACATCGGCAAGGTGCTAAGCAAGTATTACCGCGTGAATATCCTGTGGTTCTGGCTGTCGCACGCCAAGGGTTTACCGTTAATCAATAACAAGAAGCTGAAAATTTCATTCGATCACCACGACTCGCTCCCAAAAGTTGTGATCTATATCGCCACGTGGCTGGTACTAATAGCGCTGCAATTGCTAACATTATTCCCGTTCTATCTCTGGCTGATGCTGCTGAGTCCGTACTACTTCGTTGTGTTTGTTCTGGGTATATTCCTATTCCAAACAAAGCTGATTGCGCATAAAACAGTGTGGAATATATGGTGTTTCTTGCTCTCCGGACGGAGTCATAGGTATGCGAAGAACGTGACCTATGACACAGTATTCTTGAACGAGGCATTGCTGTGTGAGGCTTTGCTGCAGGCAACACCACTACTAATTGTGAAGTCGATCAACCTTTCACTCATTCCTTCTGACTTATCCAACGGCTATAGCACACAGATAGTGAGCGCTATCTCTACCTGGTTCGGTTTCGTCCGATTTGGAGTACTTGCTTGGTGGATGCAATACGCGTACAACGAAGCGCCGTTGTATTTCAAATTTAAATTGAATGGAAAATTGGTTCGGTTCGGCATCAAGCGGGTTCCGTTGGACCTGAAAGCCAACCAGGAAATAAGAGATTCGTACCTGGAATACTGGACCCGTTACCACAACGAATGCATGGTCGACTTGTTGTATTTAGATACGTATAAAATCATTTCTCGTGTGTTCTTTCGGCAAGAAGATGCTGATAATGCAACGGCTTTGAAGAGGGAAAGAGAGCCGTTACTTTTGGCACTTCGAGAAAAAGAGTTACGTGATATTTCCACATTACAATTAGCCACTGAGACGTTGCACTTTATGCTTCGCGACACAGTTGACAACAAATTGTGCAAGTTCTTGAAGAGTATTGATATCAAAGAGCCCGTTGACCTGGTGGATATCACTGAGAGCACCATCAGGGCCATATGCAAGCTGATGAACCACTATAAAGTTAGGGATATTGTACGTGCTAACTTGAACTTGTTGTTATTGTACTCTGCAAAAGCGAGAGACGCACTGTATATTCAAGACGGAGAGTCCAGTAGCAAGCATATAACCGATAAGTTTGGAACCAACGCGTATCGCCAGTTGGTTTTTCCTCTCGTCAAGACAGACGGGCGGTTAGATATAACTATTGGCACTGACAGCGATGGCTTGCATATTACAGAATTGAGTGTAGATTCTCAAGCTTACAAAGAGGGCGTTCGATCTGGTGATAGAATCCTCTTTATCAATGATAAGTCAGTGAAAACCTTGGATGCTTACCATACTAATATTGAAATAAGTAACAAAAAATCTCGCAATGATCACTCCCACAATCAAGTACGACTTGTGATTGCTCGAGAGAATCTATCGCACAATAAAGATGGTACCAACACCGAGGAACTTTTCAAGTCATTTAGTTCTGCATCCTATGACTGGCTCATGCGACGTCGACGTGCATTATTACCGTTTGGATCAGCGAAAGTAGGAGTAGTTGATGTCATGCATATGGATGATAAGTCTTTATTACAAATGTTTCGTAAAATAGATATAGATGGAAGCGGTACTATTGAAGAGAAGGAACTGCAGTTGTTCCTGGAAGAGCTGCATATAGGCGGTGCCAAGACAGCAAAAACAATGATGGAATTAGTGGATTTAAACCAAGATAACGAGATTTCTCCCACTGAATTCCTGCAGATGATGAAAATAGTACAGGGAAAAGCCGACAAGGTCACCCCATACAGTACAAGTATCAAGATAAGTGATACAACAGAGGACAAGCCAATGCTATACAAAACCTCAGTCAAGGATGAAACTGTTGAGATAACAGCATACAGTACATCCAGCAAACCCAACATCGGCGATGGAGGAGAGAGTGACTCTCACGTTGATACGACTCCATTTGCCGTATCCAGTGGCAAATATACAGTCATTGGCGGCAGTGATGAAACGGCCATCGACATATACAACTCATCCGTTGATGCCCAAATCAAACTGAAACCAAAAGCAACATAAACACGCCGTTTAGGCGCTATTACATACTTCTTTGTGCGTGCGTACTTCATGTAATTAATTATTTTATTTGTATTTTCTGGGCTGCAGCTGGGACCGGTCCCTAATGAGCAGTTGAAAAGAAAAAATTCAAAATTTTACGTTCCATCAGTGACTATAAGTCCATTATTTGGAGGTTATAACGGTCGCGACGATGGCTAAAGGTGATAGTAATAGCGACCTATCGTTTTTAGTGCAATGCACTGGACAGATAGAAAGTGGTGACTTTGGTCCTCATGATAACTTATACTGCAGATATTCCATGCATTATGGTAGCGACTGGGGCATAGTATCGGTAATTTCTCACACAATGACTCATTATTATCTTTGTATTCACTCATTTATTTCTATTTTATAGGGTATAGACACGGGGTTGTCTCAAACAGCACGTAGAACAGTTATGAATAATGATGATGGTATGTAAATCCATTTTTAACTAATATTTGACCTCATTTATTCACACTTTAACTCATATAGGTGTAATATGGAATTTTCCTTTTGATATATCATTTAAATCAACGAATATATTTGGGTGGCCAAGAATAGCTGTAAGTGTTTATGGTATCGATTACTTAGGTCGTGATGTAGTCAGAGGATATGGCTCAATATTAGTTCCACTTACACCAGGTCCACATGTAATTGATATTGATATGTATGTGCCACTAGCAACTTCATTATTCAATCAATTTGTTTCGTGGGTTATGGGTAATCCACCAGAATTTTTTGATTCAAAATTTGTTTGTCAAGGTGATGGTAGAGAAGTTACTAGAGTTCAACGAAGTGGAAGTATTCGATTAAAATTGAATATTTTAACGAAAGGAATGAATAACTGTGGATATAATACCACTATCGATAAGATGTGATTGATATTTTAATATTGTTTATTTGTAAATATTTAAGTTTATGTAGATGATAAATGTTCTCTTGCCGTATAACTTGTTGTAGCAGCCCTGATCAAATAATCACTATAGAGGACATGTCTCACGTGCAACTTAAGTTCAACCCTTTCTAATTTCACTCTCAAGGAACAACTGCTATGGTATTGAAAATTTACAAGCACTACACAAATTAAAATTAATCTTTCTAACTTCTCCAATAATAACACTTAAGTTTTGATACACCTTTACTAGTCTACATACACGTCGCTTAAATTTGCTTCCTTACTTTAATTGGGAAACTTCCCGAAGCACCATAATAAAGCGGCCTCGGCCTTCAACAGATCAACAGCAAAACTTAGAGGAAAAAGAAGGAAACTACTCGTTTCTTCAGTCGTTTTGTGTGAGATTTAAGTATTATCAGCATATGAAGTCGTTAATATCGATTATATTGGTCGTTGCTGTCTCAATTTGTGTTGCACAACAGGTTTATCCTACGTTGGACGACGTCGTTAATGGGTGCTATGATATTTTGCAATCACACTTATGTACAGGTACAAAGTGGGGAAAATCATTTCACTTCTATCGCCCAGCATTAGAAAAGTATTCAGGTATGTAGTTACTCTTTACTTGTTACGATTACTTATCTTTCTGATCACTTGCTCACTCACTATCCTTTACTCACTCACTCATTCAAACGCATTCATTCATTCATTCACTCACTCACTCACTCACTCACTCACTCACTCACTCACTCACTCTAAAACTATACAGCGGATCAATGGTTGTGGGATAGTGGCTCACATATGATTGTATGGTCCCATAAAAATGTTACAAATTCTATATTAGACTTACAAACAATGTTAAAAATGCAGCAATCAAATGGCTTTATTCCAGAAGAAATATTTTGGTCTCATCGAACACCAAAAGAAGATTTAGAATTATTAAGTCAATATTCTAACACTAAATACAGTGATATCACTCAAATGCCAGTATTACCATACAGTTTACGTGCAATAGTTGATAAAGTGAAAGAGGAAAATGGAATTGCCAAAGCTAAGGTAATAACCAAAGAATTCTTATATCCGTTGGTGAATTATTTTAAATGGTGGCGAAATACTAGAGATCTTGGCGATGGCCTCGTAGTAATTATACATAATTGGGAAAGTGGGTTAGATGCATCACCAGCCTACGATCCAGCATTTCATACCTACATTACCGAGTTGAATGAAACAGCTTTGAACTCATTATACCCTAAATTTGTCGAGCTAGCTGAAACTTATAGATTTTTATATGGTTGGAATGTAACTGAAATTCTAGCCAGAAGTAAGAAGCCAGATTACTTACCTGATGTCATAGACACGTGGTTTATGGTGAAGGATATCGCTCTAAACTCTGTCTATGCATCTGGCTGGCGTGTACTAAGTGAGCTAGCATTGTTTATTGATGATGCTGAGACTGCGTCATACTGTGAAACCGAGTCAACCAAGAGTTCACAAGCTATCTTATCCAAAATGTACTCAACTGAACAAGGACACTTTCAATCACTATATATAGATAATGATGGAGTTGAGAAATTCTCACAAGCGAATACTATTCAGAACATATTCCCGCTTCTATTGAAAGACTTGTCAAGTGAGCATATGGACTTGCTTCTTGGTCAACTTAAAGATCCAAATAAGTTTGGTGGTAACCTATATGCGCTTCCAACAGGTATATTCTTACTCAATCATTCATTCACTCATTTACTCACTTACTTACTTATAGTTGCTATTGATGACCCACAATTTTGGCCAAATTTTGAAGTTGATTTAATGTGGCGAGGTACCATCTGGGGCTTCACTAACTGGTTTGTGCTTGAAGGCTTGTCTATTCACGGACAAACAGAGTTACAGACAACAATTATGGACAAATGGATTGCTCTCGTACAAAAATCAGGTATAAATGAATTTTACCAACCATTTGATGGCACACCGCTTGGTATTGAAGGGCTAGGCATGAGCACACTTATAGTTGATTGGTTATACCGAATGAAGTATGTTTAGATTATATCACCTACTACTGTATTGATTTAATGAAATCTAATCATTCCACGGTTCTTATTGTGAGAGTTCTCTTCTCTTTCTCTTCTCTTTCTCTTCTCTTTCTCTTCTCTTCTTTACACTGTAGTTCCGCCGGTCCGGCCTATTCTTATAACTGCCATTGGGTCTCAAATTTGTAAAATATAGTGAGTAGCCATGGACTCGTTCGGTGATAGTACATCATCACTGGCAGCTCGTATTACTCTAGATGGTAAGACGGCATCGAGTCAGTTGAAGGGAAAGAAGTCGTTGAAACCAAGAGGACTTCATTCTTCGCAATCAGCGCCAGTATTACCCACAGCTTTAATTTCAGGTTCATTCATTGGCACCGTTGGTCCAGAAGAATTAGAAAGTAACGACAGTCGTTATAATGCATCGAATGAATGGAAAAATGGGGAATTAGAAGCCACAAAAGTAGTTAAGGGAAAATATGGTGATAATATGTTTTTAAACTCAATAGGCTTATCTGATAATGACTTGGATAATCTTATGAATAAGGCAAATATATTCTTCTACCTACAAGTTAGACCCCCAAGTAGTAAAATTGGCTTCTCAGCTAATGGACAAGAAAATCCCGTTAGTGGATCAATATATGATTTAGAAGTAGTTGACGAGCACAATTTGAATAAAGATTATTATTTTACATTATCCAAAGAAGGTGTCACACAATTCAGAAATAATGTGTCCCAGTTCACCACATTGGCTCAATGGACAAGAGAATATCAATTGTTCTTTAAGATTTCATCAATACATTTCTTTCGTGTTTATAAAAGTTGGAAAGTTTTTTACGTTTGGCGTAAAAGTTTAAACATGAAAAAATTTGTTACTGCAGCTACTAAACTACAAACCAAGTTGTTCTTGTTCAACCCCCCTTTACGCCGTGCGTTATTATCCGTGCGTCAATCAACACAGGTGTTGAGTACCTTGGGAATGGTGTCGTTACAGGTGCAAGGCGAAGTTCATACAGTAGAGAAATTTTTACAATCACAAGAAGCTATTCATGCTGATTTACGCTCTAAATTAGATACATTATCCGAGAATGTACTAAGCATCGTCCGCTCCGCATGCGACGAAGTCATCGACCAATTCTTGAAAGCGAATAACATCGCAGCCGATCACAAGATGACCTTTATGGAACGAGCTGCATTGCGTGCAGAGTGTCGTCAATTGACTAGATTCTTACGTTTAATTGATATTTTATCAGTTAACTTTTTGAAATCAATGGTGTTAGACGCTGTTATTAAGATAGCCAGTGCAGTGGAGTCCAAGTCCCTGGAACCTAAGGTAGAGACGTCATTAGAGTCAAACAAGCTGGCATTCGGTAGAAAACGACAAGAAAATGGATGGAAAATGCCAGTTTTTACAGTTTCGGTGAACTTTAGCAAAGACGGGAACTACGAGAATATTGAGGATCACATGCAGATAACCCCGACTCTCGAGAACATCACGCGTGTGGTAGACGACGTCATCAACAGCTGCTTAGAAGTAGTTGGCTCGTTTGTGAATGTATTAACATGTCCAGAGACAGAAATGTATGTTATCGCGGACAAAGATGAAGAAGATGGTGAAGTGCCTGAAACTGTTGACCTAGTCACTGCAATAAGATCATCTTATGCATTTTCACACAACAAAGATGTGATCCATCGTCACTTGCGTCACTCTTTCTACGCAGTGAAGGATTACTGTCACACCTTTGAACCTTTCCGGGAGTTATTCATCAAGAATCAGCAATACTGCAGTGACGTTTCTGTTGTCCTAGCAGATGGTGGTATTGAAGAGTTCCAACGGGCAATTACCGAGTATAAGGAGCAAATAGCTGAGTTTGCACTGTCTCCAGTCTATGCAGATGTAGGAGTTCTGTTTGTTGACAGCATGGTCATGAAGCAAGAAATGTTGCCGTCTCCATTGGCTTGCTTACAGTCTATACGCGAGTGGTTACCGCAGTTAGCAGCACAAAAAGGACAGGAGTTATTCAATGAAGTTGACCTTTTGAACCCAATTATATCAGGTGATCCGGCAAATGTTGAGGTGTTTGTTGTTAAGAAAAAAACAAAAGACAACGCAAATCTTGCCATGGAAGACTACAAAACTCGTCAGAACTATGTCCGCTCGCTGTTGGCGGTGATGGATGACAATCAATGGCCGGTGATCGACTCTGTCAAAGCTTTGGTGCGCATGATCAAGGACTCGATTGCTGCATTAGAGGTAAATATTCAAGCAGCAGATAACAAAGAAGAAGAAGAAATCAAGCGTTTCTCCTTACAAGTAACTGAAGAATGCCCCAAGATTGTTAAGAAAACCACTGATATACGTGAGCAATTAGAGAATAGCATGGTGTCTGATCCCGATGCAACCGCCGACAAAGTCATCAAGTACTTGTCTGGTCTCGAGGCTGAGTTCGCCAAGAACAAAGCTAGGTCAGTGAAACTACAGGAATGGCAAGCTATATTAAAGCTTCCAGTTGATGATTTTGAGGTAATTGAGGAGGTGAACGCCGATCTGAACCTCAAGCTAAGACTGTGGAATGACTACAGCAGTTGGACCGAGTTGAGTGAAAAGATGGCAGCTATGCCTTATGATGAGATCGAGTTACAACAATTTGAGAAGGATTTGAGTAAGTATAACCGCACTGTGTTCTTGTGTAACAAAGGACTTCCTACCAATAAAATGGTTCCAAAGCTCAAGGCGTCGGTAGACCAGTACAATCCGTTACTGCCTCTCATCACTGACCTGCGCAACCCAACGTTGAAGGATCGTCACTGGGATAAGATCACCGCATTAGTTGGCATCGATATCCCTAAGCTTGAAGTGAAACTCACTATTGGTGACATTGTAACCAAGAATATAGGTCAGTACCAAGAGGAACTATCAGTTATATCAACTGCAGCACAACAAGAAAGTATTCTGGAGGAGTTAATGGTGAAAGTAACGACTATATGGGACAAGATTGAGTTTGAAGTCAAGCCTTACAAGGACGTGAAGGACCTATATATCCTCGGCGACACTTCAGAAGTAGTTACTTCCTTAGATGATAGTTTAGTGACAATCAACACCGTGTTAGGCTCTCGTTACGTCGCCGGTATACGCACGTATGTAGACACATGGCGATCTAAGTTGATGTTGTTTCAAGAGGTACTCGATGAGTGGCTCACATGCCAGAAGAACTGGATGTATCTCGAGGTAATCTTTGGGTCACCAGATATCATTCGTCAGTTACCAGGTCCAGCAAAAACCTTTCAAACCGTTGATAAAAGTTGGAAATCATTAATGAAGAAGACTAACGATGACCCAAACGCATTGAAAGCCACGACATATGACAAGTTCCTCTTAGAGACGTTACGCTCACACAACGCTAATCTTGATCAGATCCAAAAGGATTTGGAAGACTACTTAGAGACCAAAAGAATGGCTTTCCCTCGCTTTTATTTCTTGTCGAATGACGAGTTATTAGAAATCTTATCGCAAGCCAAAGACCCTCGCGCAGTGCAACCTCATCTCCGTAAATGCTTTGATAACTTAGTCAAGTTAGAGTTCAGTGCAGATGAAGGTAGTACTGATATCTTGGCTATGTTTTCAGGTGAAAATGAAAAAGTTGGTCTTGGTAAGAATTTAAAAGCACGTGGTAATGTTGAAGAATGGTTAACAGCCGTTGAAAAGAAAATGAAAGAAACCCTACATGGTTGTATGAAAGCCGGTCTCATTGACTATGACACCAAGCCAAGAGATGAGTGGATAGCTCATCATCCAGGTCAAATTGTTGCAACTGTTGCTCAGATGACATGGGCAAGAGGCACAGAGCTGCAACTTCGCTCAGAGAATCCGATCCAAGGAATGCTTGAGTGGTCCGCAGACTATAAGAATGAATTACAGAAACTAATTGTTAAAATCCGTGGTAATTTACCCAAGTTAGTGCGGTATATCATCGTTGCCTTGGTGACAACAGACGTCCACGCGAGAGACATCATTGATGAGTTGTGTGACAGACAAGTGCAGCATGTGAATGACTTCTTATGGCAACAACAACTACGTTATTACTGGGAAAGTGATATTGATGACTGTTTAATCAAGCATTCTGATGCGAAGATTAGATACGGGTATGAGTATATGGGCGCAACCTCGAGGTTGGTCATCACCCCGTTGACAGATAGATGTTGGTTGACTCTTACTGGGTCATACGCATTAAAACTAGGTGGGTCACCTGCTGGTCCCGCCGGTACAGGTAAAACAGAGTCAAGTAAAGATTTAGCAAAAGCAATTGGCATTCAGTGTGTGGTGTTCAACTGCTCTGACCAGATCGACTACATCATGATGGGTAAGCTGTTCCGCGGCTTGGCACAAGGCGGATCATGGATATGTTTAGATGAATTCAACCGTATTGATATTGAAGTTCTATCCGTTATTGCGCAGCAATTATTAACCTTGCGAGAAGGCAGAATAACCAAGAAAACTCATATTAACTTCATGGGAATAACCATCCCACTCGTGGATCACCACGTTATCATCACCATGAACCCCGGCTATGCCGGTCGCACGGAGCTGCCTGATAACCTGCAAGTTTGCTTCCGTCCCGTGAGTATGATGGTTCCTAACTACGCTTTAATTGCAGAAATCATGTTATTCGCGGAGGGATTTGGTGATGCCAAGAATTTAAGTCGTAAAATGTGTAAGTTATACATCTTATGCTCAGAGCAACTGTCCCAACAACCTCACTATGACTACGGACTAAGAGCCGTCAAGAGTGTGCTGGTTATGGCAGGTGGCCTGAAGCGTGCCAACCCCAATACCCCTGAAGATCTGGTGTTAATAAGAGCATTGCGTGATAGTAATGTCCCCAAGTTTTTAGCTGATGATTTGCCGTTATTTGCTGCAATTGTGCAAGATTTATTCCCAGGTGTGGAGATCCCATCGAATGATTACGGTGAGTTACAAGTGGCATTAGAAGAAGAAATCGTCAAAGCGGGACTGCAGAAAGTCCCCAAGTTCATCGGGAAAGTCATTCAAATGTTTGACATCTTCAATATTCGGTTTGGTGCCACTCTAGTGGGACCTGCAGGGACCGGCAAATCCACATGTTACCGTATTTTAGCTGCGTTAATGACGAATTTAAGAGAAAAAGGATCCCCAAATCCCGAGTTCCAGAAGGTTCGCTTTCGCATATTGAATCCCAAGTGTATCTCGATGGGTGAGCTCTACGGTGAGTTTAATCCCCTCACACAGGAGTGGCACGATGGATTGGCGTCATCAATAATGCGTGAGTATGTTGCTGAAGAGAGTGATGACAAGCGTTGGACTGTGTTTGACGGCCCTATTGATGCGCTGTGGATCGAGAATATGAACACGGTGTTGGATGATAACATGACACTTTGTCTTGCAAACGGGCAAAGAATCAAGCTCAAAGCAGAGATGAAGTGTTTATTTGAAGTCAACGATCTAGCCGTTGCATCTCCAGCCACTGTCTCGCGTATCGGTGTGGTGTACATGACTCCAACGGACCTGGGTTGGTTCCCATACGTGCAATCTTGGGTTAAATTTGCTCCAATGAATGAGTTGCCAGCTGCACTTACCGACCGAATCTTGCTTTTATTTGAGAAATTATTCGGGAAAGGAATGGCGAACCAGCGCAAGCTGTACAAGGAACCTATTGAGACCGTGGACATACAGCTAGTGATCGCCATGTGTCAGCTCTTCCAATCGCTGTACTCCAAGGGTAACGGAGTCAACTTTGCAGCACCAACTAATGAGTTACTTGCGTTATTAGATAAAGTTTTCTTCTTTTCTTATGTTTGGACCGTTGGTGCGCCATGTAGTGACAGCTTCTGGGAGCCGTTTGCTGAGCACGCGCGTGAGTTATTCGAGGAATTGTGTCCATCACTAGGTCTTCCTGGTGCTGGTACAGCGTTTGATTACTTTGTTAACGTGAAGGAATCCCGCTTCCAGGACTGGTCCTCAATAGTCCCCGCTTTCAAGTACAACGAGACCTTACCATACTTCTCTCTTATGGTTCCAACCGTTGATACTTGCCGTTACTCATATGTAATGAGAACATTGTTGACAGTTGATAAACCTTGCTTTATCACGGGTGTAACCGGTACGGGTAAGACCGTTGCAGTGCAGTCACTGTTGAACTCCTTAGTCCCTACTGTGGAAGACGGTGGTATGGGTGTTGTACCAATTTTTATGAATTTTTCAGCTCAAACAAAGTCAATTGTAACCCAAATGACCATAGAAAGTAAGTTAGAAAAGAAAAGAAAGAACTTGTTAGGTGCGCCATCCGGTCGCAAAGCAGTTGTATTCGTTGACGACGTCAACATGCCACTCGTGGAGACATACGGTGCACAAGCTCCTATTGAACTACTGCGACAGTTCCTTGATCACAAGGGATTCTATGACCGCGATAAACTATTCTGGAAAGAGTTAGTTGATGTGGTACTATTCGTTGCTTCTGCACCACCAGGTGGTGGCCGCGCTGTCGTTACCCCTCGCTTCACGCGTCACTTCAACGTCTTATGCATGCCTCCCGCGTCGTCGGTCTGCCTAACGATGATATTCAACTCTATTTTAGGAGGATTTTTAGATTTAAAATTTGAAAATGAAGTCAAAGCATTGTGTAACGGACTCGTGCAAGCAACGATTGAGGTGTACTCACGCATATCCGTTGAGCTGCTTCCAACCCCATCCAAGTTCCACTACACCTTCAACTTGCGTGATATCAGCAAAGTTTTTCAAGGTGTTCTCATGATACGTCCTCGTAAGTGTCAAGCTGCTGAAACGATGGTAAGGTTATGGGTTCATGAGAGCCAACGGATCTTTTACGACCGTTTAATCAACACCCAAGATCAAAAATGGTATAAAGGGGTAATGGTTGAGCTGTGCAGCCGGTACCTCAAATCCCCCTTCACCGAAGAGGATTTATTCGCAAAACCTATTGTGTTTGCTGACTTCATCAAGCCCGACGCTGATCCCCGATTCTATGAGGAAATCAAGGATTCCAGCAAGTTAACTGCCGTTTTGAATGACATGTTAGACAATTATAACGCCTCTTTCCCCACCCAAATGAACCTAGTTTTCTTTGAAGACGCACTTATTCACGCCACAAGAATCTCGCGGATATTGCGGCAACCACGTGGTAACGCCATGCTTATTGGTGTTGGTGGCTCGGGTAAGCAGTCACTCACTCGCATATCCGCATTCGTGGCAAATATGGCGTGTATCAACATAGAAATCAACCGTGGCTATGGGATCAATGAGTTCAGAGAGGATATCAAGAAGCTTATGTTGCGCACGGGTGTTAATGGGCAAGACACGGTGTTCCTGTTCACTGACACACAAATAGTCGTTGAAACCATGTTGGAAGACTTGAATAATATACTCAACACTGGTGAAGTGTCGAATCTGTTTCCTTCTGATGAGACGGATCGCATAGTGTCGGACATGATTGCCGTGTGCAAAGCGGACGGGATTGCGGAGACCCGCGATAACTGTCTTGCTCACTTTATCTCTAGAATTCGGGATAAGTTGCATATTGTCTTGTGTATGAGTCCCGTTGGGGACGCATTGCGCATCAGATGCCGCCAGTTCCCCTCGTTAATCAACTGTACCACCATTGACTGGTTCCATGGATGGCCAGAAGTTGCCCTGGTATCCGTTGCAGGCCGTTTCCTCGGGGATTTAGAGTTACCATCTGAAGATATCCGTAAAAGTGTCGTTGCAATAGCAGGCTTTGTTCACCGGTCCATCGAGGACACCAGTGAGAAGTTCTTCAACGCACTCCGTCGTCGTGTCTACACCACCCCTAAGTCGTACTTAGACCTCATTAACCTGTATATGTCTATGCTTAAAGGTCTGCAGGACGTGGTTGAAGTCAAGTGCGATCGTATGAAAGTTGGTGTGCGTAAGTTGAAGGAAACCAACGACATTGTTGACTCGCTGCGCGGGGATTTGATCAAGTTAGAACCAATATTAAAGCAAAAAACAATTGAAACAGAAGAATTATTACTAAAAGTAGCGCAAGATTCTGCCGAAGCCAATGAAGTTGCCATGAAAGTAGGCCAAGAAGAGGCAATAGTAGGGAAACAAGCAGCAGAAACAGCTGCAGTAGCTGCAGATGCACAGAAGGACTTGGATCGTGCTTTACCCGCCTTAGAAAGCGCTGTGAAAGCCTTGAAATCCCTGACAAAAGCAGATATTACCGAGGTAAAATCGTTTACTAACCCACCTAACGCCGTGCGAGTAGTGATGGAGGCCGTTTGCGTGTTGTTAGGGGAGAAGCCCGATTGGGACACGAGTAAGAAGCTGCTTGGTAGAAGCGATTTTATGGACTTACTAACGGGTTACGACAAGGATAATATCCAAGAAAAACGGTTGAAAACTCTTAGAAAACAGTATATACCCGTTGATGAGATGCAACCGGACACGGTCCAGAAGGTTAGTAAAGCGGGCCTGGGCCTGTGTCTCTGGGCTCGGGCAATGGATGTTTATGCCGATGTTGCCAAAGAAGTTGAACCTAAAAAGCAACGGCTAGCAGAAATGAATGCACAACTAGCCGTTACAACAGCCGCGTTGAAAGAAAAACAAGATCAACTAAAGAAAGTTATGGATAAGGTTGCAGCACTGCAGAAGCTTTGTGATGAGACAGTGAGTGAGAAGGATCGCCTGCAACACGAGTCCGACCTAACGGCTAAGAGGTTAGTAAGAGCAGAAAAACTTATTAACGGTTTAAATAGTGAAGGTGTTCGTTGGAAAGAGAATATAACGACTCTTTCAACAGAAAAAATCAACTTAATAGGGGATTGTTTCTTATCCTGTGCGTGCATCAGTTACTATGGCGCATTCACGGGAGTGTACCGGGATGAGCTGTGTGACACGTGGTTAGAACGAGCTAATTTACTTGGTATACCGGTATCCCAAAAGTTTTCACTTGCTTATACCCTTGGTGATCCCGTCAAGATCAAGCAGTGGCAGACACAGGGACTCCCAACGGATCCCGTCTCGGTTAACAACGCCATCTTAGTAGATAAATGTCGCCGTTGGCCATTGATGATTGATCCCCAAATGCAAGCTAATCAATGGATCCGCAAGATGGAAGAGAAGAACAGCGTCATGATCAGCACCATGCGCAACTCCAACCTGCTGCGCGTCCTCGAGAACTGCATTCGGTTAGGTAAACCGTTATTATTAGAAGATTTAAGTGAACAAATGGAACCGGCCTTAGAGCCGGTACTCCAAAAAGCGGTCTTTAAGATTGGTTCCCGGGTGTTGATTCGTCTTGGTGACACTGACGTAGACTATGACTCCAACTTCAAGTTGTACATGACAACGAAGCTGCCAAATCCCCACTACTTGCCTGAAGTATGCATCAAAGTAACAATAATCAACTTCACTGTAACGATGAAGGGATTAGAGTCGCAGTTACTCGGTGATGTGGTGCGCATGGAGAGACCAGATATTGAAGAGAAGAAGGTGGCGTTGATGCTGCAGATGGCAGAAGACAAGAAGCAGTTGCAGATGTTAGAAGCCAAGATATTACAGATGTTATCCGAGTCAGAAGGGAATATTCTTGATGATGAAGTGCTTATCAACACCCTTTCTGAATCAAAACTAACGGCTATTGCTATTGGTGAGCGTGTTACTGAAGCAGAAGCAACGGAAGCCGAGATCAACGAGGCCCGATCCCGCTACATGGAAGTGGCCACGAGGGGATCAATCATCTACTTCGTCATCGCCGACCTTGCCATGATCGATCCCATGTACCAGTACTCCCTCGCCTACTACGCCGCCATGTTTCAACGGTGCATTGCGGATAGTGAGAAGAGTACCGACCTGGGGACCCGCCTCAAGTCCATCGTTGACTATGCCACTATGGTCATCTACGAGAACATCTGCCGCGGACTGTTTGAGAAGGATAAGATCCTGTTTTCAGCTGCTATTTGCTTCCAAGTACTGCGTAATGCAGGAGAAATCAGTGATGTTGAGTGGAACTTGTTTGTACGCGGTGCGGGTGTCGTGGACCGCAAGCTGCAACCTCCTAATCCCTACCCTGACGTTATTACACCACCTATGTGGGATTTAATAACAACAGTTGAAGCACAATGTGTCTTTGTTACTACTTCTGCTGCTGCAGCTACTGATGACAAGCAAGAAGGGGATGTGGATGAGAAGAAAGAAGAAGAATTTGTGCACTACTACTCCACACCCACGCCATTCAAGGGCCTTGCACACTCTATCAAGACCGAGGGCGTAGCCGAGGATAGTGACTGGCAAACGTGGATGGAAAGCAGTAACATCATGACTGACGCACTGCCCGAGCCCTTCGAACAACAAGTGAACTCGTTCCAACGGCTACTTCTCGTGAAAACCCTCCGTGAAGACAAGTTACAACGGTCAATAGCAACGTTTGTGGGGCAGAAACTAGGCCCTAAATTCGCTCAATCCCCTGCTAATTCCATTGAGAATGTGTACAAGGTCACTTACTTACTCACTCACTGGCTTACTCACTCACTGGCTTACTCACTCACGTGCTTACTCACTCACTCACTCACTCACCTACTCACTCACTACTCACTCACTCATCTACTCACTCACTCACTCATCTACTCACTCAGGACCTGGATAACAAGACGCCGTGCATCTTCATCCTGTCGACGGGCGCGGATCCAACGAATATGTTGTTGCGGTTTGGAAAGAAACAAAATTATGGGGATCGCATGCATATTGTGTCACTGGGACAAGGGCAAGGTCCTATTGCAACTGCATTGATTGAGAATGGGACCAAGACCGGGGACTGGGTACTCACCTTACTTACTCACTCACTCACCTAACCTTACTCACTCACTCACCTAACCTTACTCACTCACTCATACATAGGTGGTCTTACAGAACTGTATGTTGGCGCGGTCGTTTATGCCGGATCTGGACCGCATAATCTTCGAGCTTCAAGAGCGCTGCAAGACACCCGGCGGAGGCGGTGTGCATCCCGATTTCCGGCTGTACCTGACCTCGGCCCCTTGCGACTATTTCCCTGTTTCCATCCTACAAAATGGTAACTCACTCACTCACCTACTCACTCACTCACCTTACTTACTCACCTACTCACTCACTCACTCACTCACTCACTCACTCACTCACTCACTCACTCACTCACTCACCTTACTCACTCACCTACTTACTCACTCACCTACTCACTCACTTACTCACTCACTTACTCACTCACTCTTACTAGGTGTAAAGATGACGAATGAACCACCGAAGGGATTCCGCGCGAATCTTCTGCGCTCGTTCGGCAACCTGATCAAGGAGGAAGACTACGAAGGCAGCGGGATCAAGACGTTGGAGTGGAAGAAGCTCGTGACGGGACTCGCCTTCTTCCATGCAAATATTCAAGAAAGAAGGAAATTCGGTCCGTTAGGTTGGAATATCCGTTACGCGTTTGATGAAAGTGATTTTGAGACAAGTATAGCGGTGTTGCGCAGGTTTTTAGATGAGCAAGAAGTAGTCCCATGGGACGCGTTGAACTATGTAACAGGTCACATCAACTACGGCGGCAGGGTAACGGATGACTGGGATCGCCGCTGTCTAATGAATGTGTTGTCGATATACATGGTGCCAGAGACGCTGAAAGACGGTTATTGTTTCTCTAAATCCGGGACTTACTACTGTCCTCCTGCGGGATCCCTAAGTGATTTGTATGCGTACTTCGACAAGCTACCGGTTACTGATGAACCAGAAGTTTTTGGGATGCATGAGAATGCCAACGTAACTTTCAACACCAACGAATCCCTAACTTTGATGGCAACTTTGTTGTCGTTACAACCTCGTTCAAGTGGTGGTGGAAGCGGTAAGACCAGTGACGACGTGGTCATCGATCAAGCAACGGTCTTCGAGCAACAATGCCCGGAGTTACTCCTGGTGGATGACGCCGGTCCCACCACGTTTGTGATCCAATCCAACGGTCTGATGACGTCGTTAGCCATCTGTTTAGACCAAGAAATGATCAAATTTAACCGTTTAATCTCGAAAATGAAGAGTTCATTGCGCGACATCAAGAAGGCCATCTACGGGATGATCGTCATGTCGTCGGACCTCGATGCCATGTACACCTCCTTCCTGCGCAATCAGGTAACTCACTCACTCATCTAACCTGACACTCACTCACATGCTCACTCACTCACCTACTTACTTACTCACCTACTCACTCACCTTACTTACTTACTCACCTACTCACTCACCTACTTACTCACTTACTTACTCACTCACTCAGGTACCAAGTATATGGGAAAAAGTCTCCTTTGCGTCGTTGAAAACCCTCGGCAGCTGGGTAACGGATCTCTTGTTCCGCGTGCAATTCATGCGTACGTGGTTAAAAAATGGCGAACCCGCTGCATTTCCGCTACCGGTATTCTTCTTCCCACAGGGATTTATGACAGCCTCGTTGCAAACCTTTGCACGTAAGCATATGGAAGCCATTGACGGACTCAACTTCAAGTACGAAGTCTTGAAAGAAACCGTTGAAGAGTTGCGAGAGTCACCAGAGGATGGGGTGTATATCTACGGCCTGTACCTCGAGGGTGCCAGGTTCGATCAAGCAGAGAATGTGGTCATGGATTCACGGCCCCTGCGTATGTACGACATGCTCCCAGTTATTCACTTCAAACCTGCCGTGAATCACAAGCAAGCACCGAATACTTACTCATGTCCTGTTTATAAAACAGCCGTTAGAAAAGGTGTCTTAAGTACCACCGGTATGAGTACAAATTTTGTTGTGAATATTGAGTTACCTATTCATAAGGATGACTCGGAGCAGAAGTGGACACTTGCGGGATGCGCCGCGCTGTGCAACCTGACCGACTAGCCGTTTATTCAAGTATTTATTGTATTTTTACTTAAGAAAATAGAAATATTTCACTAAATACTTTTCTAATAGAGCTGCCAAGGCGCCACGGCATCAGTCAGCTCGCAAGCTACTTATTTGCTCACTCACTCACTCACTCATCAGGTGTTCTTGCTGCTATTATTGCTACTTCTGTAACAATTTTGAAGTCCGCACGCCGGTACTGATGAGTCACGCAGCACTCGGCGAGGAACACACACATACTCATTCTTGAGATTGAGAGACCAAGTTTAAAAATGCGTGGCTTTAACTGTTTGTTGTTGCTACTATTGTCGATGGGATTTGCGGATTCGTTTCGCATTAATACAAAGCTATTAAGCAGTGCAATAGCAAGCTTGGCAATTATTACATCTCCAGGTCTTTATCTCTTCCTGATTCATTCGCTTACTTACTAGCTTACTCATTCCCTAATTTGCTCAGGAGCATCGTTTGGTATTGAACAGCAGTATAAACTACCACCTATTGACCGCAAAGACCCAAATCGTTGCCAACTACAGAGTAGTTCAATGGGTCAAGCAAATGCTGCACGCGATAAGTTATATGATTTACGTGAGTGTGATTTAAAAGGACAAGGTAAATACTTATCCGCTCTATGTTAGCTTCTTACTTACTTACTTAATGAAATCGCTAAATAGATGGTTCTGGCAAGGACTTATCTGGTGTTATCGCAGCAAATGCTGATTTCTCTGGTGTCAACTTCAAAGATGCACAATTATCGAAAGCATTTGCTAGAAATAGTAAATTTGTAGGTGTAGATTTTACGAATGCAATATTAGATCGTATATCATTTGATGGTAACTCACTTACTCATTACCACTTTCTATTACTTACTTACTTACTGACGTACTTACTCAGGTTCTGACATGAGAAAGTCGCTCTTCATCAACGCAGTGCTATCAGGGACCACATTCACTGACGCTAATTTACAAGATACTGATTTTAGTGATGCCTATTTGGGACCATTTGATATCAAGAATCTATGTGCAAATCCAACGTTGTTAGGCACGAATCCTGTTACCAACAAGGACTCGAGGGAGTCGGCAGGCTGTTTGGATCTATAACTCTCTGTAAATAAATAATATATACAGCTTACTATTACAATTTAATAATCATTATTATACTCATTCACTCACTCACTTGCGAAGTCCAATAATTGTCCTGTGGCGAGGGTCGGTAGCGATTGTCGTCACCTCGGTGAACCCAGCTTTTCTCATCGCACTTTCTACATCATATGAGTAGTACTGGTCTGAGTGTGGCTCCGTGGACTTCATGAGCGTGAAGAGAACGGGAGGCAAGTTCTGAATAACTGGTGATTTTGGGTTGTTATCAGTGATAGCAACAACACCGTTCGGCGCGGTGATTCGGTACATTTCTGAGAGTATAACGTCACTAGGAAGAAGTGAGTAAGTGAGTGAATGAATAATAGTGATCAAGAGAAGGAGAGAAAACAACGAGTGAAAGAGCGAGTGAATGAGTGAGTGAGTGATCAAGAGAGTGAGTGAGTTACCTTGCATCTGATGGTAATTCATGAAACATGAATGAGATGGCAGTTAGGTCGTACGCA
>JACCDO011899902.1_pt1 | contig 20751 bp, 21 predicted proteins | sample 7446101 | NCBI WGS metagenome assembly JACCDO01 (sample SAMN15323440, study PRJNA562643) | freshwater metagenome | isolation source: river surface water | place: USA:Blue River Watershed | collected 2017-08-16
ATGACATAGACTTTGCCTCACCCCTCACCCCTCACCCCTCACCCCTCACCCCTCACCCCTCATCCCTCACCCTATCCCTAACCATGTTCATTGCGCCGGTACATGATGGCTTCGGCGATGTGGCTGGCGGTGATGGTGGTTTGTTGTTCGAGGTCGGCAATGGTGCGGGCCACGCGCAGGATGCGGTGGTAGGCGCGGGCGGAAAGATTCAGCCGGGCCATGGCTTTTTGTAGCAGTTGTAAACCTGCGGCGTCTGGGTAGCTGTACTGATCCACTTCTTGACTGCTTAATAGCGCGTTGTGTTTGCCCTGGCGTTGTTCTTGACGCTGGCGGGCCTGCAGGACGCGGGCACGGACGGCGGCGCTACTTTCGCCGGGGGTGCGGGATTGCAGCTCTTCGGCGGATAGGGCTGGGACGTCGATGAGCAGATCAATGCGATCTAAAAACGGCCCGGACAAACGGCCCCGATAGCGGGCTACTTGATCGGGCGTGCAGCGGCAGCGCCCATTGGGATGGCCCAAGTAGCCGCAGGGGCAGGGATTCATAGCGGCGATGAGCTGAAAGCGTGCCGGATACTCCACCTGACGCCGGGCGCGGGAAATGCACACATGGCCGCTTTCCAAAGGCTCGCGTAGGGCTTCCAGTACCCGACGTTCGTACTCGGGTAATTCGTCTAAAAATAAAATGCCTTCCGTGGCCAATGAAATCTCGCCGGGCCGAGGGTCGGAACCGCTGTGACTTTTAGTAAATAATGCGACTATAGCTCTTATAGAAACAATGAGTTGCTATACAGTTTCATCAATAAATGCGATGGAATTTCGATTAATTACTACGATGTGGTGATGGTCCTTCATGAATAGCTGCGACTTGGTTTTGCCCAAGCAAACCCGCAAAATTCGGCCAACTCGCCGGAGCGTGTCAGGGGTGTACGCTTTTCGGGGTGAAACCCCAATTGCCTTTGAATCTACTCTGGAACGAGATTTCCTAATCAAGGCCGAGTTCGCCCTTGATGTCCTAGATGTCATTCCCCAGCCAGTCCAAATCCCATTTATTCATCCGAATGGGCAGACTTTTATCTATACCCCAGATTTTTTAGTGTATTTCCGCTTGGGAACACATAAATTGGGTGACTACCCCAAACCCGTTCTGGTGGAAGTAAAGCCTCAAAATGAGTGGCGTAAGCACTGGCGCCAATGGTTATCGAAGTGGAAAGCAGCTCGGCGCTATGCTCAACAGCAAGGCTGGATATTTCATATCCACGATGAGAGTCGTATTCAAGGTCAGGCGTTGTCCAACATCCGGTTTCTAGATGTCTATAAACGGATGCAATTCCCAATCGAGGAAAGTCGTTGGGTCATTGAAAATCTCCAAAGCATGGGTATTGCCTCTATTGATTACCTCCTATCACGTCACTTTATGGGGATTTATCGTGATCGAGGAATGGCCCACATTTGGCATCTAGTCGCAACAAGGCAGTTGGAATGCGACATCAACCGGCCATTGAACCAATTTACTGAATTGTGGGTACCGAACCATGTCTGAAGATATAGAGTTTGATGGACATTCTGAAGAAGCCTTTGCCCCTATCCGGGAACGCATAAGCATAGAGGTCGGTAAATTTGTTCTTCTGGACAATACTGTTTACCGGATCAGTCAGGTGCTTGATTTTGAATCCGTAATCGGAATTCACGTTGAGACTGGGCAAAGCAGTCCTTTGCGGGTAGCGGATCTCCGCCCTATCCAGGCAGCGACTTCAGTTCATTGTGAGCTAACAGAAATCGCTGACGAAGATTGGCGAATTGCCGAAGAACGCTTTGCGATCATTAAGCCGCTCATAGGGCGCGACATGATTGGGCGTGATGACGTAGAGCGGCGGGCTCGGGAAGTGGGGCTGGATACATCTACGCTTTATCGATGGTTACAGCGGTACAACGCATACGAGGTCGTTACCGCCCTTATTCCACAAAAAAGAGGCTGGAAGGAAGGTAAAACACGCATATCTTCTGATGCTGATGCCGTAATAAATCAGGTTATACAGAATTACTACCTAACCCCTCAAAGGCCATCTGCACAAAAAGCCGTCACTGAAGTGCGGCGCATTTGTCATGAAAGAGGAATTCAAGCACCAAGCCCTGGGACTGTACGTTCTCGCATTGCCGGTATTACGGAAAAGCAAAAGCTACGAGGCCGTGGCTATAAGGAAAAGGCTCAGAATAAATTCTTGCCTGTTCCGGGGCATTTCCCAAATGCGGATTTCCCCCTAGCCGTAATCCAAATTGATCACACACCTGTCGATATCATCGTTGTCGATGACCTACACAGAAAGCCAATAGGTCGGCCCTGGATTACTCTCGCTATTGACGTCTATAGCCGAATGGTTACAGGGTATTACTTGTCATTCGATCCGCCATCAGAAACCTCGGTGGCGATGTGCGTTGCCCATTCCGTACTGCCTAAGGAAGAGTGGTTAATTCTTCACAAGGTCGATGCATCTTGGCCTGTTTGGGGATTTCCGAAGACGATCCACGTGGATAATGGTGCAGATTTTCGGTCAAACAACTTCCAAAGGTCTTGTACAGCATACGGAATAAATTTGGAATTTCGACCTGTAAAGCAACCTCGCTACGGTGGGCATATCGAAAGAATTGTAGGTACGTTAATGCGCGAGGTGCATGACTTACCAGGAACAACATTTTCATCCATCAAAGACAAAGAGGGCTACGACCCGGAAAAACATGCCACCTTAACCAAAACTGAATTAGAAGAGTGGCTTGTAACGTTGATTTGCAAGGTGTATCACCAACGCCTGCATTCGGGTATCGGTATTTCCCCGCTGAAAAAATGGGAAACTGGAATATTTGGTAACGCGTCAGTACCGGGTGTGGGGATGCCCCCGCGACCAGCAGATCGCTTGTCAGTACTTCTCGACTTTCTCCCCTCATTTCGGCGCACTGTCCAAACCTTCGGCGTGACTATAGATGGTATGAGCTACTACGCTGAAGTATTGAGACCATGGATTAGCTCTGCTGATCCAGAAAACCCGAACAAAACCCGAGAGTTCATCTTCAGACGAGACCCGAGGGACATCAGTGCCATATGGTTTTTTGACCCTGATCTCAAGCAGTACTTCAAGATTCCTTTCGCTAATCAAGCACTGCCTTCAATGAGTATTTGGGAACATCAGCAGGCCAAAGAATTGCTGAAGAAGGAAGGAGCCGCAAGCGTAAATGAGCCACAAATCTTGCAGGCAATCACCGAGTTACGCACCAAGGTCGAAGAATCTCAAGAGCGAAGCAAAAAAGCTCGTAGGCAAGCACAACGACGCAAAGAACACGAGAGGAACATCTCGCCAGCAACACCTATTCCTGTTTCCCCCACTCCCTATTTGCCGACCCCTTATTTAAATTCAGAGCTACTTGATGGTGATGTTCAAGACTTTGGAGGTATTGCGTAATGACCTATGAGCATATTCACCCAGAGTTTCGTCACATCATGGGGTTGTCTGATAAAGAGCGCCTTGCATTTCTAGACCAGCCTCGTTGGTTGGCATATCCCCTGGCAAATCGTATTTTAGATACTTTGCGGGGCCTGATGGAAAAGCCTGTACGCCCACGTATGCCTAATCTTTTGTTTGTTGGTGATCCCAACAATGGCAAAACGACCCTTGTCCGGCGTTTTCTAGAACTTCATGGGCAAGGCTATGTGAATAAAGATGCAGATCCCGTAAAACCAATCATCGTTGCTGAAGCACCTCCCAGCGCAGATGAAAAGGGTTTGTACATCTCAATATTAGAGCGCTTCTTTACTCCTTACCGCCCCACGGATCCACCATCAAAACTGCGGTACCAAGTGATTCATTTACTTAGGGCATGCCATACGAGAATATTAGTCATCGACGAATTTCATTCTTTACTTACTGGTACTCCAATCAAGCAGCGTGAAGTAATGAATGCGCTAAAACTGCTCTGCAATGAGCTGGCAATCCCTATTGTCGGTGTTGGAACCAGAGAGGCAGTAAGGGTTCTCCATACAGACCCGCAGCATGCAAGTCGATTTGATGTAGTGGCGCTACCACTATGGGAGCTTAACCAAGACTTTCAGCGTCTACTTGCTGGGTTTGAGAAGGTTTTACCTCTTAAACAAGCCTCTCGGCTGCATCAGCCCGAGTTGGCAACAAGGCTACATGCGATTTCAGAGGGTAATTTAGGAAACCTTCACCGGCTCCTTATTGAGTGCGCTACCGCAGCAATCTCTAATGGCCAAGAGCAAATTGATAAAAACACCATCGAGGGCAAGGCATGGCTACGTCCAACTCGGGGCATTCGGGAAATCATGGCCTGATAACCCCTTGGGTTGTCCGTGTACCAATTCTACCCAACGAACTCTTATCGTCTTGGTTGGTTCGTGCAGCCCTTGGCCAGGGATGCGACCCAATGGTGTTGACAGGCATTGTTTGGCCTAAATGGCGCGTTTGGACTCGGGATGTTGATCGGGGGCTGGCACTAGACAAGCTACAAGTGCTTTCAAGCTACTCCGGGATTTTGACCAATACGTTGGAAAGTGCAACGCTACAGCCAACTGCAAGAATTCTTCAGGGTAACGCCAACCTCCCAGAAAAGGCTGTGTGGCCATGGGTACTTACGTTGGGATCTTGGAATACAAAGAGACGGGGTGGATTGCAATATTGTCCAGCGTGTTGGGCTGAAGAGACTAATCCTTACGTCAGAGTACATTGGAGGTTCGCTTGGCATGTTGGCTGTAAGCGGCACGGAATTACGCTTTTAGATCGTTGCCATCAGTGTAATGCCCCTCTTGAACCTCATAGGCTGCGTGCTGAGCATAGGCACATTGCAATTTGTGCAACATGCAAATGTGATCTTCGTACAGGAGATTCTTCACCCTGTCTGCCAAATGCATTGGCGTTTCAGATTGAAGCGGACTCGGTACTTAAAAACAACCAAGGGATGGTATTCGGGATCCAGGTCAGTGCATCAGAATGGTTTTCATCTGCGGCATTCCTGGTGTCACTCATTCGTCGTTCAATGCGTGCCAATTGTCATAGATTGGGTAATGCATTAAGGAAAATTGGTGCAACAGTTCAGCAGAATATACTACCTTTTTCTGGTGCCAGCATTGAGAAGCTATATGTCGAAGATAGGATGCAACTGATTAATGCACTCCGATCTCTGATGCTTGCTGATACGGATCATTGTATTGAAGTACTAAAATCTGAGTCTATTACGCTTCAAGGAATTGTCGAAAAGAGAGCACAAGTCCCACAAGTATTGAGGGTAGTCACAGATTCATTGCCAAATCGCCCCTCTGGGAACAAACGCCCTCGAACTTCCAATTCACGAATTCGTTCTCCGCACGAAGTTATGCGCATGATGGAACGACTCCAGCGCCGCTTGGCAATAAAAGCTCGCTAATGAACACAGGACAATCAACCTTGTTAAAGCAGCAATGTGACGAGTGTGGGCACATTGTTGACAGGATTATTCGTGTTTGCAAAGGGCATCGCTATTGCAGCACCTGCTATGCCAGAGTTTTCAAGCGACGGAACTGTCCAAAATGCGGACAATTATCCAGACTCCCGAAACATGATTTATCGGCACTTTGTAGACGTTGCCAAAATGACAAGCCGTGTGCGCGGTGTGGAAAAGAAAAATACTCCATTGGGAGAATTACGCCGTATGGCCCTGTGTGTAGTGCGTGCGCGAAATATTTTCGGGAGCCAGTGGCGTGTGAGATTTGTGGGCTAGCCACACGAGAGCCCGCGTACCTGCAAACAGACGGAGGCAAGTTACGGGTTTGCCGAAAATGTGCTGAACCTAAACTGGGCTCATGTGCGGCTTGTCACCGGCATAGGAGACTTATTCACTTACCCGACGGCAGAAGGCTTTGCGCAACGTGCCTTAAATATGGAGAAGTTCCATGCGCAATATGTGGATTGCCTATGCCTGCGGGCCAAGGGAAACGATGTCAAGAATGCTATTGGAAAGAGTCTTTTGATAAGAGGCTACGCATTGCTGTTATGGGATTTTCTACTCTACAAATAGCAAGACATTTCTCAGAATTTGCAGAATGGTTAAAAATCCGTGTTGGCGTAAATAAGGCAGCTATAACTCTTCATAAATATTTGGCATTTTTTATGGAGATCGAGAAGATATGGAGAGAAGTACCAAGTTTCAACGATTTATTAGCCCACTTTGGAACAGCAAAGCTGCGCCAACAACTACTGCCTACTCGATGGCTCGAGGAGGTGGTGTTTAGATTTTCTGATCCAAAGGCAAAAGAAGAAGATTCGGACAAACGCAGAATTAAATCTACGCTCGGTAAATTGCCACGCAACAGCATAGGACAGATGGTCTTACAGAATTACTATCACTTCATGCTCCAGAGGCTCGCCTGTGGCAATACAACACTCCGCTCAATCCGTTTAGCACTGACGCCTGCCATTCGAGTATTGGAAGTTGCTAATGAAAGAGGAATTCCTCTACCTGATCAAGCTGCGCTTGAAGCATACCTAGCTAAGTCGCCTGGACAGCGTGCAGCGGTATCTGGCTTTGTTTGTTATCTGCGCGATGTTATAAAAATAACATTGGATCTGCCTAAGCAAGACCAAAAAAAAGCGAATACCAATCAAAAAAAGAGGCTTGAGGTTGAAATCCTATTAATGATGCAAAAACCAGAAAGTGGGAAAAGATTCGAGAAAAGATGGATTTCTATCGCATTAGCTTACTTCCATAATCTACCACGAATGGTTGGAAAAAATGCTAAGCCTGAGAATATCCTTCGTAAGGATAGCAGCGGAATCACTTTGGTTTTCAGTGGGAATGAGTACTGGATTGCGTCAGTACCAGGCATGAAAATCACGCAAAAATGAGCCGTAAAAAACTCTTGCGGAAATTGGCACTTAGTTGCCAAATGGTTTGATCGGTCATCGGCCTAAGCGGTCGGTTATCTACCCCAAGAAATATGGCCGGTTCTGATTTCAGACCTGCCATTAGTATTTCTGAGGTTGAATGTTGAATTACTTAGTTGATTGCGGAGGGTCTAGCGATCTCCGGAGAACATCGCTTGGCCAAGTCGAAAAAATCGTTGCCCGGAATAAAGCTAGCAGGGGTCAGCTCACGAAACGGAAAAAATTGAGGTGTCCTGTCAATAATAGACACTCGGTTTTCAGATGGCCTGATGTTTTTGGTCATGCTGTTGTGCAAAGACAGCGGGGGCTTGGTAGCCCAGTCGCGAATGGCGGCGCTGTCGGTTGTTGAACCGCCCCGGAATTCGAGGAGGCTCCTTTATCGGAGAGAATGGAGCCATGAGCAAAGGAAATAAATATTCGGCAGAAGTCAGGGAACGGGCTGTAAGGCTGGTGTATGAGGCCCGTAAGGACTACCCGACGTTATGGCTGGCAATCCAGTCCATAGCTGTCAAGATAGGTTGTGCGCCCTCAACGCTGCATGACTGGGTCAAGAAGCATGAGGTGGATACGGGCGTCCGGGATGGGGTCACGACAGCGGAACGGGAACGCATAAAAGCGCTAGATGATGTCTTTGCCCGCCGGATTGTCGGTTGGCGCGTGAGCCGTTCCATGCGTACCGATTTTGTCCTGGATGCCCTAGAGCAAGCCCTCTACGCTCGCCAGCCAGAACGTGATGCCCCTTTGATTCACCATTCAGACCGAGGCGCCCAGTATGTATCCATTCGTTATACCGAACGATTGGCCGAAGCGGGCATTGAACCCTCGGTGGGCAGCAAGGGCGATTCTTACTACAACGCCTTAGCCGAAACCATCAACGGCCTCTACAAAGCCGAATTGATCCACCGCCGCATCCCCTGGAAAACCGTGGAGTCATTAGAGCTCGCCACCTTGGAATGGGTCACTTGGTTTAACCACCAGCGATTACTCGAACCCCTCGGCTACATCCCGCCTGCCGAGGCCGAGAATCGCTATTATCAACACCGCACTGTACAGGCCCAGCATGCCTGTACTTCGACTACTTAGCCTCCACAAAACTCGGGGCGATTCACACCTGTCAAGCGGGTCGTGCATTGATGACAAACCGGGAAAATGGCGAATTGCTCGTGAGGCCGCTGCTCTTGTCCGTCTTAGCCGAGGCCTCGACAAGAATGCCACCGCACACAAGCTTATCGTATTTCTCGTAATCGCTGTTGTCGAGGTTCCTGTAGATTCTGGACGCGGCGTTGTCGTCGATCTTTCTGTTTATCCCAAAATATTGACGTCCCTGCTGGACCTCAACATAGCTTTTGTTCTTGGAAAGACCCGGAACCCAGCGGGCGATGAATCCGCAGAATATGGTGACGTCCAACTCGCGCACCAGCATGACGAAGCCGCCCGCCGATTGCTCCGATTCTCCGTCCGGGTGATGGTGGAAGCCGGCGGCAAATTTCCTCGGCGGCACGATGATGGACGGCTGTTGGTGGAAAGAACCGTTCCAACTGCGAAACTGGACGAGCTCGAGTTCGTATTCCGACTCGTTCGTCAGCACCAGGAGATTGCTGATTCCGTCACCATAACGGCCCTTGAGTACCCTCGCCGCAGCTTCGGCCTCGGCCAAGGAGTCGTAGACGGGCAGAATGGTTCGCGTTTCCGGGCCCAGCTCCAAACGGGCACGGAGCGGATAGTGATCCGAGCAGTCCATCTCCCCGGCTCCGTTCACGACAGTCCTCCACTCGGTGATAACTTCCACCTCACTGACTTTGGCGTCTTTGCTGGGGCCGAGGATATAGTCATACCGTGCCGAATACGTCTGCTTGAACTTCTTCGCCAGGCCGTTCCTGACCGGATCACAGGTATGTCCCGGCGAGCCCGGATGCAGAAGCACCCAGTAATCGTCGAACTCTGGAAACAACTTCAGCAACGCGTCGTATTCGTCGGAGTTTCCGTTGTCGTCCACCGCTGGGACATTGAGGTCGCCGAGTACCAGGGCGCTTGCGCCCGGATGGTAGGAGTCCACCTTATTCTTGATCTGCTTGAGGTTGCTCCAGCGAACTCTACTCTCCCTGTCTTCCGCCTGTGTGTGGGTGAAGAACAGGCGTAGCGTTCGGTGGAGGTCGACATGAAAACAGAGCGAAAGAACGCCCTTTTGCGACATGGCGTCCGTGTCGGCTAGACTCTTGAATCGTTCGAAAACGGGGTCGAAAAGGTAGAATTTCGACAAGACGATCAGGCCATCACCGATCCGCTCGCCGCCGCTGCTGGCATGGTAATGGAAGCCGTAGACGTCATCGAGACGATCAATCAACTTCTGCTTGTACGATGTTTTCCAGACCTCGCAGAGGCAGACGATGTCGAAATCCTGCAAACGGATGTTTTCGATGATCCGATCGAGCCGCTCGTCATCATGATGATACTGGCCGAACGCTCCGGCGATAGTCCGTCCAAAGAGATGCGTGTTGTACGTCAGAACATGAACCATGCGACCCTCGCTTTTCCGGATGCGCACGCTGGTCGTGCCGATATGCGCATTCGATTGATAATTAGAGCTGACCGCCTCGGTGGCAGAGGCGCTCTAGGCGGATGCTTTCCTAGTCCAATTCGATCACGTCGAGATTCAGCGTATCGAGGTAATCGGAGATCGCCTTAGGAATACGGTATTTCGCCACGCTTGTTTCCCTCGATATGCACACCTCCGCGACCGCAGGAAATGCTTGGGGGATACGGGGGTTCTGGACTCCGTACACGAAGATCTTCCGAAGATTGGAAGCGGAGGTCTCGTTGCTCACGCGGATTATGAATTGGTCGCCGACCCGGACATTGTTGCGGGTGTAGAATTTCAGCAAGTCCCGGCCCGCTCGCGTGTTTTCATCGTTGCTGATGACCAGTGTCTTGGCACCGATGCCGCCCTCCGCCGTGCTCGCAAAGGGGAACTCGTCACAAGATACGACCTCGTCGGTGAATAGGCGGGTACTGGTTCCCTTGGCCCTCTTGTTGTAGTCGTAAACCACCTTCCTCGACGAGGGGCCGCAGGCGGCGCCACGATTGGTCTTGGCCGTTGCGTGATCGGTTCGCGTCAATCTGACCTCCATGGGATTTGGAGCATTGATCCCCTCATGGTTCCGGATATTTTTTGCGATGCAGGGGAAATTGATCGCGTTCAGGACATAGACCGCCTGGGCCTGGGCTTGCGCGGGTCGAGGGAAGATGTGGGTCGATGTCAGAAGGATGATAAATGCGAGCCCCCCTCGGCAAAAGGACGCCCGCAGTCTGGTTGATCTCTCTTGCATGTTTCCGTACCTTTGTCGGCGAGATGTGATGGGTGCGGCACCCGCCGATTTGCGGCGGGCGCCCCTAGATTGCCGTCATAGGATCAGAAGAGAGAGGAGTGGAGGACGCGAAGCATGAAGTCGTCGCGACTGACGGCCTCCTGTGATGGGGAAAGCGAGGAGCTGGGAACGACCTCCATGCTGAGTGTCCAGTCGTAGTCCCCCAGCTCTCGGCCTCGAACATGGAGCCTCAACTCGTTAGACCCCAGTCCGCCGGAGGTGATCTTGAATGCGCCCGTGTCGGATGGTTTGTTCTCGAACTTCATCCATGAAATGACCTTGCCTTGGCCGATGTCGCTCTCGGTCAGGACGGGGTCTTCATAGGCGTTGTTTGAGTAGTCGCCCTGCCAGATCTTCCAACTTTTTGGGCGGAAGAAGGCGTGGGTCTGCTTGTATTGCTTGTCTCCAAGCTTTGATGAACCCGGCAGGCCGCTGATTCCGAATTCGATTTTCGCCAGATGCTCGTAGCTTTCCTTCAGCTTGTCAGCGTCTTTCTTCTTCGCATCGTCGATGGCCTTCTTAACTTTGACGCGATTGAGGTTCTCCTGAAGTGAATCCAGAGTCTCCTTCCGCCAACCGTCGAGGTCGATCAGGCGGATGAACTCTTCCTTGAGCGAACGCGGCAGGAAATTCCAGATCGGCGCGTAGTCGCTGTAACCGATCAGGGTCCACGAGCGGTAGTCGTCCAATGATTTCAACCATGCCGTCGGGTCGCGCAGCAGGCTGGTATTGCCACCGATGGCCTCGATGTTGAGTTCCGCTATTTGTTTCAGCCAGGCGGACTGGTCGCTGCTCGTCTTGCCGTCGCGATAGCCGAGCGCGGCGCTACCCGACTTGTCGAGGCTGGCAGCCGACACGGCGGCTCCGAATGCCTTTTGATGCGCCTCCTTCACCACGTCGGCGGACTTGCTGGTACTCTCCGTTTGTGTCGAGCAGAGTTTTCCGCCGATTGTGTAGGTTCGTGGAACGCAGATCCCGATCTGGTCGGTCAAGATCCGGAGCTTGTTGCGCTTTTCCGCGTCGCCAATGCTCGAATTGATGATCGCCTCGATACGGGAGAGGGCATTGGTGGAGAGCACGATCTGGTCGTCGTTCAGGGAAATCTCGAATTTCGGGAAGGTATGGAGAGCCGCCAGATGGAAGGAACGCTCGCTTTTCTGAGCGAGTGTCTCCTTCGAGTTCTCCTCCGAGTAGCTGAGGGCCACCCCGACTTCCTGGCTTGGCCTCGACATGCCGCCTGAAATAGAGGTCATCAGGCTGTTGAAGCCGTTCTTGTAGGAATCGCGGGTCTGGGTCGTAAGGTAGGCGCCCGCGTCGGTTGAACCACGGATGACGAGCGAGATCTGGCGTTGTCTGATCAGGTCGCCAAGTGTGACGTCATCGCGCAGGGTGAGCGAATGAGCGGTTTCGATCTGACCGTTGGGTTTGATGGTGGCGGCGACGGGAGCCTGATTGGTATCCATGACCCAGAGGCAGGCGTCTTGCAGGGTCTTCAGGTCTACCGTGCTGCCGGCGACGGTTCCGGCAAGATTTTGCACCGCCGCGCCGAACTGTTTCTGGAACTCCTTGTCGTCGGCGAGCAGATAGCTCTTGGCCTGCAATTGCCACTCCGGCGCGCCCCGCGTCGCCTTGAGTATGGCCTCCATCTTGGCGCTTGCCTCGTCGGCCTTCTTCGCGCCACCTTCTGCGGCTGGGGTTGCGGTGGCGTCGGCTGCGGATTCCTCACCCTTGGGCACAGCCGTGCTCGTGACCACCGTATAGATGACGCCCTTGTTGTCCATCACTGAGGAAGCCGTCGTTTCCTCCTCGCTCTCCTTGGCTACTTCCTCGCCCTTCTCGGCCTTCCTGAACTTGAATTCCTCGTCGTTCAGGAGTTTCTTCGCGGCGATCATCTCCCTGATTTCGCTTAGATTCTTCTTGGCTGCCTCGGAGGTGTCGACTTTGAATTCGTGGATGTATGACTTAAGTTGTACGCTAATGAACATCGCAATTCCCATCGGGTTCGAATTGAAGGAAAACGGGCTTCCCTGGGAAGGTCTTAGGACAGATCCCGTGAAGTTGCCGCCGGTCATCAGGTGCCCCGGCTTGAGCGCCTTGTTAGATGCCTTTTTGTTTTTTTACTTGATTCACTTGACACTCTCCGAGATGGAGGGCTATGTAAATTGTATGGTTCACCGATAGGCAAGGTCAAGGGAAAAAAGAAGGAAACCTGGGAATTCGGGAGAGGAGTATCCCATGTGTCGGCAACATTGAATTTCCCCAAGTTTTGTGGAGGCTAAGTAGTCGAAGCACCAGTGAGGTAGCCTGAAAAAAATGGACACTCCCGATTGAAACGTTAGAGTAGGAAAGGGGGGGATTACCGGGATAATGGAAAAGAAAGAGCAGTACTCGATGGAGTTTCGGCTGGAGGCGGTGAAATTGGTGACAGAACAAGGGTTGTCACTGAGCGAAGTCTCGCGGCGTCTGGGGATACCGAAGGGGACGTGGGGGCACTGGGTGGCCTGAAGAACGAACTGATCCACCACCACCGTTATGCTACGCGAGCCCAAGCCGTGGCTTCTATTCGGGAATACATCGAATTTTCTACAACTGACAGCGCCGCCATTCGCAACTGGGCTACCAAGCCCCCGCTGTCTTTGCACAACAGCATGACCAAAAACATCAGGCCGTCTGAAAACCGAATGTCCATTATTGACCGGACACCTCATTCCAAGGTCGTCTTTGGGCGACGGACTGTTAGTTTTTAAAGATGCTAAGTAAGTGCGCCAATGTTTTGTATAGAGCTTGGACTTTTATTTCATATCAAAACACCGACCTTCCACAAAGCATTTCTCACTGCGGCCTCGCAAGGAACCTCTTCACTATCTGAAGGGTGGTGTGGATAGGCTTTTGCTGCACCCGGACATTCACCCTCAAGCTTCTTTACTATTCCTCGAACGTAGCGCACTTGCGACATGAACTGCTTGATCCATGGCTCAAACGCTTGTTCGACATCCAGTTGAAACACTAACCCTTGAAAAGACTCTTCTTTTTCGACCATATTTCCGGTCCCATCTTTACGATGTCGAGACCGTCTTTGGATCTCCGCAAGGTATACGGTTTTCGTATTAGTAAGAACCCTTGAGATGAGCAAGCCACGCATGCTTTTTGTATTTAAATCCAAATACGGCCAATTTCTGGTGGTTCCACTAATATCTTCTTGTAGATTGTCAGGGAATGCTTCTAGTCCAACTAAGCATGGCTCTTTTGCTCGCTGAAATCCTTGCTCGAATGTGAACCACTCTATAGACCGAATCACTTCTGGGTGTGTTTCTCCAGCCCGGAGCAAAGCATTCCATACATCCCGTAGCGCCCCATGTGTTTCCATCACCGGGCGGGCGTGGATAGATGCATAGCCAACACCTTTCCCGTCGCCATAGGGCTCACCAGTTGAATAGCTAGACGCTTCGCTTCCCTCTATTTTATTGCCCGCAGAGTTTTTAGCTTGATCCCGTTTTATGTCTATAACGGCGCGTGGCACCCCAAGGGTTACAAAATCCTCATCTTGAATTTCCACAGCTGGCCCTCCATGGTCGGGGTCATCGTCGCTGTTTAGGTCAATGAATTCTGGGGGCTTGATTAGTAAGCGATCAGGAGTACCTTCCCACGCAGTCCCTGCACCTCCATTTTCCGCTGGAGCGAGAGTTTTATTTGTATTCTCTCTACCTCGAGTAACCAGCACCCCCTGAGGATCGCTGCATCCACTTATATTTAATCCAAGGAATGATCGTCCGCCATCAAACCATATACCTTCTACCCTGACGTTTGCAGGCCCCTGAAACCAAGGAGCTACTTTAATGAAAATGGGGGGAGGCGATTTTTTGGAAGTATTGGTCAAACTGAAGTGAGGCGGAGCGTATTGTGACTCTATTTGAGAGTATATTTTTTTTAAACATTGTCGCGTATACCTATCGTATTTGGCATGCGCGAGCAACACAACATCACCATTAACTAATCTTCGCCGTAGCTTCACATGCCATCTGTTTTCTGTTTCAGGAATTTCGCTAGGTGCGTAAAGTTTGTCTCTAGCCGTTTCCCAGTCATATGTGGTCAGTACCCGTTTGAGTTCTCCTGACCTCCCATAGCATCTTGCGAAGAACTCTAGTGCTGGGATAACTAATTTCCCACCGGTTCTTATGGGAAACTCGAGAACCCAATTTTTGTCATGTTCGTATAGCAGTGGATAGATGTCTTTAGCGGGGAAGGGGGTGGCTAATGACTCCTGATGTGCTGTGTAAAATGATGACAACCTCCATTTTCCTTTCGTGAAATCCACTTCAAAGTCGTGGCAATCAAACTTTGTTTTGGCAACACAACAATTGTTTTTCCATACCGTTCCAATTCGGACTTGTCCCAGTGTTGTAAGTGGGACATTTCTAAAAACAACGTCATCTGATAGGCCTTCCTTACTTATTTTTCGGAAAGCAACCAACACATTAGGCTGAGTCCCCGATTTGATATTTTTCTTGATACCGCTGTACCACCAAGCGACAAATGGTTCATCATTTTCTCCAAGATTCCCATCCTTCAACCGAATAGGAGATTTGTGTGAACTCAACTTACCAGGGATCTTAATTGACATCATGGCCTCCAAAACAAAAAAACGCCATCTATGCAACTGCACAAATAGCGTTTTAGGTTGTCATCGGGATTGTTACAGTCGTTGTTTCTATTGTCGCATTTATTATTAAAATGTCGCGACAATTCCTGAAAGTCACAACCGCCACCCACCAAGGCCGCCGTGGATGCGGAATGGTGGGGCGCACGGAAAGGCCGCCTGCGCCAGTGCTCTAATTTAAAGTGCCCAGCTATGGAAAGCACGGTGGCGCTGGCGAGAGCTTCATCGTCGTCCATGGGCGGCAAAATGCCGGGGAAGCGACTGGCGAGCATGGATTTGCCCGTGCCCGGTGGCCCGGACATGAGCAGGCTGTGACCGCCAGCGGCGGCCACTTCCAAGGCGCGGCGGGCCGGAAGTTGGCCTTTCACCTCCGACAAATCCGGGTAATGGGGCTCTTGCAGCAAGGGCTGGCCTTGGTAGGGGCGCAACGGCTGCTGGCCGGTGAGGTGAGCGCAGACCTCTAATAGGGAGCGGGCGGCCAGCACGCGGCTGCCGCGCACCAGAGCCGCCTCCGAGGCATTGGCACTGGGCAAAATCAAGGTGCGCCCCGACTGGCGGGCGCTCAAAGCCATAGCCAGGGCACCGCGCACGGGCCGCAGCTCGCCGGATAAAGACAATTCCCCCGCAAATTCATAATCCCGCAGGCAGGCCGGATCGAGCTGCCCGGTGGCGGCCAAAATGCCCAGGGCAATGGGCAAATCGAAACGCCCGCCTTCTTTGGGTAAATCAGCTGGGGCGAGATTGACGGTAAAGCGCTGCTGGGGGAAATCGAACTGAGCGTTCTGGATAGCAGAGCGCACCCGGTCGCGGGCTTCTTTGACTTCGGTATCCGGCAGGCCCACTAAATTGAACGCGGGCATGCCGAAGGTGAGGTGGGCTTCGACGATGACTTCAGGCGCTTCCATGCCCACCAGGGCACGGCTAATCAGAATAGCCAGCGACATAATGACGCTCCATGACGAATGGAAGCGCCAGTGTAGTGAGTCTCCGCTGGGGTGTCGAGGGGGCTGATTAGGCTTTTTGTCGTGCTTCTAATTCCGCTACACGGGCCTCTAGGGCTTCTAGGCGGGCACGGGTGCGGGTGAGCAGTTCTTTTTGGACATCAAACTCTTCCCGTGTCACCACATCCAGGCGGCCCAACAAGCCGCCCAGTAGGGCGCGGGCGTTCTTTTCCAGGTCGCGGGCGGGGGATTGGGCGGCCAGTTGGGAAACCCGTTGGGCCAGATCGTCGAGCAGTTGGCTATTAATCATGGTGAACTCCCTAAATTTGAGGCGGCGCAGTGTAGCACAGGCCAGCACGCCCCTTTTTGATGCACGATTTTGTGCGCACCAAAGCAGTGCCTATCACCGAAATGGTGCAACGAATGGGTGCGTCGTGTCCTTGGGGCCGATTGTCGTTTTTTGCACAGCAATAAATACTCCCTTGAATCGTAACAACTTAGCAACATTGGCACGGGGCATGCTTAATAGGCCTCGTACAAGTTTTGTCACACACGATTTTTTTATAAGGAGTTCACACTATGCGTAAGACCCTCATCGCCGCGTCCCTGGCCGCTCTTTCCGCTCTACCCATGGTGGCCGCCGCTGAAGAAGCCGCTGCGCCCAGCCCCCTGACCGGCAACTTCACTATCGCTACTGACTACCGTTTCCGTGGTATTTCCCAAACCTTCAAGCAACCCACCCTGCAAGGCGGTGTGGACTACGCTCACTCCAGCGGCCTGTACGTGGGTACCTGGATGTCTAACGTAAGCGGTAACCAATACCCCAACGGCGCTTCCCTGGAATGGGACATGTACGCCGGTTACAAGACCACCGTGGGTGACGTGGGTCTGGACATGGGCTACCTGAAGTACTACTACCCCGGCGCTGAGTGGAAGGCTGCTCCGGCTGCAACCCCCGCCAAGTTCGACAACCAAGAACTGTATCTGGCCGCCAGCTACAACGTTGTGACCCTGAAATACTCCTACGCTCTGAGCGACTACTTCGGTCTGAACAACGACCAAGTGGGCTTCTGGGGTGGCAAGAACGGTACCGGCCCGACCATCGCTGCTAACGGTGGCTCCAAAGGCTCCACCTACCTGGACCTGACCGCCAACATCCCCCTGAGCGAGAAGCTGACCCTGGTGGCTCACTATGGCCACACCAGCGTGAAGAACTACAGCACCCTGAGCTACTCCGACTACAAACTGGGTCTGAACTATGACCTGAATGGCTGGATGTTGGGTGCCGCTTATGTGAACACCAATGCCAACAAAGACTACTACTTCGCTGCCAACGCCACCGGTTCTGTGAAAGACACCGGTACCGCCACCCTGGTTCTGTCCGTCGGCAAGACGTTCTAATTTTCCCATGGGGGGGATGGCGGGAGCCGTCCCTCGTTTAAGGAGCCAACATGAAACTCGTATCCGCCATTATCAAGCCGTTCAAGCTTGACGAAGTTCGCGAAGCCCTGTCTGCCATTGGCGTACAAGGTATTACCGTGACCGAAGTCAAAGGCTTTGGTCGGCAAAAGGGCCACACGGAGCTGTATCGCGGCGCCGAATACGTGGTCGACTTCCTGCCCAAGGTTAAAGTTGAAGCCGCTATCAAAGACGAATTGCTGGATCAAGTGATTGAAGCCATCGAAAAAGCCGCTACCACCGGCAAGATCGGTGACGGCAAGATCTTCGTCTTCGACGTGGAACAAGTTATTCGTATCCGTACCGGTGAATCCGGCGTGGATGCTCTGTAAGGGGGGAACCATGAAAAAATTCTTTGCAATCCTGGCGGCGGCTGTCACGTTCAGCTTTGCCTCCGGCGCCATGGCGGAAGACAAACCCGCCGCGCCCGTGGCGGCTGAAGCTGCTGCTCCGGCGGCCTCTGCTCCGGCAGCGGCACCCGCTGCTGCGGCCACGGCTGCACCCGCTGCCGCCGAAGCCGCTGCTCCGGCACCTGTGCCCAACAAAGGCGATACCGCATGGCTGTTGGTGTCCACTGCCTTCGTGATTCTGATGTCCGTACCCGGTCTGGCCCTGTTCTACGGTGGTCTGGTGCGCTCCAAGAACATGCTGTCCGTGCTGGTACAAGTGTTCATGATCTTCTCGTTGATTAGCGTGTTGTGGGTAATCTACGGGTATAGCGTGGCCTTTACCGAAGGTAGCGCCTTCTTCGGCGGCTTAGACAAGCTGTTCCTGAAGGGCATTACCGTGGAAAGCGTCGCTGCCACCTTCAGCAAGGGTGTGGTTGTGCCTGAGTTGGCCTATGTGGCCTTCCAAGGCGCGTTCGCTGCCATCACCTGCGGCCTAATCATCGGTTCCTTCGCCGAGCGTATTAAGTTCTCCGCACTGCTGATGTTCGTGGTGATCTGGTACACCTTCTCCTACCTGCCCATGGCACACATGGTTTGGTACTGGGCCGGTCCCGATGCCTACACCAGCCCCGAAGCCGGTGAAGCCGCTGGTGCAACTGCGGGTTGGCTGTTCCAAAAGGGCGCTCTGGACTTCGCAGGCGGCACCGTGGTGCACATCAACGCCGCTGTGGCCGGTCTGGTGGGTGCGTTCCTGGTGGGTCGTCGTATTGGTTTCGGTCGCGAAAACTTCGCTCCTCACAGCCTGACCATGACCATGATCGGTGCTTCTCTGCTGTGGTTCGGCTGGTTCGGTTTCAACGCGGGCTCCGCTCTGGAAGCCAACGGTGGCGCCTCCCTGGCCTTCGTGAATACCTGGGTTGCTACCGCTTGCGCCACTGTGTCTTGGGTGTTTGCTGAATGGCTGACCAAGGGCAAGCCCTCTCTGCTGGGCGCCGCTTCCGGTGCTGTGGCAGGTCTGGTGGCGATCACCCCCGCTTGCGGCTTCGTAGGCCCTGTGGGTGGCATCGTGATCGGTCTGCTGGCAGGTGTGGTGTGCTTGTGGGGCGTGAATGGCCTGAAGCGTGCTCTGGGCGCTGACGACTCCCTGGACGTGTTCGGCGTGCATGGCGTGGGCGGTATCCTGGGCGCCATCCTGACCGGCGTGTTCGTGTCTCCCTCCCTGGGCGGTACCGGCGTGTATGACTACGTGACCGACAAAGTGGCTGACTTCGACATGACCGCCCAAGTGATCTCCCAACTGTGGGGCGTAGGCACCGCCATCGTGTGGTCTGCCGTGGTCTCCCTGGTGGCTTACAAGATCGTTGATGTGGTTATTGGTCTGCGTGTTCCTGAAGACGAAGAACGCGAAGGTCTGGACACCACCTCCCACGGCGAATCTGCTTACCACATGTAAGCGGCTTTCCCCGTAATGCAAAAAAGGCACCTTCGGGTGCCTCAGACCGCTGACAAAGCCCCCACCCGTTGGGGGTTTTGTTTTTTATAATGCGGGGATGCTAAAACCGACGACTGCTAGGGCGCAGACCGAGTTAGAGATGGTGACGTTGGAGCAATTAGTTCCGAAGGATCACTTGCTGCGCTTGATTGACGCCCACATTCGCTTTGATTTTATCCGTGAGCAAACGGCGCATCTGTAATCGGCCCCGAACTGGTTTCTCCGAATGCCCATGGCAATGTTTTCTCATCCCACACGGAGCCATTCGCACTGACGCTAGCTGGATACTGCGGCTAAAAACGATAGCGTCCCCCAGCATTAATCATCGCCAGCCGAACGTTCGTTCCAATGCGTATTTCCGTGCTCGGGGGAAGGCTGGCCTAGCCTTGTTTCTCGGGGTTGTCTAGTGATTTTGCAAGTTTGGTGTCGTATCTATTTAAGGCAAGGTACATAGCCTTATTTCCCCCAGCGTCGAACAACTCCCCAAAAATACTGCTTAATCCCATGAGCAACGAACTCTTCCCCGCCCCATTCACCTCCGCAGTATGAAGGTTTGCCCCGGACTCGCTATGCTCCTCCGGGCTACGAAATTGGGCGGTAGGGGGGATAAGCCGTAGGCGCATCCACCGAAAACGGGGGGCTGGCATTTAATCGCGAGCAAGCTCGCTCCTACGGAGCTGTGTTGTAGGAGCGAGCTTGCTCGCGATATTACAGCATGGGCTTGAGGTAGCGGCCAGTGTGGCTGGAGGCTACGGTGGCGACGTGTTCTGGTGTGCCGCTGGCGATGATTTGGCCGCCGCCGTTACCGCCTTCGGGGCCGAGGTCGATCAGCCAGTCAGCGGTTTTGATTACGTCCAGGTTGTGTTCGATCACCACCACGGTGTTGCCGTGCTGGCGCAGGCGGTGCAGGACTTTGAGCAGCAGGGCGATGTCGGCGAAGTGCAGGCCGGTGGTGGGTTCGTCCAGGATGTAGAGCGTGCGGCCCGTGTCGCGCTTGGAGAGTTCCAGGGATAGCTTGACCCGTTGCGCCTCGCCGCCGGAAAGGGTGGTGGCGCTCTGGCCCAGGGTGATGTAGGAAAGCCCCACATCCACCAGGGTTTGCAGCTTTTTCGCCACCACTGGCACGGCGTCGAAAAATTCCCGCGCTTGTTCCACGGTCATTTCCAACACTTCGTGGATGGTTTTGCCCTTGTAGCGGATTTCCAGGGTTTCCCGGTTGTAGCGCTTGCCGTGGCAAACGTCGCAGGGCACGAAAATATCCGGCAAGAAGTGCATTTCCACCTTAATCATGCCATCGCCCTGGCAGGCTTCGCAGCGACCGCCCTTCACATTGAAGGAAAAACGGCCCGGCCCATAGCCCCGTTCCCGCGCCGCCGGAACCCCGGCGAACAGTTCGCGGATGGGCGTGAGCAAGCCGGTGTAGGTGGCCGGGTTGGAGCGCGGCGTGCGGCCAATGGGCGCTTGATCGACGTTGATGACCTTGTCGAAAAACTCCAGCCCTTCGATGGCCTGATGGGGCGCCGG
>JACCDO012006286.1_pt1 | contig 20745 bp, 11 predicted proteins | sample 7446101 | NCBI WGS metagenome assembly JACCDO01 (sample SAMN15323440, study PRJNA562643) | freshwater metagenome | isolation source: river surface water | place: USA:Blue River Watershed | collected 2017-08-16
GCGATCTTTTGCCGCGCACTTTAATGGGTCGGTAAATCGCTTGTCGAAATAGTAACGTTTTAAACTAGTGATATGCACTGTTCGATTATTCTTGGATGACAAATCTTGTATTACAACATAGTCTCCATTCTGTTGAGTAACTTGATAGGGACCGTGGTATAAACTACTCCATTTAGATGGTTTCTTTTTATCAGAGTATCTGCAAAAACGAGTTCTCCTGGGATTAGCTGAGGGACATCCTTCCTTCCAGACAAAGTAGAGCTCAGAAGAAATAGATAATAACAATTCTACTTACACATTTACAAGTAACATATTTACAAAGGGAACCGTCTATATTACATACCGAGATTGAACGTATTCCAAAAGTCATCCGACTCCTTCCCAGAAAAGTTAAGTAAGAGTGTTGACGTGAGAAATTGACTGTCATTTAGTTCACCGAGCTCGATATATTCCTTCACCCACTGTGCTACTTCAGCGGATGATTCAATGTCGACATTTGTGATGGTTCCAGTTATATTGAATTCAGCTCCGATCCACAAATAATGAGTATTGTCAGCACAGTGCAGAAGTAAGATAGTATTTTCCACTAGGTCATCGTCATCAAACACACCCAAGGATTCCCACTTGAATTTCCCGCTATCACCAGAAGGGACTGCATGATACAAAACAGGTTTAGTACTACGAGTCACTGGATCTGGTGAATCTGGTGAATCATTTGGTTCTACCTCTATAACAAGCGGTTGATATTCCATCACGACATTCATAGCTTGGTCTGGCGCGTTAGCATCATCTTTTGCATCAATATCTGTAGTCTCAGTAACGGTTGCTGTGCTACTTTCTTCTGCAGTTACAATTGTACTCACAGGAATTGTAAGCGGTATTTTTTTTGGCGCATTAAACTTCGTTTTATCATCAGATAACAAGGCAAATTGTGGCTGATTCTCCTGCGAATCGTCGTCATTCGTAGGAGCAACAATAGGTTTATTACTTGTTTTCTTGTATAAATCATCAAATTTCATAAGTGTTTGGTTCTCGTCACATGAATCGTTGTAATGCTTGAATAATTCTTTCCATTCGGCTGGTTCAGCGCCCTCTTTGACTATTAAAGTATCCGACAGTCTTGTAAATACACCAAAAATATTCTTCGCTAATGTTATAGCTATGTCGCAGATATCTTGATTGGAATTTTTTCCCATCCAAACATAAAGTTTGGATTGTTTGTAATTATCCCCAGGTCTTACCACATATACTCCATCACTATCGAAATGAATACTAGACAATGGTATTATTTTTCGGCTATCACTGTACCTACATATCTTCAATACAGAGGTATTCGGATCATGTGGAAGGTGGTGCGAACATCGCATCGTCACACAAGTCGCTCTATTATCATCAACAATTAACTCTCCAAATTCAATCAAATTACATGTAAACGCAGTATTAGGGTTGCATACAGACCTTTTAGACTTGACATAATCAAACGACGCTTTCCATGCTGTTCCCATGGCCCACATGTGATATGCAATAGCAAAGGAACAAGAACGCGATACCCCTTTTTCGCAATGTATCAGAGTTTTTTCACCCTTTAATTTGCCCTTAAATATAAATTGTATGACATTGCACACAAACCATGTCACGTCATCTTGTCGTCCATCTAACATGTCAATACTTAAGTATCTCATGCCACTTCTATTGGCAAAACAATTGTCAACTACAGATCGGGCACAATTGACTACTCTTGTTATGCCTAAAGATGATAATGTTTCCCAAGATTGTGCTATTTTTGCCCCTCCTAAATACAAATAGCTAAATATTTCGGAGCATTCATTCTCACAATCATTCATCATTTCTCGTCTATTTTGTCCTTCAGTGTATTTGAAATCAAATGCTGGTTGCTTTAATGGCACAACATCTTTTATATTGTCATCTGTATTAATCATTCGTCTTGTATATGAGTTTTCTCTCTGAAGTGTGCCAGATAACTGCTTTACAAGTGCACTATCACGAAAGCTACCCATTGAAACTAATTCGGGTTTTCGAACACCATTACCATCATCTTCAAACTCATTATTTTCTTCCTTTTCTGGAGATGGTGCTGTCTGAGTCAAACGAAATGAACCCTTCCTCCTCCTACCATCCGTAGAAGCAGGTGATGTAGGTCTACTTGACTCCTTTGGTGGACTTTCAGGTGCTACTGCTAAAGGCTTATTTTTCTTACTAGACTGTGAAGAACCCATACTATTATCAGGATTATCAAATGACCGCTTAATTTTTCCCAGCTACTATGCTAGTTAGATCACTGATGATACTTTATCTCATTCCTTTGCCCTCAAAACCTTCGTACGGGGAGTCCTTCCTTTTCCAAGAAATCGGTTAAAGAAGTTGTACCGGTGATCCGTTAGAAAAGTCCCAAAACAGGTCGTGATATCTCTAGAATTCTCTATAATTTTATTGTTATATAATATAGATACAGCAAGAATAATTACTTCAAACTTGACGAGGGTTTTAGTGACGTCTTCGTAGTGCCCGTGGATTCGATATCAAAGGTGGTCCTAGTTGGAGATGAACCAGTATGTTGTTGTCTGATATTTTCCATTATTTCCAGGCCATCAATAGCAACAGAATTATCTGGGTAATAAACTAACGGCTTCTTAAACTTTTCAAGTACTTCTTGTAATATAATAGGGTTGCAGTAAACGTAAATATGATCATCTAGTCTTAATAACGTTTCGGGTCTAGGACAAGTGTAAACAAACGGTAGAATTGATTGCTGCGCTGCATTGGGGCATCTGTACAAGCCCAACGGTAGAATGAAATGCGACACAAAAGCACGATAAATATCGACAAACCATCGTCCCGCAAAGCTTTCGGGAATTCGAATTCTATAAATTGTTTGATATTTTTGCCCACAAACCAATTTTTCATAGAGTAAAGGAGTAAAATAATTATAGAAGCAATGGCAAAGAATGTTGTCGAACGACGAGGGATAGAACGCACGTCCAGCTGCAAAAACTGGAAATAAATGATACGTACCGAATGCGGACCAAAATAATTCTGGGTCTTTCAAATTTTTTCTATTTTTCCTAGCTCGCTTCTTCATACTCAATATAAGTGATGCTAAATCGTTTGCTTGGTTGGTTTGTCTCCGCCCAAAATCAACACCTTTACCACTTGGAGAAGACAATATACTGCCTCTCTTATCGTCTTTCTTATTATCAACAATATTATTTTCTTGTTTCTTGGATAAATTATGAGAAACAAATGCTCCTTTCAAGTTCTTGGAATTGTCGTTGAGATCACTCGAATTAACAGTTGAGTTCAACACTGTCATGTTCGATGCACACGTCAACTCTATTGTAAAAAATACATGATTTGGTATATGTTTCTCAAGCTTTAAATAGGCAAACAATGTGTCCGCATCCAGATACTCTTCTTCTATTTTTGTTGCACTGTCTTTATTCGCAAGCAACACCACAGCATGCGCGTAACGCAAATTAGATCTATTAAAATCTTTACCAGATGTTAAACGGCCTCTCATAAAATAAACATCTTTATACTTGGATACTACTTTATTCCATTTATCTGGTAGTTCTTCACCGATAACAATCACTGGGTGGTATGCAAACCCTATCATTAGTGGTCGACGCAACTCTTCTATGAAAGGGATTAAGTTGGTTGTGCAACCAAAGAGTATGATATGGCTCTTGAAGTTACTTGCGTCCTTGAGCTCTTTGGAATCACCATAATCATGATTGGTGTTCAGTAACTGCAAATCTCTCTCAAATTGTATGTCGAACTTGGTTATTTCACGCTGTCTTTTTGTTGACTTGCCAACCACGTTATCAAAGTCGTCAACATTATAAGATCGATCTAAATTAGGGGAGCTTGTTTCACTCCATGAGTCTAATTTTCTCATCGCAGGTGCAGAGCCACGACCATTCCACGATGGCGCTTTACTTTCATCTTCTTCGTCCTCAGAAATAGACACCACTTGGGGACTATATTTACTATTACTAGCTGCATGAGTATCGCTCGCACTTAGGACGTTGTGTCCAAGTGTAGTTAGTTTCTTAAATGTTTGTCGTATTATATTTTTAGGCTTCGCTGTTTCTTTGACGTAACCCAAATAAGTGTCATTATGGTCATCTTCGTCACTAGAATCACCGTCAGCTGTCGCTAAAATATTCTTTTCTTGTCGATACTTACCTATCTGCCGTAGTTGTAATAAAGTTACTTCATTATTCATAGTAGGAGCCTTTACAGGAGCAAAATTTGATACAGATCCACGTATAGGAGTAACTGTACTTTGCTTCCTTTCCACATTACTAAATCTACGCATGATACTAGGTGTGGGGCTAGCTTGAGAGCCTCTGCGATCAACTGAAGGACTTGATTGTGTATTTGCAGCCATTTTATTTTTGCGTACTCCAAAATCTACCTCTGCACGGATTAATTTTTGTATAATTCTCTCAATAACATTGACATCTTTCAAACCTGCGGTAATGTTTTGCGCTATTGATTCATCAGATGCAATAATTACACCAACGTCATGAAGAGCAAAAAATCGAGGAGCATATCTTCCTGTTTTAGTAGCTTTAAGCATTTCAATTTTCGACGGATTAATAACGAGGGATTTGTTTGTATGACTGCATGCTCCCAACAAGATGACCTCATACTCGAGGTACAGTCCCTCGCAAATTAGCATCCAATCGTGACCTAATGTCTCGAGAAATATTGAGCTAAATTGGATGTAGTATATCTCCATATCGGCGCCATGGACGTACTCATCACTCCATATATTAAATTTACGTTCAGTTTTTTGTGTGGTGGTGCTTTCAAAGGAATGGAGCAAGTTTTCAATAAACGTTGAAATTCCTGGACAAACCGCATTACGAGCTTGGATAATAGTTTTATACTCATCAAGACACATAATAACGTCGCACTTACTATCCTTCAAGATATCTCGATCCTCTTGGCGTATCATTTGGATGTAACACTCGGTGTTGGGATTGTAATCTATAACTGATAACGTACGAAGTACATTTGCTGTGTCATCACTCACAGAGCTCTCACTATTCACTTCAGTGTTAGTTAGAATAAAGATTGCCGACGCAATATCAGCACGAGCTTTTTGCAAATCGGTAACAGATAATGCAGTGCCGATTAAGTAGGAAACTCTGGAATCAAATAATGGGGATAAGAACAAGGTTCTCATGTCATCGTTTGGTTCAACTGGCGACAAGATAAGAAGATGAAAATCATTGGCACCACCGTTGTTTCTATCGGTATGAAAAAATTCTTTTAAAAACTTTTCTGTTTTTCTCCAATCATTGACGTGTCCGCACAGAATGACATGATTATCGATCGCCGATGGTGCATAAGGATGACGAAATTGGGATGTTGATGATATGAGAACAGTTAGTTGATTGACTTGCATTGGAATTACCACGAGTGATGTGACGATAAATATTATAACAAGTGCCTTTGATGGAACAGTAGTAGGATGAATATCACCATATCCGACGGTTGCAACAGTAACAATCATATAATAAAATGCATCAAAAAATGTTAGAGTAACACACTTTAAACCGGATGGTGCTCCATATGAATCACCTTGTCGATAATAACTTTCACAATTATTACTTAAACAGTCACAACTATCATCAGCAGGAGCTCCACTAGTACAAGATGGTTCATAATTTGTAAGTTCATTCACATACTTACAGTCATATTGAAGTGCTTGTTTCACATCATTTTCCATCATTTGAATCAAACCTGAAGCCATAAAAATTAACGAAAGGAGGGTCAGTGTCAATGTTATTAATTGGCGTTTAATTCCACTTAATCCTCGTAATAATTTAAATGTTCTCAATATTCGAACCAATCGTAAAATACGAACGAATCGTAAAACGGAGAAGTTGGGACCTTGACCATTATTATTGACCATCAGTGATACATATACTGGCACAATTGTTAATAAATCTATCAGTGTGGCCGAGTTAGACAAAAAACTCAAAAAACTTAATGAACATAATGCCGAGTATATAAAGTCAAGGGTAAAAAATTGTGTGATAACTAATTCAATATAAGCATAAATAGCCACGTTATGGTAGTCCCTACTGTACGTTTCAGCAACATATGCACCACATGCTAATAATGAAAGTAAGATCATCAAAACATCCCACAATCTTCCAAATGTTGTATTATTTTTTAATATTAAAAACTTTCTGTTTAATGGATAATGAGTCGGAATCTTAGGAAACACTACTGCATTCCACGTCTGAGATTCCCATAATATGAACATACCAAAACATGTACGCAAAAAAGTGTGAATTCTACCTTTCTTATCTACTTTGGAATTATTTTTTGAACTAAATTTAACTGGTTTAAGGTATAAATCAAGTGCTTTGCGACCAGCTCGCATAAAATTACTACCATTTTCTTCGTTGATTACGTCACTCATTGCATTATAATAAATCTCAACTACTAGATAACATTTTTATGGAAAGGGGCGTGAGCCGGAGTGTAACTTAATGGTCTTGCAAGCAAAGCACAGCAAAAGCAATGCGCTACAAATCTGACATTTAATCTGTTTTTTTTTCGGAATAATACCGGCACCGGTGAAAGATTCCATTCTTTAAAATGTTTAACAATATACATTGATTGTAATAATAAAGATTGTTCCTATGAAGTTGTTACTTTAATTTTGAATTGAACATGCTGCTTTTGTACGATTCAAATTAGCCTTCAAATGCTTGCCTCTATACACTACGAATGGATTTTTTTTGTTCGTTTTCTCTTATTTGAATAATATACTAGATCATTAAGCTATTGGCTGTTGGACATTTTACCTGGATTTGGTAAATTTTAGAAACCGGAACTTCTAGAACGCTGGGAACGTCGAGTTTTGAATAGTAAGTAAGCAATCCAGTATATTGTAAATGAAAGTTTATTTTCATTTAGAAAAGGGAGTGGCGATACAGATCTGCACCTTTGCATTGGTATTGACAGAACAGTCTTCAGTTAGAGAAGTATTGGGAGAGTTCAGACGGCTATACCAAGCAAAGTTTTCGTCATCGACGCCTCTACCAGACGTAGATAATTTGATATTGTCACATGAAAATGGTCAAATTGTTGGTGATTCTGTCAATTCAAAGCTAATGTATCATGTAAAAGAAAAAGAAGATTTATTTGTATCTATTTCATCGAATAATTTAAAAAATGAAACAATAGTTAATAATGCCAATATCAATACTGCAACTAAAACTACAGTGAATACAGATACAATAGGTAAAGTGACAATTAATACAATCCATCCAGCGGTTAAACAAATCAAGGAGTTAATTCAAGCTAAAGCATATCGTAAGGCACGTTACTTATGTGATGATAATTTGAAATCATCTAAAAACAATGCGAGTTTATTGATTTTAAAAGCTGAAATATTAATGAATTCTTTAAAATACGATGAAGCTGCCGATTGCGCTCAACATGCAATGAGTACTCAGCCTAATGATGTAGAATATAATATGATATTAGCAAAATGTTTGAGAGCTGCCGAGAGACTAGATGAATCTGCTCAAGTCCTTGATAAAATGTTGACATTCTTGAAAGGATCTACAAAGAAAAATATTAATACCGAATTGGACGTTGTTGCAATGCGATCTGAAATCTTATTTGATATTGGACGCCATATGGATGCCGCAAATCTAATCAATCAATATGTTCATTTGGATGCTGCTGATTCTCATGTAAATGTATTACTTGCATATGCTTCATTTGCATTAAAATACGAGAAAGTTGAAGAAGCTACCAGAGCTTTGCTTAAAGTAGCCGTGCTTGATCAAAAGAGTAAAGTTGGACGTAATTTATTATCCAAATTATTATCATCAGATTCAGGATTTAACGAAATGATCAAACAGTTACCTCCATCTGATAAAGCAGCCCCAGCTTATGCCTTTTTAGCAGCAATTGTTAAAGATAATTCAGCTATGAATGTATGCATTAAACTGTTATCATTAGCATCAACATTGAAACCAGAGAATGCATCATATGTGTTGAATTTAGCACATGCATACGAAATTTTATTTGATTATAAGTCAGCAATACAAGTGATCAACAATTTTTTACAGCGAAATGGCAATATACGTGTTGGGACATGCGGTTTCATTTGCCAAAAGCTGCATGAACTATTGCCTACGGATATCCGAGAAAATAGTCTCGAAAGGAATTATATTACACCACCATATTCAGGATCAAACTTATGCCTAAAATGGGAAGAAAGTGAAGATACGAGTAAAGGGCGCACAAGAATATTCCAAATCACTGACAATATGGTTGGTGAAGAAGTATACGAAACATTACATTCAGGTGAACCAGAAAAGTTTTCAGACGTTGACTTGGATATTCTGGCAATAGCTTTTACAACAGTTAAGATTCTGTACTTATTAGGTAGAATTGCAGATATTCCCATACTGTTTAGTATTATTGAACCCACTAGACTATTGTCGAAGACTCCGCCTCATGAGACCAATATTAGAAATGAACATGCGTATTATCAGTGTATCGCACAATCATTATCCAATCGGATCGATGCCTTATCTGCTTGTGTAAAAGAGGATTTAAATAGAAAAGTATTGGATTGCTTCAGTAATGTTTATGTGAATTCGATAACGCAATTAGCAGCTAACAATCCATTGTATATCATTGGAGATTCTCATGTAATTTCACCAGCATGGAATATTGTTAAATTAAACGATGAAAATAGATTAATAACTCCGTTGTTGGTGACAGGAATCAAGCATTGGCACTTACGACCAGAAAGTGTATTTTATCCCAAGGCAAACTTTGAAAGTGCTGTCAATAAGGTACCTAATGGATCCGATGTTGTATTTTTGCTTGGTGAAATAGATTGTCGTGAAGGTTTATTGTTTGCTGTTGAAAAGGATATTTATTCTAACATACAAGAAGGTATTGAACACACTGTGAAATTATTTATTGGTGCATTAAAAAAGATTATTCAAAGAAAAAAATTTCGCACTGTTTATATACATCCAATACTACCAGTATTAAATGAGACTCGACCAATTGTAATTGCCTATAACGCAGTTTATGAAAAAGCAATTAAAGGAATGAAGGATAAAAGTGTAATTTGGTTAAATTTTTTCGATCAATTATTAAACGAGGATAAAACGATGCTGTTAAATGACTACAAGATGGACGGTACCCATATTAATCCAATTTATGTCTCAAGTTGTCTTCAAAATTCGTTATAAACAATTTTACAGTAAAGTTACATATAAAAAATACATTATTTATTAGTAAAAAATTGGTTAATATCACCCATATCTCGCGGTATGTCATTTTCAAACTTGTTACCCATGAGATTAATGTAATATAAATGGTTAAATGTATTTAATTCGTCGACAGGAAAAATACCGCTTAATTGATTATTACTTATATCAAAGTATCTTAAATCAATAAGATTTTTAATATCAGACTTTACACTTCCACATAATTTATTATTGTCTAGTCGCAATACTTTCAATTGAACTAATGTATATAATATATCCGGAATAACACCATGAAAATGATTCCAAGAAATATTCAATTCAACAATATTTGGAAAATAAGCAATAAAATTAATATATCCAGTGACTCGATTTTGTGATATTCTTAATATTTGCAAATTTATTAAAGGTCTTAAACGATAAGCTAAATCAATATCTAATGTTCCATTTAATCTATTATCAACTAGATCAATTGTAGATACATGACCCGCTTCACACTCAATACCATACCATTTGTTTACTGGTTTTTCACCAATCCAATTTAAATTATTACGCCAGGGTAATAGTCCATCTCCACCAGCACCGTGAAGTGTATCAAATAAATATACTAAAGCATCACGATCAGATCTTTCTGTAATCTTTTCAATTTTTAATGGTTCAAAACCACCTTTCTCTAGAAGCTTTTCTCTAAAACTCTTGTAGTGGGTCATATTTATTACACTCAACAACAATTCAAAAGGAAAGATTCCATCATTTGTATTTTTGGTATGTATAAAATACTTTTTTAGCGAGCATGTCGGTTAGAAGCGACTACATTTCGGACCGGCGGTTTGATCAACGCATTTTTATGTGGAGATAATTCTATTAGCGGTATTATTGATCTGATCTTGAAGGTAGATGTTTAGTTTAGCGCACATGAATAGAAATTAATTGTTGTAATATAAATATGTTTCAATTTTTAATTCAGAATATTAGAAAACAAAAAATATAAAAGTATAAGGTAGTCAAATTATTTATTAATAATATAAAATACGTAATATACTTAGTTGGTTAGGGTTTCTATGACTCATCATCAGGAACCGATGTCATCATCACCACAATTGCATTGCAGCAGAAGATCGTTCTCTCGCTCGTTAGAAATGTTCCAAAAATTAGTTATAGTTTTAGCCCTCCTTGTGGCAGTTGTGTCAGGTACTGATTAGCATGTGATCTTTGTTATTACATTATATTATATTTCAAAGCTTATTATCATACATAATATTTTACATAATTTTTGGTATTATACTAATTATATTTTTTTATATAATTTATAGCATTTGCTCCTGCTGGTCGTGTTGCACCAAACACTGCATTATCCATGAAATACCAATATGGTATTAACGGATTCGGCAGAATTGGTCGTCTTGTTGCACGTATTATGATTGAAGATGATCAAGTTGATCTAAGAGCAATCAATACTGGTGCTGATGCCACTTATATGGCTTACCAATTCAAGTATGATACTATTCACGGACGTTGGAAGGGATCTATTGAAGTCCAAGGTGATGACTTGGTCATCAACGGCAAGAGAGTCAAGACTCATCATGCTCGTAAGCCAGAAGAAATCCCATGGAAAGCATTAGGTGTTGAATCTTTATGTGAATCTACTGGTGCATTCTTAACTGCTGAATCAGCTGAACCACACGTTAAAATTGGTGGAGTTGAAAAAGTTATTTTCTCTGCCCCTGCAAAGGATAAGTCACCAACTATCGTTATGGGTGTCAACCAAAATGATTACAAATCTGACATGACATATGTTTCATGTGCATCATGTACTACCAACGGTCTTGCTCCTATGGTTAAGGCTGTTAATGATGCTTTCGGTATTGAGGAAGCACTTATGACAACTGTCCATGCTATGACCTCAACTCAAATGGTTGTAGATGGTTCTTCCAAGAAGGACTGGCGTGGTGGTCGTGGTGCTTCATCCAACATTATCCCATCATCAACTGGTGCTGCCAAGGCTGTTACTGCCGTTATTCCTTCATTAAAAGGTAAATTAACCGGTATGGCTTTCCGTGTACCAACTGCTGATGTATCAGTTGTTGATTTAACTTGCAGATTAGCTAAAGATACTACTTACGAAGAAATCTGTGCTGAAATCAAGAGAAGAGCTGATGGTGACATGAAAGGATTCTTAGGATACACCAGTGAAGATCTTGTCTCATCTGATTTTATTACATGCCCAATCTCTTCAGTTTTTGACTCAAAGGCTGGTATCATGTTAAACCCTCGCTTCGTTAAATTAGTTGCTTGGTACGATAATGAATGGGGATACTCCAACAGAGTGGTTGATTTGATGAAACATATGTCTCACCAAGACGGAAAGAAATAGATTCAAACTCGCCGTCCCCTTGCGCTGAATATCATAAATAAAAACTTAATGTTTTTTTTAACGAAATGCTAATCCGTTGATTTCATACCTCTTCTTTCTTGTGAAAATGAAACATCCCTTATTGCTTTGACTAACCCGTTGATTTATATCACTCGGTTTACTAACCTATATCACACTCTACCTGTATCGTCTTCAGTTCCTTGTTGTGGGTCCGGGTATTTTCAGAAAATCCGACAGGTACAAATAGACGCAACAGACTCATACACTGTTATCACATTTTCAATGTCATCTTCGCGTAGTGCGAAAAAGGCTACTACTAGTAAAGATATTACTAAAGCAATTAAATCATCTGACAATTTAGTATCACGAAATGGAATAGTATTTAAGCAACAATTTTCTACTGAGGAAGAAGTAAATAATCAGGCAAGTGAAATTAGGGGTGCAAGTTCTACTGTATCTCGATCTCGTAGATCATTAATATCTCGAATTTTTGGTGGTTGCATGGGTTCAGATATTGAATATAATTTGGCAGATCAATTTGTTAATGATACTACATTTTTTGCTGATTGTTTTGTGACATTAAGCCATGGTGTCACAGCATATAGATATATAGAACCTCGTGTAGATGATGGTGTTGATATAGATAAACTTCCTATAACTATATTATTGCATGGATTATATAACTTTTCTTATATGTGGGCAGATTTAGCAGATACTCTTGTTGATAATGAGCAAGGTGTACATTCTCGTGTATTAGTATTTGATTTTTATGGTCGAGGTAGAAGTCCATGGACGGGAGTTCCAATATCATTAGATGCATTAGTAGTACAAACTAAAGAGTTAATTGATTTTTTAGGGCTTGATAAAACTCCATTATCAATAATAGGCTATGATTTAGGTGCAGTTGTGGGTGTTGGTTTTGCTGCAAAATATCCATTTATAACTAAATCTTTAACATTAATAAGTCCTTTGGGTATAAAATATAGAGGTCAACCAAGAGAAAAATTATTATGTCGAAAATATATTGGAGAATATATGATTCTTAATCGTAAGAATGATATCCCAAATGCACAAAATGATCATTATTATAATAATGCATCTTATACAAGTCATTTTCCATACGTTTGTAGAGATATTGAAATGATAAAATGGCAAATTATTAATACACCTGGATATTTAGGTGCAATTCTTTCAACTTATAGAAAATTTCCTATTCGAAGAATGGATGATTTATATAATGCTATTGGATTACATACTAGATCCGTTTTAATGGTTTTAGGTGATCATGATGTCATTATTTCTTATAACTCTACGTTAAAAAAGTTAACCAAATGGTTTCCTAATGGTCAAATTGTTGATGTAAGAGATTGTGGGCATAATGTTTTAGGTGAAAAGTTTGCCGATGCTGCAAATGAAATATTATGTTTTCATAAAGTGTTATTTGGTACCAAATAAGTGTTTTCATTGTTTAATATATATACATTATTTAATTCATTTTATTTCTTTATTTTTGTTTTACATACTGGGCATTCATCTTTAACATCACATACTAAACTAAAACATAATGTACACATATGAGCAAACTCTACAATTCTATTATGACAAGTACAAGATGATCTAAATCTGACACTTTTTTGTATAGGGACTTCTACAGTATCACGTAGTACAATATCTGGAAAACTATGCATAATCAATGATTGTAATGTATAATATTTCTGGTTATCAGTATTGTGTATGTATGCACCTTTTGTCAATAAACATGCTTGCTGTAAAAAAGATGATGCTTCATTTGATAAAACTAATGCATCTATACTAACCCCTAATTTAGTAGCACTAAAAATTGAATCCATTATCGAATCATAATGATGATATGAATCTAGAGCCAATTGAATAACTAATATTTTTCCTTGTGCAGTAATATTCGTCTTTTGTCTTTTGTTTATAACACATAAACATTTTGCCAATGCATGAAATAATGAATCATTCGTTTCTTTATACATTTTATTTTGGGTATTTTCAAATTGCTTCATAATATTATTACCAACTTTTACAAAATTTTCAAATAATATTGACGAAATCTTTACAGGGTTAGGTTGAAAATTATCTATTCGATTTGATTCTGATGAAACAATTGGATATATAACTTCACAACCACCTTCATAATTAAATATCACCATTAAATCGCTATCAAATTTATTAGCAATCAAGAAACTATTTATGTATATAACAATCGACCGTGCCATATCATCAAAACTTATAAATCTTCCATTATTTAGACCATTGACAATACCATCTCGTTCATACCAAGACAATGAATGACAATCGAATATAATGCAATGTAAATTCTTCGATATTTCAGTTATTGAAGTATCTGCGTTAGCCATCTTTTGTACAACCTTGTGTGCTCAACTCATAGTCAGTCGCATACAGTATTATATTGCCTGAAATAGTTGAAAATTGGAATATCAAATTTGGGACCTTTCTTGGTACAGGCGGTCCCAGCTCAGCTTCGATGTATAAACAAATAAATAGAATAAGGCAAAGAAAATTAAGACCCCTTAAAACTTACATCATGCATTTCCCAATATATCCATGACACACACATTTACTTGAGACGGACCGCCACAACAGCACCGGTACACCTTAAACAAACCAATGAAAACAAAAGCATAAAATCTGTATCTGTACTTCTTCTGTCGGCCACAGCTAGTGAGAAAATGGAGTATGACGAGTTTGGAAATCCTATCGGCGATCTACTTAGTGATGCTGATGATGATATTGAGGCCGATGTGATGGAATATAATGACGACGATGAAGAAGTACCTATGGTAGAGTCTAGAGGTAATGAGAATGCAATTATATTACGAGAAGATAAGAAATATTATATGGATGCCCAAGAAATGTATGAAAATGTAAATACTGTTACATTGGACGAAGATGCTCAAGATATTAGCGAGCCGATAATTAAATCAACCAAAACTAAAGTTCATATTGTTCAAGAGCAAACTATACCAACATTAAAATATTCTCCAGATTTTTTAGGTTTTATATCTAATACTCCAGCATTAATTCGTAATATCGGTATATTTGGACAATTACATCATGGTAAAACTATGTTTGTCGATACACTTGTAAAATCAATTATGGAGAAAGAATGGGATCAAGTAAATGACAATCGTTATACCGATTTTCGTAAAGATGAGCGAGCACGAGAATTAAGTATAAAATCAACACCAGTATCTATTTTACTAGAAAATAGTCGCGGAAAATCACATTTATTTAACATATTAGACTGTCCTGGTCATATTAATTTTTTTGATGAAGCGGTTGTATCAATGAGTGCAGTTGATGGAGCTGTTATTATTGTTGATGCAATTGAAGGTGTTATGCTCAATACGGAAAAATGTATTAAATTAGCCGTAGAGTCAAATGTTTCAATCTGTTTAGTTATCAATAAAATTGATCGATTAATATTGGAATTAAAAATACCACCACAAGATGCGTATTATAAGCTTCTACATACTATTGAGGAAGTAAATAGTCACATAGCAGCATACAGTGCGGAACGTAAAGGCATCGCTAATCCGCAAAGACTTAGTCCAGAACTTGGTAATGTATGTTTTGCATCTGCTTATCATGATTGGAGTTTTACCTTATCGTCTTATGCCAATATATACTGCAATACACATCCTACATTTGCTATAGATTCCAAAGCATTTTCTAAGCGATTATGGGGTGATTGGTATCATGACAAGCAAAAATCGTCCTTTACTAAAACTAAATCAGATACCACAGGTGCACGAACATTTGTAGAATTTATATTAGAACCAATCTATAAGATATATTCACATTTTATCGGCGGTGCCAAGGAAGAAATGTTGCAATGTGCGAGAAGCCTTGGACTAAAATCGACTAAAGGGATCAATATCTCCATGGATCCTAAGCCGTTATTAAGATCAATTTTATCCAATTTCTTCGGTTATCCGCATGGTTTCACTGACATGATAACTGAACATGTTAAATCACCGTTAGAAATGGCTGGTACAAAGTGCTCAATGTTATATTCAGGCCTTCAAACAAGTGAAATTGCCAAAAGTATACAATCCTGTAATCCTGATGGTCCACTTATGATTCATGTGATGAAGTTGTATTCAGGTGCAGATGGTTCTTCCTTTAAAGCTCTTGGTCGGATCTATTCAGGTTCGGTAAATAACGGTCAAAAAGTTAAAGTACTTGGGGAGTTATATTCTGATCTAGATGACGAGGATATGAAGTATGCAGAGATTACTGGACTAAGCATAAGTGTTGGTAGATTTTTTATTCAAGTTCATTCTGCTGTCGCTGGTAACTGGATTATGATAGATGGTATCGATAATACTATTAAAAAAACGGCAACCATCAGTGATACTGGGAACAATATTGGTTTATCAATTTTTCGTCCATTTAGTGGTATTAGTAACTCTTCAGTAGTAAAACTAGCTATCGAACCTCTAAGTCCTGTTGAATTACCTCGTTTAATTGAAGGTTTACGACGTATTAATAAAAGCTATCCTGGTGTCACTACTCGTGTCGAGGACAGTGGAGAGCATATCATACTCGCTCCTGGTGAACTTTATTTGGACTGTGTTATGTATGATCTTCGAAATGTATATAGCGAAATTGAAATTAAAGTTGCTGATCCTGTCGTTAGTTTTAATGAAACAGTTTCAGAAACATCGTCAAGAAAATGTGTTTCTAAATCCCCTAATGGACACAACGCATTCACTATGATTGCAGAACCATTGGATCAAGGATTAGCTGAAGATATTGAAAATGGAAATATAAGTTTAAATTGGGATAGAGCAAGTATTTCAAATTTTTATAAAAGTAAATATAATTGGGATGCATTAGCAGCACGTTCAGTTTGGGCGTTTGGACCCGATCCAACATATGGTGCTAATATTTTAATGAATGACACGATCCCCAGTGAGATTGATACAAGTCTATTGAATGCAGTAAAAGATAATCTAGTACAAGGATTTCAGTGGAGTTGTCGCGAAGGTCCTTTATGCGATGAACCAATAAGAAAATGCAAGTTTAAAATATTAGATGCCGATATTTCAAGTAATCCTATTCAAAGAGGTGGTGGTCAAATTATTCCAACAGCTAGAAGAAATGCATACTCTTCATTTTTTACTGCATCTCCTCGACTTATGGAGCCTATTTATAAAGTAGAAATGCAAGCTCCTGCGGATTGTGTACAAGCAATTTACCCGGTACTTCAACGTAGAAGAGGTCATGTTTATTTAGATTCACCAAAGCCTGGAAGTCCATTTTTTATTATTAAAGCTTTTCTTCCTGTCATCGATAGTTTTGGATTTGAAACAGATCTTCGATCATACACACAAGGTCAAGTATTCTGTCAACAAATCTTTGATCATTGGGCCCTTGTACCAGGTGATCCATTAGATGAAAATATTATAATTCATCCACTTGAACCATCACCACCCGTGGGATTAGCACGAGACTTTTTAATAAAAACAAGAAGGAGAAAAGGTTTACCTGAAGATGTCAATATATCCAAGTATTTCGATGAGTTAAAGTAAAACTAATTACTATTTGTATATCTTATTACACAATTGATACATTTAAACTACATTATTTTTTCTTCAATGACATGCAAAACCTACCACATCCACGAATTTCATCATTTATGATGGATACAACCCTGCCAGACATGCGTATGGGTGATTTGGATATTCTGCTTTCAATACGTTGCCCTCTATCTATAAAGCCGACATATTTCAATTGAAAATTCGACTTTGCCTTACTTTTAATATCGAATTCAAGTGTATCTAAATGTGCAGGACCTGGCCGAAAATGCCAACTTTCACCATAGAATGACTGATGATCGATCTCTACATTGCCGTCTGAAGTAAATTTCACATTTATTATAACATTTTTAAACTCCATCGATTCGAATTCAGACGGAGATAAAATATATGCTCCTCCAACACTGTCATCATTCCCGTCATATGCGATGTCTATTAGCTCCCATGTTCCGACTAATTCGGAAGGATTTTGTAACCACATATTAGCTGTTAAATTTCTACGAACGCTTTGTTCCCATGATCCTAAATTAATCAAACTGATAAATGGGTCAATGTTAGAGTTGTCTACTTCTTGCATGCATTTCTCCAATATTCGCTGAAAAGCATTTCCATACAAGTCATATAATCGCAAATAAGGTATCTCTCTTTCATTATTATTTTGTATTATCACTATGTTATTATCATATTTTGAACCAATTCCACTAGCATTGCCAATAACCAAATTAGTTATATTACTTGCACCGAATATTCTAGTTTGATCACTATTGTCGACGTAAGACACAGCAACTTCAGCTACCAAGTAATCATCTTTCAACAAGAGCATTAATGCTTTTAAATATAAAGTCTCTTGCGATTGAGTACTTCCATTTGTCCATCCACTGACTATATTTTTTAAAGTATCCTGTAAATAGTCAGCTAAAATATTTCGTTCTCTGCTAGTCCCATAAATCATAGCTCTTGATACATAATTAGAAAGTATATTTAGTGCTTTGGTTTTTGTTTTATACTCATTATTCTCAATATTTTTTAAATCAATAAGTGATAAACATATATCTGTGTCAGTAGGTGTAGGGCGGTTTAATAAACCTGTATTCGGAGTCCCAAGATCAACAGTAGGACTAATTTTACAACCATTATCTCGTAATGTTGTTATTAATCTTTTATAACCTTTATCATAAATACCTCCAATGATAGAATCATCAATATTCTCCCCTAATATTAATTTCTCTAATTTAGCAATATATTCACATGATTTGCCTAAATCAATCTTGTTTAATGAATTATAAATGTCGTCAGATTCATTTGCAATATTTCTTGTTGTGGTTTTAATTTCATCATCTTGTACGTTAAATGGACTATTCTCGCATTGATCTTTAAAAACTTTCAATCTACTCAAAGTGTCTTCGAGAACCGCCGCATTACCAACCATTAAAGCACGAAATACATCATTAGTAGCTTCATTCAAAAGTTTTGAACGCGAATTACCTGATAATGTGGTATCGGTTGGTCGCAGACAAAAGTTTATCATTCCCAAATAATCTTTTTCAACGTTAGCAATACGTTTATTTGACGAATTCTCTGGATCTACTCTCCTAGAAACTGTTGTTATTTGGAATGGTGCACCCTTTTTACTCAGCACAGTTAAAGGCATAAAAAGCCTTGGTTGCTTTATTAATCGACTGAAGAAAAATGATGAAATATAGTTCACTAAAAGTGCAAAGACCAGCGTCAAAAGTAAGCATTGGGCCATGCTTACTTAGATGCGTTGTCGTCGCAATGTAATGCTGGTGCAATGTTCTGGTGTTTCTGTGTCATCACACCTGCGGTAGGTTCCTACGTATATCAGGACCTCATGGCCCTTGCAATTTGTAAAGTTCAGAAGTATAAGAAGAAAGAATTGGAGAAAAATCAAAACAATCGGGTTAAATTTTGTTTAGATTAAAATAATTCGTCTTTTCAGATATTCAATCAATGACAAATTATAAATTTAAATATTTTGAAAAAATGTAAATGCCTCAGTAAGTGCTTTTTGTACTGCTTCTTTAGTATCAGGATCTGAAATATCACCCCGAGGCACCCAACCATGTTGCATATTTGGAAAATCAATAAAATTTGATTTACTATTATTGGATTTTAATGTCTCTAGTACATCTCCACCTGTTCTATAAATAGGTGGGTCGTTACCAGCTGGCATTAAAAGAATTGGACACTTAATTTTTTCTGCTACTTTTGCAGGATTTCCACCAAATATTCTCTCTTCTAATGACAAAGAAGGATGAAAAATAACACCAGCTTTGATAATATCTTGATAGTCACCGGCTGCCCATGCCAGAACTAGTCCTCCCCAGCAACATCCAGTCATCACTATACTTTTGTCACCCAAACTTTGAATATGCTCAAGTACAGATGCAATCCTTGGTTTTAGAGATCCCTCCCATGGGAGGCTTAACATATAAGTGCCGAATTCAGCTCCCTGAGTAGACCAATCAAAATTGCCTGGCAATCCATCTTCAGCATCATTATTGAATGCAGGTTGAAGTAATTTTGGTACTACAGCTAAATAACCAGCATCGCCGAAATAATCAGCTAATGCACGCATTCGACCTCCATTCCATCCGTATACATCGGGAATCATAACTACAACATTATTAGAGGAAGTATCACCAGAAATATAAACGTCGGTAGTACCGAAAAGGGTTTCTGAGCCCTTGCTTGAATAAGTATTCTCTAGATAGCCTAATGAATTTGGAGGACAGCAAGACATTTTCAATCTTCTTTCTTTTTCGGCGATCCCGGATGTAAAAAGTAAATCATTATACCGGTACTGTATTGAAAAGCGGGAAACAGTGTCCCTTCATTATTATTTATCAATTTAAGAGTACCTATGCAAGTCTATTTAGAGCATAGTAATCAATTTGCCTAATTTTTAAAAAGAAAAGGATTTCTTTAAAGAAAGATATTTGAGATTTTTATACTTTTGACACACACAATCCATGAATAATTCAAGATTATCTATATTATTGTTGTTTACCCAAAGAGTATGAAGTGTATCTAATAAAGGAAGTCCCTCAATACTTGTTAACTATAATAAAGAAGTGAATAAGCAAGTGAGTGAGTAAGGTCTTAGTGTGAGAGTTACCTCATTTTTATCTAATATAAGGACTTCAATACTTGTAAACTGTCCTAAATTCTCATAATTACTTATATTTGTCTCTGTTAAATCAACTTTTTTCACTTTTTTCACATCAATAAAAGAGTCCATAAGTGGGACTGTAGACAGCTCACGATATGCAAAGGACACCTCTTCCGCTGAAACCACATACATAGGTACTCCGCCATCTTACGATCAACTAACTTCTTTTATTTCTCACTCATCAGAGGGATTCACGATATGCAAAGGACACCTCTTCCGCTGAAACCACATACATAGGTACTCCGCCATCTTACGATCAACTAACTTCTTTTATTTCTCACTCATCAGAGGGATTGAACA
>JACCDO010295670.1_pt1 | contig 20735 bp, 21 predicted proteins | sample 7446101 | NCBI WGS metagenome assembly JACCDO01 (sample SAMN15323440, study PRJNA562643) | freshwater metagenome | isolation source: river surface water | place: USA:Blue River Watershed | collected 2017-08-16
AGCTCTTTATCAAAATCTACGACCTTCTGAGCAGGCGTAACCAAGACCGGATCTCCGAAATGTCGAATTGGTTGCACAGTCATATGCTTATCTTACCTACTTGGTGATTGAATATGGATCTATGCGCATCGCGAGTAAACTCTTCTTTGAAGCGCTTCTGCGTCGCTGATATTCATGTATGAGAGCTACCAAGGATTGAGCCTCATCCAATGGTCCCAATAAAACGATCCGCTGCATTTCACCTTTCATGTGGATGGGGCCAAGAATGCGAAGTGCGCTTGGTAATCTGCCATCATCTTTCGCTGCCTGAAATCCACGGATTAATTGCTGAGACTCATTTGCTGCAACATCTATGGAAACAGCTTTTGCATATGGTGGAAGCCCGGTCTCTCTCCTTTCTTCCAGCTCTCTATGAGCCAGAAGACTTGGTTTCCAGGATGCAAGTGCCCCGATTATCGGACTCGAGTGTGATATCACCAAGAGAATTTTTCCGTTCTCACCTATAAACCCGGCCTGAGAGAAGATCAATTGCTGCGCTCTCTCAAGTGATTTGAGATCAGATTCGTTGAGTAGACCATCAGCATCAAGTACTACAACGGCTGAGTAACCCTCATTTACATATGGTGCACTTCCAGGTGTTGCAATCACGATTCCTTCATTTAAGGAACCGTCCTCGAGCATCGAATCACCTTCAGATAGAGAGATCTTTACTCCAGCAAAAGCCCTACCTATCTCTTGAGCATATCTCGTAGATCCGCGTGAAAGTAGATATGGGGACTTACCTGAACACCATGCACAAATCCAATCTGGATACTTGTTATCACAGAGAGAACATTCGATTGGTGATGAGGCAGATTTTTTCAGTAGACGAGACCCACAGGTGCAAAGAGAAAGGTTGCGACATTTAGAGCAAGATATCGCTTGCGCGTAACCCTTTCTCGAAGCTAAGAAGAGAACCGGACCCACCTTAAGTGCAGATCGAATAGCAGGAATAATTCGTCCAGGAAGAAGCTCTTGGAACTCTTGCTGATAGCTCTCAACGATTATGCGACTCTTTGTCGCTCGAAACTTAATTTCACCCGATTCAATCTGTCGCGCGACCTCAGCACTGGGTGCAAAACCGACAGCCAAGAAATCAATCTTCTGCAGTTTCGCACGAATCAAAGCGACATCTCTCGCGTTCCACCCAGGAGTTCTTTGTTCAAAGAGATGTTCCGATCCCTCATCAACGAGGATTATTTGCGCCAAATCTGGAATATCGGCAAAGATTGCACTTCGAGTTCCAATCACTAAATTATCTGTTGAATACTTCGCTTGAAGAAAGTTTCGATAACGGACAGTTCTATCTAGCGATGAGTCAAGAACAAGTGCTTCCGGGTTAAGAGATTTCAATCGAGAGATTGATCGGGAATCAGGCACTATTACAAGCTGACTCCCCTTAACGCTCTGTTTTGCGATCAACTCTGAAAGCGCGTCAAAAGGATTTCTATGCGATGGGAGCTGGAGAAATTCTCTGCGCTCCTTCGTAGAGATTCTCCTACTTTCAGGAGTTATCCAGACTTCCTTCTCAACCGATGCAGCTCTAGGAGGGATAGCAGAGCGAATAAGGTCGTAGGGATTTGCAGCCCATGCCTGAGATACAGCGAGAATCAAATTCAATAAATCTAGGGAAGCTACCGATATTGGTGAAATCACCTTTGATATGGGTTTAAGTCCCCCGATTGCAGACCCTTCGAAAACGTTTAGGACTAGGCCTTCAACCTCGCGACCGGCAAAAGGAACTTGAACTCGAATTCCAATTGAAACCTGATCGACTAGTTGATTGGGGATTGAGTAATCATACGGTTGATCGAGATGATAGACACCAGTATCCACCTGAATCTGGGCCACCAAATTAGATTGTTCTGACCTTATTGACTCCCTCTTTGCAACTTCAGCTTTGAGTCGAAGTGGCTTCATAGCGAGCTTCTGAATTTACGAGTTATTTAACTGCGGCTTGCAGCGCAGAAACTCTATCTGTTCGCTCCCAAGTGAAGTTAGGCAACTCGCGACCGAAATGACCATATGCAGCAGTCTCTTGATAGATAGGACGTTTCAAATCTAAGTCGCGAATGATCGCAGCAGGACGAAGATCAAATACTGTCGTAACTGCATCTTGAATCTTCTGAACCGGAACTGTCTCTGTTCCAAAAGTCTCAACGAAGACTCCGACTGGCTGGGCCTTTCCAATTGCGTAAGCAACCTGCACTTCGCACCGCTTTGCAAGGCCAGCGGCAACAACATTCTTAGCAACCCAACGCATTGCATATGCCGCTGAACGATCTACCTTTGAAGGATCCTTACCTGAGAACGCTCCACCTCCGTGGCGGGCCATTCCTCCATAAGTATCCACAATAATCTTTCGACCAGTAAGTCCAGCATCACCCATAGGTCCGCCGATAACGAAACGGCCAGTTGGATTGATGAGTACGCGCATATCTTTGCGCGGTAGATCAATCTTTGAAAGCACCGGGTCGATGACCTGGGCGATAATTTCCGGTGTTAACTTCTTTGCGACATCGACTTCTTCAGCATGCTGACTTGAGATAACAACGGTATCTAGGGCTATCGCTTTATCACCGTCATACTCGATAGTTACTTGAGTCTTTCCATCTGGGCGGAGGTATCCGAGCGCGCCAGATTTACGAACCTTTGAAAGCTGCTGCGCAAGCTCGTGTGCGAGCCAGATAGGAAGCGGCATTAACTCTTTGGTGTCATCGCACGCGTAACCAAACATTAAACCTTGATCGCCAGCTCCTTGAAGATCGAGTGGATCGGCTGCCGATGCAACACGGTGCTCGAAGGCATCGTCGACACCTTGAGCAATATCAGGTGATTGCTGGCCGATTGAGATTGAAACACCGCAGCTATTTCCATCAAATCCTTTAACAGATGAGTCATAGCCGATACCAATAACTGTATCTCTAACGATTCCCATGACATCTGCATAACCATTTGTGGTTACTTCACCAGCAACGTGGACCTGACCCGTAGTGATGAGTGTTTCTACCGCAACACGGCTAGATGGGTCTTGTTCAAGAAGTGAATCCAGAATCGCATCTGAGATTTGATCAGCAATCTTATCTGGGTGACCTTCGGTTACAGACTCTGAGGTAAATAGGCGCTTTGACATTGGGTTAACCTAACTGAATAAGGGCTGTATCTAGTAGTTCTCTAGCCAGCGTGTCTTTCGTGGTCTTAGCCACTTTGATAGAAGTTCCATCTTTCTTGAAAATTTCACCGTATGTTGTCTCGCTATTGAAGATATCCCCCGCAGAGATGTCATTGAGATAGAGGATATCTGCACCCTTGCTCTCGAGCTTTGACAGAGCCGAGCTACGATCATGGCTCGTCTCAGCGGCGAATGCCACAATGATTTGGCTCTTCTTCTTTGAAGATAAGGACTTCAAAATATCTGCATTTTCAACTAAATCAATACTTTGATAATCACCTTTCTTAATCTTCTCCTGGCGAACTTCAAAAGGTTTCGCATCTGCAACCGCGGCGCTCATAAATAAGGCATCGCAATCGTTAAATCGAAGTTCAATTGCCTTCATCATCTCTTGCGCAGTTTCGACGTGGACTATTTCAACACCATCAATATCGGGTAATTGCGAGTTCGCAGCAATCAAGGAGACCTTCGCGCCACGTCTAGCCGCTTGGCGTGCAATGGCATAACCCTGTTTACCTGATGAGCGATTGCCGATGAACCGGACAGGATCTATTGGTTCACGCGTTCCGCCTGCCGTGATCAGAACCTTTTTGCCAGAATAATCATCTGACGATGAAAGAAGAGATTCGATCTCTGTAAGTATTTGTTGCGAATCAGGAAGACGGCCTTTACCCACATCGCCACTTGTGAGAGCGCCGACTTCTGGCTCCATCACGTGAACTCCCCTGCTGCGCAATATCTCAACATTTGCCAAGGTCGCAGGATTGCTCCACATTTGCGGGTGCATCGCCGGTACAAGGAGAATTTCAGATGTCGATGCCAGCACAACATTAGTGAGAAGATCATCTGCTCTACCTGCTGCCAGCCTTGCAATCAGATCTGCGGTTGCAGGAGCGATAACGATGAAGTCAGAATTCTTCGCAAGAGAAATATGGCGGACTTCTTCTACACTTTCAAATACTTCGGTTGTCACTGTGCGACCAGAGAGCGCTTCCCAGGTTGCCTTGCCGACAAAGTTCAGGCTCGATGGTGTGGGAACGACGGTCACGTGATGCCCTAGGTCAAGAAGGCGACGTAGTAAATCGCAGGATTTGTAAGCAGCTATTCCACCACCAACACCGAGAACAATCTCTCGGCTCTTGACCTGCATAGCTAAAAACTCTTAAGAGTTACGCAGTTGGTTCGAGGTTCTCGATGGTGAGAAGACCCTCATTGATTTCACGAAGCGCGATAGAAAGTGGCTTCTCGTGAACGTGTGTATCAACCAGTGGTCCTACATACTCGAGCAAACCTTCACCGAGTTGTGAGTAATATGCATTGATCTGGCGAGCACGCTTAGCAGCGTAGAGAACGAGGCTGTACTTCGAGCCTGCCTTATCGAGAAGTTCATCGATTGGTGGGTTTGTAATTCCATCCATATGAGCGCTCATTCTTTACTCCCAAATACTCTTTAGCGTTTTAAGCAGAGGCGAAGTCTATCAGCCTTGCGACTACCTTCTCGACCTGATCATTAACCACAACCTTGTCGAAGAATGAGGCCGCTGCCATCTCATCTTGTGCCAGTGCTAGGCGCGCTGCACGGCGCTCAGCGCTATCGGTACCTCGACCCTCAAGGCGTGCAACAAGCTCTTCCCAGGTTGGAGGTTCAAGAAAGACCAAAATGGCCTCTGGCATCTTCTTCTTAACCTGCTTGGCTCCACTAATTTCAATCTCCAAAAGAACACTGTGGCCATCCGCCATCGCCTTTAGTACCGGAGCTGATGGAGTGCCATATTTACTACCGGCAAACTCTGCCCACTCTAAGAATTCATTTCGTTTTACAGATTTATCAAATTCCTCATTCGAAAGGAAATGATAATCAACTCCGTCAACTTCATTGAATCGTGGGGCTCTTGTAGTTGCGGAGACGCTTACGACAAAAGGTGAAGAGCGCTTCAACTCCTTTGCAACGGTGCTCTTTCCAACACCACCAGGTCCTGAGAGAACAACCAACTTCCCACGTACCGTTGAAGTGAGTGACGGAAACTCCCTGAGTATCTCCTCGGCTTGCAAGCGACCAAGTCCTTGAATACGCCGCGTACGGGAAATCTTTAACTTATCGAGAAGCGCTGCGCCCCTGACTTTTCCTACACCGCTCTTAGATTCAAGAAGCTCTAAAACCCTCATCTTTGCGACAATCTCATCACTCTTTGCAAGATCCAAAACCTCTGCAATCGAGAGTTCGCCGCTCTTCACCTGGTTTTTTACCTGTGCTCTGCGTTTACGAGAAACCTTCGCCTTCTCGAGGGCAGCACTTCGCTCCTCAGGAGTAAGAGCTGGAGGAAGAGCCATACGAGTAATTTACTTGAGAATCTCTTCCGCGATTGACCGCGCACGGGCCGACATTGCAGCGGCGCCATCCTTCCAAGCGCTGGTAATGGGTCTACCAATTACAAGTAGTGATGCGCCCGCGTTAATTGCATCAGATGGGGTCATCGTCCGCTTCTGATCATCGCCCTTTGAATCCGAAATAGGGCGAACTCCGGGGGTAATAATTTCGATATCCGGACCTATCGCTGACCTGATCGAAGCAATTTCGAGCGGAGAGCAGACAATCGCCTTTGCTCCAGCGTTGACCGAAAGCTTCGCAAGCGCGACAGCACTTTCAAGTGCGTTGTTTGCATATCCAATCTCGAATAGATCTTCCTCTGAGAGAGAAGTAAGTATCGTGACCGCTGTAATTGATGTCTCTGGAAGCGCTCGTACTGCAGCAGCAACCATCTCTTTTCCACCGGATGCATGCACGGTAAGAAAACGTGGCGATAAGGATTTGATAGCACTTGCTGCGCCAGCGACGGTATGAGGAATATCGTGGAGTTTAAGATCGAGAAATATGTCCGAATCAGTGAGATCTTGAATCGAAGCTACGCCCGTTTGTCCAAAGTTGAGAAAGAATTCAAGACCTAATTTGTAGACTGAGACGCTCTCGTGCGTAGCCTCTACCCAACGCTTAGCAGTCTCTAAATCTGATGTATCGACAGCGAGAACAATTGGAGCTTTCATTAGATCTCATCTCTATGTGCGTATCCGATTGCATCCTTCAAAGTTGCAAATCCACGTGCTGCAAGTAAATCTCTAAGCTCACTTTGAATTTTGATGAGCGCCGTTGGATTACCGAAACTCGCAGTACCAACAGATACTCCTGATGCACCTGCAAGAATCAATTCGAGGGCGTCGCGACCTGAAGCAACGCCGCCCATACCTAAAATTGGAGTTGATGGAAGCGCAGCGTGCACTTGATAAATCGCTCTGACCGCAACTGGGCGGATAGCTGGACCTGAGAGTCCACCAGTCTTGCCCCCAAGGTGAGGTTTCATCGTGTCGAGATTAATCACCATTCCAAGAACTGTATTAATTAGAGCCAGCGCATCCGCACCTGCATCAACAACGCCACGAGCAATATCAGGCAAATTAGTTACATCAGGACTGAGCTTTGCAATTATGGGCAGCTCTCCGCCGATTGTCTTTCGAACTCCATCAATAACTCTGCGGGAAGCATCGGGATCGCAGGCAAATACCAGACCGCGATTTTCTACATTGGGACACGAGATATTTACTTCTACTGCGCTTAAGCCAGATACCGACCTTAACTTTCTGGCAAGAGTTGAATACTCCTCAATGGTTTCTCCAGCGATAGAGACAATTACTCGAGCTTTCTGTTCGAGAAGCCAAGGCACATCATTGGCTAGGAAAGAATCAATTCCAGGACCTTGCAAACCAATCGAGTTAAGCATTCCTGATGGCGTCTCAGCCATGCGAGGGGTTGGGCGGCCATGGCGGGGCTTGCTCATAACAGATTTAGTCACAACAGCGCCTATGGAATTTAGCGGGAAGAATTGAGCTAACTCTTTGCCGCTACTAGCACAACCACTAGCAGTAAATAGTGGTGATGGAAACCAAGCGTTCCCGAGCGTCGTTGACATATCCACTGGAATCATTGCTGCGCCTCCGGAACTTGCCCAACGAGATCCCATTTGACTCGAGATCCATCCATTACTGGCCCATCAATACATGAACGTAACATTGATACCGAGCCATCGTCCGCGATTACTGGCAGCACACAAGTCATGCAAATACCAATGCCACAAGCCATGGACTCTTCAACTGCACATTGATGAATCACATCGGTCTCTGCGACCAACTCGGTGATCGCTCGCAACATTCCCATTGGTCCGCACGAGTAGATAACGTCGATATTTCTATTCTTCACTATCTCGAGAAGTGTTTCTGTGACTCTACCCTTCTCGCCCATTGATCCATCTTCAGTGTAAATCTTCAGCGAATTTACTGAGCGCTTTCCTTCAAGAGGTGCATATATCTTTGAACCAACACTGGCACCAAGTAACATATCTACCTTGCAGTTTCGATTCTTAAGAACATCAGCGAGGCCAAAGAGTGGAGCAGATCCATAGCCCCCGCCGATAAGAAGTGCATTGATTGGTTCGGTTGGAATTCCGAAGGCAGTACCAAGGGGCGCGACAATATCGATATCGGTTCCTTCAGGCAGCGAACAGAGCCACTTAGAACCTGAACCATGGGGAGCAACAATCAGCTCCATCGTTCCGCCGTATTGGCTGCTATCTGTAGTGCGCGAGATTGCAAAGGCTCTGCGCAAGACCATGCGAGATGATTCTCCACCCACTGAAATAGCAACAAAGTTTCCTGGGCGACAACTCTTTACTAGCTCACCAACGCTAATGAGAATCTGATGATAGGAACCCACGCGCTTATTGGAAAGAATCGTCGCCATCTGTTGCGCAGCGTTGCGGTTGATAGAACTCATTAGCGCTTCAACCATTCCTGAATTGCAGTAACGCCCATAACTCCACGTTGAAGTTCCTTAATTCCTTCAACAGCCGCACTAAAACCAGCTGTAGTGGTGATGATTGGAATTGATCTCTGAACGGATGCAGTACGAATTGCCCAGCCGTCAGCGCGAGTGCCTCGGCCTACTGGTGTGTTGATGACCAAGTCAATATCTCCGCTATTGAGCATCTCGACGATCGTCTTCTCACCTAGCGGTCCCGTCCCTTGTGAGTTCTTACGAACAACTACAGTGGAAATTCCATTCTCACCTAGGAACTTGGCAGTTCCATCTGTAGTCAAGACTCTAAATCCAAGTGCGATCAACTCGCGAGCTGGTGCCACTCCTGAAGCCTTATCTTTATCCGCAAGCGAGATGAATACAGTTCCGGATTTCGGAAGTGGACCAAAGGAACTAATCTGAGACTTTGCATAGGCTTCGCCGAAATTGTCAGCGATTCCCATAACTTCACCGGTAGATCGCATCTCAGGTCCTAATACGGCATCAACGCCGCGACCATCTACACGTCTAAATCGATTCCATGGAAGAACCGCTTCCTTAACACTTATGCCCTTTGCAATCGCATCGCCTGTTGCTGGAAGTAAACCTTCAGCTCTTAACGCTGCAATCGAAGTTCCAAGCGAAATTCGCGCTGCGGCCTTTGCCATTGGAACACCGGTTGCCTTGCTAACGAATGGAACTGTGCGAGAAGCACGAGGATTCGCCTCCAACACATAGAGGATGTTCTCAGCCATTGCGAACTGAATGTTTATAAGTCCACGAACGCCAACGCCCTGAGCAATCTTTAAAGTCGCCTCTCGAATTGCTCCCCGTTGACCTTCATTAATTGTCATTGCAGGGAGAACGCAGGCGCTATCGCCGGAGTGAATACCCGCCTCTTCAATATGCTCCATAATTCCGCCGAGAAGTAACTCTGTTCCGTCATACAAAGCATCAACATCGAGTTCAATCGCCGAGTCTAAGAATCTATCGACCAGTACTGGATGATCTGGGGTGATATCTGTTGCACGAGAAATAAACCCTGCAAGTGCTTGGTCGTCGTAGACGATCTCCATTCCGCGACCGCCAAGAACGAAGCTAGGTCGCACTAATACTGGATAACCAATACGTTGGGCGATTGATAGCGCTTCCATTTCTGAGGATGCCATTCCAAATTCAGGAGCGGTAAGGCCTTGTTCCTGCAAGACGGCTCCAAAGGCTCCGCGTTCTTCGGCCAAATTGATTGAATCTGGGCTCGTTCCAAGGATTGTTACTCCAGCAGCTTTGAGACCTGCAGCGAGTCCAAGTGGTGTCTGTCCACCCAGTTGAGTGATAACACCAAGTACAGGTCCTGCAAGAGTCTCTGCATGAACAACTTCGAGAACATCTTCTAGGGTGAGTGGCTCGAAGTACAAACGATCACTGGTGTCGTAATCAGTTGAGACTGTCTCTGGATTGCAGTTGATCATCACCGTTTCATATCCGGCTTCACGTAAGGTGAACGAGGCATGCACGCATGAATAATCGAACTCTATGCCTTGACCGATTCGGTTTGGACCACTGCCGAGAATTATCACTGCTGGTTTAGTTCGTGTGCGAACCTCTGTCTCTTCCTCATAGCTTGAGTAGTGATAAGGCGTAAAGGCTTCGAATTCAGCTGCACACGTGTCAACTGTTTTATAAACCGGTCGCACATTGAGGTGTTGGCGTACCTTTCGAACGTCTTCTTCGGCTAAACCACGAAGTCGTGCGATTTGAAGGTCTGAGAAGCCCATTGACTTTGCCGTATGCAAAATTTCTTCATTGAGCTCTCCAGGTTGGGCAATCAGTCGAGCGGTTTCATTGATCGATGCAATCTGTTGCAAGAACCAACGATCAATCTTTGTTGATGCATAAATCTCTTCATTGGTAGCGCCAGCCCACATTGCAAGTTGAACCTGTTGCAATCGATACTCAGTAGGAATCTTCATAGATTCGAGCAGCGAAGCCTTCAGAGTTGGTGCGAATTCCTTCGGGAAGGAGAAAATCGCCTCCTTTCGCTCCAAGGAACGGAGAGCCTTCATCAAAGCCTCTGGGAATGAGCGACCTATAGCCATCGCCTCGCCAACGCTCTTCATTGTTGTAGTCAAGCGTGGATCTGCATCTTGGAACTTCTCAAAGGCAAAGCGCGGAGCCTTTACAACGATGTAGTCCAGAGTTGGTTCAAAAGATGCTGGCGTTACCTGTGTGATGTCGTTTTTAATCTCATCGAGTGTGTAACCAATCGCTAGCTTTGTAGCAATTTTTGCGATTGGAAAGCCGGTCGCCTTGGAAGCAAGTGCACTAGATCGAGATACACGAGGGTTCATCTCAATTACGATGATTCGGCCATTATCGGGATTCACTGCGAACTGGATGTTGCAGCCACCCGTATCTACCCCGACTTCACGAATAATATCTATCGAGAGATTACGGAGCTTCTGGTATTCAACATCTGTCAAAGTTAGTGCAGGTGCAACAGTAATTGAATCGCCGGTGTGAACACCCATTGGATCGATATTCTCAATACTGCAAACTATTACGACGTTGTCGACTTTGTCTCGCATAACTTCGAGTTCATACTCTTTCCAGCCAATAATTGATTCTTCAATCAGTACTTCCGAAGTTGGACTATGTCGTAAGCCTGCTCCGGCAATTTGACGGAGAGTTGCTTCATCAAAAGCAATGCCTGAACCCAAGCCACCCATTGTGAATGATGGGCGAATTACACACGGGAAATTGAGCTCAGCAGCGGCTTGGAGAACTTCATCCATCGTATGGCAGATAATCGATTTAGCTGACTCTCCCCCAACTTTTTCAACAATTGCTCTGAAGAGTTCTCGATTTTCGCCTCGCTCGATCGCTGCAACATCTGCACCGATTAGCTTTACATTGTATTTATCAAGGGTGCCTGCCTCATACAGTCCGATGGCCGCATTGAGAGCAGTTTGCCCTCCCAAAGTTGCAAGCACTGCATCTGGTCTCTCTTTAGCAATTATCCGCTCAATGAATTCAGGAGTAATTGGTTCGATGTAAGTTGCATCCGCAAACTCTGGATCGGTCATGATTGTCGCGGGATTTGAGTTAACAAGAATTACTCTGATTCCTTCAGCGCGAAGTACGCGACAGGCTTGCGTTCCCGAGTAGTCAAATTCACATGCCTGGCCAATAACAATGGGACCAGAGCCAATTACCAGTACGCTCTTGATTGAAGTATCGGGTGCCATTAGTTAGCAACCGCCATTCGTGGATACTTCTGCATCATCGCGACAAATTGATCGAAGAGATACGAAGCATCATGTGGACCGGCCGCTGCTTCTGGATGATACTGAACGCTAAAGGCTCCGCGTTCGAGAAGTTCGATACCTTCGACAACGCCATCATTAAGACAGAGATGAGTTACCTGTCCTGGTCCGAAGACAGTTGTGAATCCTGCATCGGTTGGTGCCTTCAGTGCAAATCCATGATTGTGGGCAGTAATTTCTACTTTTCCATTTCGCTTATCGATGACAGGTTGATTGATGCCTCTGTGACCGAACTGCAATTTATATGTCTCGAAACCTAGCGCTCGTCCGAGAATCTGGTGGCCGAAACAAATGCCAAAGACCGGAATCTCATCTCCCAGAATTTCGCGAACAAGATCAATCGTCTCAGTCATAGTGGCCGGATCTCCTGGACCATTGGAAAGGAAGACGCCATCTGGGTTTATAGCCTCAATCTCAGCAAGGGTTGAGTTGTGCGGCATGACATGAACTTCTATTCCACGTTCTGCCATCAACCTTGGGGTCGCAGCTTTGATTCCGAGATCCAGAGCAGCGACAGTAAATCGCTTCTCTCCAAGAGCGGGTACTACATAAGTCTTTGTAGTTGATACATCGTCAACAAGATTTGATCCTGACATCATGGGTTGCTTACGCACTTCTACAACCATCTCTTCACGCGAGAGTTCTTCGCCGGAGAAAATTCCGACTCTCATCGCTCCGCGATCGCGCAAATGTCGAGTAATGGCTCGAGTATCAACACCTTGAATTCCAACTATTCCCTGAGCAATAAGTTCGGACTCAAGGTCGCCCTCACTGCGCCAATTACTGGTGATTGAGGAAGGATTTCGAACCACGAAGCCTGCCACCCAATACTTCTTCGATTCGTTGTCAAAGTTATTTACACCAGTGTTACCAATGTGAGGCGCAGTCATGACAACTACTTGCTTGTGATACGAAGGATCAGTCAGCGTCTCTTGGTAACCAGTCATACCGGTTTGGAATACCGCTTCACCAAATGTCTTTCCTGTTGCAGCCCACGACTTTCCTTCAAAAATGCGCCCATCATCGAGTACAAAGAAAGCTTTACTCATGACTGAACCGCCTTAAAGGTGAGTTTGCCGCCATAGATTGTCGCAGTGACCAATCCTTGCAGCTCCATTCCATGGAACGGAGTATTCCTGCTTCGGGATGAAACTCGGTCACGATCGACCCTATTGAGCGCGGTCGGGTTTATCACAGTGAGGTGCGCAGGAGCGCCTTTCTCGAGCGCCTTGCCATGCTCTGCATAGCGCCCGATTTCTGCAGGCTTAGCGCTCATGCGGTCTACGAGTTGCTCCCAGGAAAGTAGCCCTGTTTGGACCATCGTCTGATTAACAATTGAGAGCGCCGTTTCGAGCCCCAGCATTCCAAAAGCCGCTTCTTGCCACTCGCACTCCTTGCTCTCAGCTGCATGAGGCGCATGATCGGTGGCAACGATATCGATTGTTCCATCAGCTAACGCTTCGCGCAGCGCCATCACATCTGATTCAGAACGCAGCGGAGGATTAACCTTGTAAATTGGATCGTAACTACGTGCTAATTCATCGGTAAGAATTAAATGATGCGGCGTTACTTCGGCGGTAACCTTCATTCCACGAGACTTTGCCCAGCGAATAATCTCGACGCCACCAGCTGTCGTTACATGGCAAATATGAAGTCGCGATTGAACGTGATCAGCCAGGAGAATATCTCTTGCGATGATCGCTTCTTCAGCGATTGCTGGCCAGCCCTTTAAACCTAGTTGTGACGAGACGAACCCTTCATTCATCTGCGAACCAACGGTAAGGCGAGGCTCTTGGGCATGCTGGGCAATAACGCCATCAAACTTCTTTACATACTCCAGCGCACGGCGCATCACTAGTGGATCGAAGACGCAATTTCCATCATCACTAAATACTCGAACTCTCGCCTGAGAATCAGCCATCGCTCCGATATCAGCTAACTCTTCACCAGCTAGCCCCTTAGTTACCGCTCCGATGGGAAAGACATCAACAAGCCCAGCTTCTCGTCCCAATCTAAAGACTTGTTCTACTACCCCAGCGGTATCTGCAACAGGTGAGGTATTTGCCATCGCGCTCACCGCGACGTATCCACCTTTCGCTGCTGCTTGAGATCCTGACAGAACAGTTTCTGCATCTTCTTTACCGGGTTCGCGCAAGTGTGTATGCAGATCCACAAGGCCAGGGATTACAACACAATTCTTCGCATCAATTTCTTGGGATCCATCAAGTGAGAGCTCTGCACCAACTTCGGTAATCACACCATCGATAATCGCGATATCTGCGACTTGGCCATTGGCGAGCTTTCCGCCTTTGACGAGATATTTTGAACTCATACTAAATCTCCAATTGGCGAAGCGCCCGCTAGTAGTAAATAGAGAATTGCCATTCGGACACTTACGCCATTTTTTACTTGATCAAGAATCACTGAACGTGCACTGTCGGCTGAATCGGCTGTTATTTCCAGTCCTCGGTTCATGGGACCTGGATGCATAATGATTGAATTGGGCTTCATCACTCTCACGCGATCCGAGTTAAGCGCAAAGTAACGTGAGTACTCACGCGCGTTGGGAAAGAATATTTCTGACATACGCTCTAATTGAAGTCGAAGCATCATCACCGCATCAACAGTCTCAATAACATCATCCAAGCTATATGAGATGTTCACCGGCCATGTCTCGACTCCAACTGGAAGCAAAGTTGGAGGTGCTACTAACGTTACGGTTGCCCCTAGTTGTGTGAGAAGCAAGACGTTGGAACGTGCAACTCTGGAATGCAAGACATCTCCAACAATCGCCACATGTAAACCACTTAAATCCTGCGCGCCATGGGCTAAATGTTTACGAATCGTGAATGCATCTAAGAGTGCCTGACTTGGATGTTCATGGGTTCCATCACCGGCGTTAATTACAGATCCGGTCATCCATTGATTGGCCGCAAGTGTGTGAGCTGCACCTGAGGCGTTATGACGAATGATGACAGCATCAGCGCCCATAGCCTGCAGAGTTTGCGCAGTATCTTTGAGGGACTCCCCTTTGCTAACACTCGATCCTTTAGCTGAGAAATTAATAACATCTGCTGACAACCGCTTTGCTGCTGCTTCAAAAGAGATTCTTGTTCGAGTTGAATCCTCAGCGAATAAATTGACGATTGTCTTTCCGCGCAATGTCGGTAACTTCTTCATAGGACCATCTGATGCTCTTGAGAGAAGTTCAGCGGTATCTAAAATATTGATTGCTTCAACCTTGCTTAGGTCAGCGATAGAGAGAAGGTGTCTCATTGACGGACTCCATCTTCGATCAGAACCTCATCGACGCCATCTAATTCAGTTAAATGCACTTTAACTACTTGCTCGGATGACGTTGGAAGGTTCTTTCCCACATAATCAGCGCGAATAGGAAGCTCTCTATGCCCTCGATCAACCAGGACTGCGAGCTGAACCGTGCGCGGTCTTCCGATTTCACCCAGTGCATCGAGGGCCGCTCTAATTGTGCGACCCGAGAAGAGAACGTCATCTACGAGGACTACATCTCTGCCTTCAATTCCCAAGGAAGGGATTACGGTAGGCATGAGCGCTTTGGGTGGACGAAGACGAAGATCATCTCTATGTAAGGTGATGTCGAGAGTTCCAACCTGAACATCCGCGCCTTCAATCGAGCGGATACATTCGGCGATTCGAAGTGCCAGATGTGCACCTCGTGTTGGAATCCCTAAAAGGGTTATATTTTTTGAACCTGAATTTCCCTCAATAATTTCGTGGGAGATGCGCGTAATAGCGCGGCCAATATCTGGCGCATGCAGGGCAAGACTCATGTAAATCTCCTTCCCCGCCTCACAGGACGGGTCGTTAAAGGATGTTGGCGAATATTAGCACCAGTCTCGCCCTCTCTGTGGATATCTCTCAGGCGTGTATCGCAGCCTCAACTACCGTAGCCAGATGTTCTCAGAAATCACTCCTGCTCAGGTTGGTGCACGCCTTCGTTCTATCCGTCGATCACGCTCGCTCTCGCTTAATGAGGTGGAGACCCTCAGTCAGGGTTCCTTAAAAGCCGTGGTACTAGGTTCCTACGAGAGAGGCTCTAGAAACCTAACAATCAAACGAGCAATTGAGATCGCAAGGATTTATAACATTCCTGTCGCTGAGATTCTTAGCGAGAAGAGTGCGGCGGTAATCACTGCTGTTCCAAGACTTATGCTCGATATACGAGCGCTACAACGCGGAACTGTCAGAGAGTCCGAGGTTGCATCCCGAACTTTACTTTCTCAATTTTTGCGGAAGATAGTCGAAGATAGACAAGATTGGAATGGCGAAATCATTACCTTGCGCGAGAGTGACCTTGCAATTATCTCTCTACTTTTGGCAATGGAGAAGGCGGAGATTGTTCAATGGCTGGCGGCTTCAGGGATACTTCTTCAAAAGAAGCGTGGCTAGGTCGGGATACTTTCCTTAATTGAGGAAATCTTTCCCAGAACACCATGGATATAGCCTGCAGATTCATCTGTCGAAAGTTCCTTAGCTAGAGTTAGCGCCTCATCAATAGCAATTCCATCGGCAAGATCTGCAGACCAGACGATTTCATATATGGCTAAACGTAAGATATTTCGATCTACAGCGGGCAGGCGATCCATATCCCAGCCCTGAGCATAAGTTGTAATTAATTCATCGATTTTTCGTGAGTTTGTACTAATGCCAGAGATCAACTCTTTGGTGAAATCACGAATCGGTCGAGCATCTGGCCCATCCTCAATTACATCTCTTGATTGCAAAAGTTCGAGAGCTGAACTTCCACGAATATCTGCCTCGTAGAGTAGATCAAGAGCCTGTTTGCGAGCCTTACTGCGTGCGGACACTAGTTTGCGCGGCCTTGGTACGAACCATCTCGAGTATCAACTAGGACAACTTCATCTTGTTTGATGAAGAGAGGAACTTGAATCTGAATTCCAGTCTCGACTGTCGCAGGCTTTGTACCGCCAGAAGAACGATCGCCTTGGAGGCCTGGTTCTGTGTAGGTAATCTTCAAAGGTACAGATGCAGGAAGCTCGAGGTAGAGCGGATTTCCTTCGTGGATCGCAACGATCGCTTCGGTATTTTCAAGCATGTAATTTGCTGCATCGCCAACAGTTGCCGCTGAAATATTCATCTGATCAAAGTTGACGTTATCCATAAAGACGAAATCATCGCCCTCCTTGTAGAGGAAGTTCATCTCTCGCTTCTCAAGAATTGCAACTTCGATCTTTACACCTGCGTTAAATGTCTTATCGACGACCTTACCGGTCATAACCTGCTTAAGCTTGGTACGGACGAACGCTGGGCCCTTACCTGGCTTTACGTGCTGGAATTCAACAACGGTCCAGAGCTGACCTTCGATGTCGAGGGTCATACCATTTTTTAGATCATTCGTTGTTGCCACAATAACTCCAGTTCAAGTCCTCGTACTTCAAGGACGATATGAGGAAAGTTTACCTCATCAATTTATGAGGTTATATCAATTTACGAGACTAAAGCCTTGAGCGCGATTAGCGCCAACACATAAGAGTTTGGTCCAAATCCACCGATGGTTCCGTTGGCAACACCTGAGATCACTGAAGTGTGACGAAATTCCTCACGTGCAAGTGGATTGGATAAATGCACTTCAATCAGTGGAGCCTTCACTAATTCCGCGGCGTCGCGGATTGCATATGAGTAGTGAGTAAAGGCGGCTGGATTAATGATGACGGGGGTATTTGTATCTGCTGCTTCGTGTAGCCAGCCAATAATCTCCGCTTCATCATTACTTTGTCGAACATCTGCGTCAAAGCCGTGGCTCTTAGCTGCGCTCTCAATATGGTTTACAAGATTCGGGTAGGTCATATCACCGTAGATCGAAGAGTCGCGAATATCTAGCCGACCGAGATTAGGGCCATTCAGTACGAGAACCTTCATGAACATACCTTCTCATATGCGGTTAAGAGGGCGCCTTCTTCAGGGCCCTCAACTCTTTGTGTCTTTCCTAATCCGTCCAGAACTACGAATCTAAGGGTGCTGCCACGAGATTTCTTATCTAACCGCATATGGCCAAGCAGCGACTGCCATGAAGAGCTCTTATATGTTGTCGGAAGACCTAGGTTCATCAAAATATCTTTATGCGATGTGAGTATCTCCTCGGAAATGAGGCCTAAAGCAAATGATAGTTCAGCGACAAAAATCATTCCTATCGAAACGCATTCACCATGACGAAGTGAGTACTTGGCATCGAGTTCTACCGCATGACCGAAGGTGTGGCCATAGTTCAGGATCTCGCGGTCAAAACTCTCCTTAAAATCAACAGAGACCACTGCCCCTTTAACCTTTACAGACCTCTCAATCAGTTCAGTAGTCAGTGCAATGTCCTTACGAATCTCTGAAAGTTTCTTACCTTTCAGAAGATTGAGTATTTCTACATCTTTGATGAAGCCGCACTTAACGACTTCGGCTAGACCCGCAGCGAAATCTCTATCGCTGAGCGTTGTAAGCCAAGAAGTGTCGATAAGCACTGTCTGAGGAGAATTGAATGCGCCAATCAGGTTCTTTCCATATTCACTATTGATGCCAGTCTTTCCACCAACAGCGGCGTCAACCATACCTGCGACAGTTGTTGGAACCGCTATCCAATCAATTCCTCGAAGCCAAGTAGCGGCCGCAAAGCCTGCAAGATCGGTAATGGCTCCCCCACCGATTCCAACAATCAGATCAGAGCGGGTGAACCCTGCTGCACCCAACCAATCCCAAAGCTGGAGCAAAGTCTGTGTGCTCTTTGCCGCTTCGGAATCTGAGACTGGAAAATAAAATACTTCAGCATCTCCAAGAGCGAATCCATTTACTTGCTCTTTCATATTCTCCGAGAAAATAACTGCGACCTTATCCCGAGTTTTTGAGAGAGAAAGCAACTCTTCTCTGTAATTAACATCAATGCAAACGTCATATTCGCGCTCTGCACGCACAGAAACTATCTTCATGAAAGCACTCCTAAAACTTCAGAGACTATCTCTTTCTGAGATTTTCCATTGACATCAATGACGAAATTGGCGATTGATTCATATATTGGTCTGCGAGCTTCCATCAAAGTCTGCCATTGTCCTCGTGGATTATGAAGAAGCAATGGACGATCACGATTGAAACCGATACGCGGTGCAACATTAGCCAATGAGATATCCAAGTAAAATACTGGAGCAGCAGATACCTTCAGAGCTGATTGCGCATCGACCGAGATTGGCGCTCCCCCGCCTAAGGCAAGGACTGACCCGTCACTCAAAAGTTCGTCCCGCAAAACTTTCTTCTCGACAGAACGAAAGTAATCTTCACCCTTATCGATAAATATTTGAGCAACAGGCATTTGTTCTATCTCTTCAATAATCGTATCTGTATCGCGAAAGGTGGCCCCGAGAGAAGAAGCGACCGCTTTACCAATAGTCGATTTACCTGAACCCATTGGGCCTATAAAGATTGCACGAGGAGCCATGATCGCCTACTTGAAGGGAAGGTTTTCGATATACGATTCAAAGTTTCTGCGAACTTCTTGAACTGAATCTCCACCGAACTTTTCAAGAACTGCTTCTGCGATCACTAGAGCTGCCATCGCCTCTGCGACAACTCCTGCGGCTGGTACTGCGCAAACATCTGAACGCTGGTTAATTGCCTTTGCTGCTTCTCCTGAACGAACATCAATTGTGTCGAGCGCTTTTGGTACTGTAGAAATCGGTTTCATCGCGATAGAGACACGAAGAATCTCGCCATTCGACATTCCACCTTCAGTACCGCCCGCACGGTCGGTTCTTCGAACAATATTGCCTGATGAATCACGTTCAATTTCATCGTGTGCAACTGAGCCTCTGCGGGTGGCGGTTCTGAAACCATCACCAATTTCAACGCCCTTAATCGCTTGAATACCCATCATCGCCCCGGCAAGACGTGCATCAAGCCTTCTATCCCAATGAACATGTGAACCAAGTCCAGGAGGCAAGTTGTAAACAAGAACCTCACAGATGCCACCGAGAGTGTCACCATCTGAATGCGCTGATTCGATTTCAGTAATCATTCGAGCACTAGTTGCTGGATCAGCACAACGAACAGGATCTTCATCGATACGGGTCATATCATCCTGAGATGGAAGTTCCAGGTCATCCGGAATGCGTACTGAACCGATTGAAACGACGTGGCTCAGGATCTTGATTCCAAGTGCTTGTTCTAAGAAATTTCTAGCGATAGCTCCTAAAGCAACTCGTGCAGCGGTTTCACGCGCACTAGCTCTCTCGAGGATTGGCCGAGCATCATCAAAATCGTACTTCTGCATTCCAACTAAATCTGCATGGCCTGGACGCGGACGCGTTAATGGAGCATTACGAGCAAGCTTCTCAATTTCATCTAGAGGAACAGGATCTGCCGACATGACCTTCTCCCATTTAGGCCATTCACTATTTCCCACTTGAATGGAGATGGGGCCACCTTGAGAAATGCCGAGGCGAACACCGCCAAGGATTGTGACCTTATCGGCTTCAAAGTTTTGTCGAGCTCCGCGACCAACACCAAGACGACGACGTGCCAGATGGAAATCAATATCAGCGGTCGTAATGGCGATATGTGCAGGAAGCCCCTCAACTATCGCTGAGAGTGCTTGCCCATGAGATTCGCCAGCAGTAATAAAGCGCATGGCCCTATTCTTGCAGATACTCGTCCTTCTCGGCGACTCATTTACCGTAAAGCTAGGCTGAAAAACATCGGGGCAGCAATAGCTGGTGCAAGCGCTAGGCGTCCTGAGATTGTTCGATTCATGAAAAGGTGGATCAATAGATGAATTATTCCAACCATCATTGAAATCAATAGATAGTTGCTAAATGAAAAAGCAATATCTCCAAAGAGCAAGAGAACCGATACAAGTTTGATATCGCCGCCACCGATACTCAAGACGATTCCCAAAATCGTCAGAGAAATGAGGGCAATCAAGCCATAAATCAAATGAATTTCGCGACCGTTGGTGATGTAGAGCGACGCCGAAAGAAGTAGCAGGCTTCGGTTACTGATGAGGTGGAATCGCAAATCGTGCATACAAATGAATGCGAGAATCGCAATTGTCATAATCACAATCAAGATTAACGTGCGGAGTATTCACTCCTAAACGTGCTGTGGAAAAGTTAGGAATTCAACTTACTGCGCAGGTGGGAAGCCAACGCTTCACGATTTGGAACCGGCCCAATAACTTTCTCAACTTGGTCGATTCCTTGGTACAGAAGTAATTCAAGTCCATTTATAACCAGCCCACCACAATCTTGCCAGCGTGCAGCAAGAACAGTTGGCCAAGGTTTGTAGATAACATCAAAGAGCGGAGTATTTGTCTTATGGGAAACGC
>JACCDO011487747.1_pt1 | contig 20725 bp, 8 predicted proteins | sample 7446101 | NCBI WGS metagenome assembly JACCDO01 (sample SAMN15323440, study PRJNA562643) | freshwater metagenome | isolation source: river surface water | place: USA:Blue River Watershed | collected 2017-08-16
ACACCGTTGGTGAATCAAGGACCCCAGGAGTTGTGGGCACCAAAGTAGGTGCAACAGTGGGATTCATGGATGGATTCGGCGTTGGAGATTCTGTCGGGGGAATCGTTGGAATCAAAGTTGGCACAGCTGTTGGCTTTAAAAGTGTGGGTGAAGCCGACGGCACCATAGTTGGTAAAGCTGAAGGCAGAGGTGTTGGTGGATACGTAGGATCTACCGGGCATGTCAATGAATAAAGTTGGTTAGAAATTGCACGTGTAAAGATGATTTCATGATACGAATGAAATAAACGCACTTTTACTGTTCAAAATATGCAAGATAAATTTAATCGCAATGTCAAAAAATTAATCACTTACGTGTAGGCTGCATTGAGTACGTCGGTCCGGGTGTCGGCCAGCCAGGTGTGTAGGTTGGACTGGCGCTTGGTGCCCAAGTCGGTCGACGGGTAGGTTGCGGCGCATAGGCGCACCATACAATTGTCGCCCATAATGCAAGCCACCGCAGCTTTATCATGAGCTCCACAGCTTTCAGAGAAAATCCACACTCTCTCTCCTCCTCCTTCTTTGTTAAGCCGCCGTCAGCTTACTGAAATTTCACAGAACGGTTCTTTCTAAAACTGCACCTTTTCGAGGACGAATATCTAGAAATAAGAGAGGTGATTGTTTATCTTAATTTTGTTTAAACTCTTACGCCGAATATGATTAACACAGACGAGGAAGTGATAATTAGTGGCATTTGTGACTACGCTGAGAAGTTCCAGACTCGGAAGATGTTGGAGGAATACATGCGACGATTAATAGTGGAGCAGCCGAAAGAACCACTCAAATTCTTGATCAAGGAGATTACCACCAATCCATTTCCTGTTCCATCTAATGAAGTCCAACACGCAAGTGACTCGAAGTCGACAAATTGAGTTAAAGAAAGGCATCCATCATAATGCATAATGGACCCAAAAACATTGATCGCCTTAATATCTGTGATGGAAAGGCTTAATGTGACTAGCAAGCAATGTTGCCGTGTTTTTTTATACTTTTTGTTGTAGTTTTGTGAGTCAATCCAGAAAAATATACAGCAATGGATTTCGCTTAGGGTTTTATTTTTGAAAAAAGCCGTAATGTATAATATCCTAGTCTCTAAGTTGCAATTTTTAAAATACTTTAATGCGCTATTATTTTCTGGATATATATGATGAGAACAGAAATATTTCTAAATATATTTATATACTACATTTTGTACAAAAGAACATATCCACAGCAGATACCGTGTGCTACATAGTTTAATACAGAACTATGATATCGACATAAGACAAATGTTATTTTAAAACGTTTGACTAGTTTGAACCCGTGGGCAGGGACGGTTTTAAATGCGCTACCACAGCATTACTTTCATGGCCAAGCTTGTGCCTGTCAGATCGGATGTGACTGCTAACTATTTCCGCTATTTGCTCCGAATCAGATTCGAGTTTGTCTGAAACAACGACAGATTCGCTAAGGACATCAACGATTAAGTTACCTGTTCCAATTTCGGAACATTTCAGCAATCGAATTCCGGAAGATATTGAGAGAGATGTGCTTGGAACGCTGACGTTGCAAAGCTTGTTTCTAATTAGATATATGTATTTAAAATCAAAATATAGAAGATCATGGAGAGAGACTAGGTTAGATATAAATACCATTCGCTTTAAAGGATTATTCTGGATACAATGTCTCGTGAAACAGTCGAGTACAAGATGATGTAGAATGAAGAAGAGCGAAACAAATACATACCGAATTTCTTCTGGAGTCCCAACGGTTCTCTGTCTATGCCTATAGTTGCTACTAATAAATTGTGCGTTGGCATTATCTATCAGTGATTGGTGCCAATCTTTGGTATCTTCTTCCGTTGTAAGAGCGGATGCTGTTTGAGCTGGGGCTTCCGTAGCTTTGCTAGTCAATAAAGGAGTAGCTTCTTCATCTGGTTGTGCCTTTTGGCACGATTCACAGAGACCCATGATGATGATATTCGCATTGAATTCATCATTTACTTCAAAAAGAGAAATGGGTCCCCATTTTGGGCCCACAATAGAAAATGAGAGTTTAAAAGCCGATTGTGTCACTCTGGATCTACATCTGTACCTCTTCTGTGACTCCAAACGTAGCGGCACACATATTACGCCTTGAAGTAAACCGCCGTCTCCTGACTGGCCTAAAAAGAGCTGGGAGATGGGTGATTCCTTCGGAAGGAAGGAGCAAGGCGAAGTAGGGTATTGTCAACAAGTCACGAAATTATTGCGCGGAGCAAAGGATATATCATCAACTCCACAGGCCTTTCGATTCGCACTGCGAGATGCGGGTGTGGTTATATCGGATGAGAAACACCTGGCAGATATAATAGTAGGTATCATGCCACGCCCTGAGGATTCTCTCAAATGGAATTTAGATGTCATAGCAGAAGTGCTGTCTCAAGATTGCAACAATATTCCTTCGAAAAAGATTAACTGGAAAGTGGTGGTTGAGTGCTTTGATAACGTACATCTAGCAGTTCGATCTATGGAAGAGTTTCAATGGCTCGCGAAACTATTTTTGCGAATATCAGGGGTAGTATTTCCGGCATCGGGGCTTGTTGGTACTTGGAACAATCGAGCCGTTCAATTAAATATGTTGATTTTGGCGGCGAATTGCAAGCCTGAGCTTGTTATGTTTTACGACATGGTACCCACTGATTTCAAAAGAATCCGTGAAGCCTCTTTTCCACCTAACCTTTCTTACATGTGTTTACCATTGTATGACACTCTATTGGACCTCGCTTCGCGTGGTATGCGAGTTCAGGTGCTCAAGACTCTACTAGCTGCATCCGAGATATATCCTGAATATGTTACGATTTTGCTTGCACAAGCAAAAGATGTCGGTACTAGTGTTAGGGGCGAAGTTTTGACTAGAACTCTGCAGAAATTTACTGGGCTCTCCGGATCTCGGCCAACTTCCTTGGCAGTTATGCGCGTACTGAATGCAGTAAATCCTGGATTACTAGTTTGGCTCTTTCGTTTGGCCCTAAAGCGTGCGACAACATCCAAGGAAATAATCGACCTGATGGCGGTAATGACTTCCATGGGAGAGCATATGCCCAGACGTGTAGAAGAGGAAGGCTCACCAGATGAGTTAGTGAGCTTATGGTGTGTTAAAGCTGATAGGTCTGAATGCAGTCTGGAAGCTAAAGTGCGAGGAGTTTTGGATGGACAACCACACTTTGCCAAATCATTAGCAATTTTCTTGCGAAATTTTGGACCGATGTTACGTTCAAAGGGTTCGGACGGATCCATTGTTTCATATGAATCATTTTGCATAATTTTAGGATTGCTTACGCGATTTAGTAAGATCGGAGGCGACGCAAGTTTCGTTTCAACTGAAGATATTCGCGAGTTGAGTATTTTTGCCCGACGATTTCAACCAGATATGAAAGGATCAAATATGTCACGGCTTCTACCCGATCAAATAAGTGATAGTCAAGACGGAGCGAGTGTAGGAGGGGGAGCTCCTGCTTTTGATGAGATCGAAAGAGACGCTAATTCTTACTTTCAGAAACTATACACTTCTGAAATGTCTGTTGAGAATTGCATTCAACTGCTCAAACGATTCAAATTGTCTTCTGACCAAAAGGAGCAGGACATATTTCGGTGCATGATTCATAATCTCTTTGACGAGTATCGCTTCTATCAAAGATATCGAGAAAAGGAATTGCAATTGACTGGATCAATCTTTGGAATGCTCATACAACATCAGCTTGTGTCGAGTATAACACTTGGTATTGCTTTGCGATATGTTCTAGAAGCCATTCGAAAAGATCCAGCAAGTGGAACTAATGCGGATAAAATGTTTCGCATATTCGGTAAAACTGCGCTGGAGCAGTTTAAGAATCGCCTTCACGAGTGGCCACAATATTGTTCGCATCTTTTGCAAATCCCTCATTTCGCCAGGATGTGTCCTCAATTATACCAGGAAACACAAAATGCTTTAAATAATCCAAACGGAGCGAAGCCAAATGCGACATCCGGTCAAGGTCCGGTATCTGCATCGAGGATACTAGAAAGTGCTGTGTCTGTATCTGGGTTAAGTCAACCAACTCATGCGTTCCACATGGATTTACACCTACACAATCCTGACGACCAGCATCTAGCTGAAGGCACAATGCCAGTTTACAACGAAAGTTCAATGGGTTCGGGACAGATACCTCTCTTGATGGAAGCGCGTTTGGGCAAGCCGCCGATAATAGAGACGATGATCGCGGTAAATGCTGATCCGGCAGAAAATCCGATAACACCTCCAGATAAGCTTCGAGATCAGATTTACTTTATAATCAACAATGTTGCACAAAATAACTTTGAAGCGAAAAGTGTTCAGTTAAGAAAGCTTTTGACTCCCGAGTATTACAGTTGGTTCGCTAGTTATTTAGTATCAAAACGCATCAGCACACAACCCAATCATCACGCGCTATACATAAGTGTTTTGGACATTCTTGATTCACCTGCATTGATCAAAGTGCTATTGAGCTGTACTTATTACCACGTCACAAGTCTTTTGCAATCTCCAAATATTACCACTTCATCTTCAGAAAGATCATTATTGCGAAATCTCGGGATGTGGCTGGGGCAAATGACGCTGGCTCGGAATAAACCAATACTTCAAAGGCGATTGAACCTCAAAGAGCTTTTGTTTTGGGGTTTCGAAACAGGAAGATTAATTGCGGTGTGCTCTTTTGTTGCTAAGATAATAGAAGGAGTACGGGATTCTATCATTTTCCGACCTCCAAACCCGTGGTTAATGGCACTTCTAGGAGTGCTCAGAGACTTGTACGAAACCGAAGATTTAAAAATGAACATTAAATTTGAAGTTCAAGTCTTATGCAAAAGTGTCAATATTAGAATTGAAGACATACCAAAAGCCCATTTGATAGGTCACTGTCGTCCGCCAATCAAGGATGCTCGCAACTCTGATTTTAATGTAAAGGTAGCTCCAACTGCACCGAGCCAGAAATCACCGCCATTAGCGCCTAAGGAACAGGAGGTTAAAGATAGTGCAGGAGTTTTAGAGCAACCCGTGATACAAAGTTTGGCAGCATATGTAGTGGTAAATCCATCATTGCAGCTACTTGCAACTGATCCATCGCAACGCCGACTCGTTGTGCTAGCTGTGGACAAAGCAATTCGTGAAGTCATTCAACCTGCTGTGGAAAGAGCGGCGCATCAAGCATGCATTACAACTCAGCGAATTGTTCTGAAAGATTTTTCTTCTGAACCGAACGAAGTTCAACTTCGAAATGCTGCTCATGTAATGGTGTCAAATATTGCGGGAATGCTAGCTGTGACCAAATCGAAAGATGCACTTCGTGTTTGCCTCGGCAAGCATCTACGAGCGTTCATGGCTGCTCTGACAAGTGATCAAGTAGCAGTGGACCAAGTGGTGCAAATGTGCTCTAATGATAATCTGGATCTGGGATGCGCTCTCATCCGTAAAGCTGCAGCGGAGAAAGCCATTCGCGATATAGATGAACAATTGAGTAGCTCTTACCTAACTCGTCGCAAAGCTAGGGATGCCGGTCAAACATTTGTCGACACAGTTGCGCATGACGAGATTTCGCTCAAGTACATTCAGATTCTTCCTGAAAGTATCAAGCTTCAGCCTCAAGGTGCCACTGCTCAACAAATGGCAGTATATGAAGAGTTTCAACGCATGCGGGTCGTAGCCCCTGCTGTCGGAGCTCAAGCAGGTTCATTAAATGATGCTAGTCCTGAACAGAATACCGTCATACAGCAGCAGATGCCAGTAAAGCAAGTCATTCAACAAGCGAATGCTGCGAATGCACTCAATTCGCAACAGGCATTGGATGCTTACAAAGTTATCTTTGCTTTACTTGAAGCTGCCCTGAACAAGGTGCAGGTGCAATTGCAGGGGAGGGAAGTAACGTTGTCCATGCTCGGCGGCGATCATGAAATCCTTTCACTGCTTCGAGAAGTTATCAGTGTGACTCAGCGAACACAGGCCAACATGCGCATTGGAGCAGCAATGGTATTTGCAGAGAGCATCTTCAAGCGCCTAATGGAAACACCGAGTACGACCAATGCCTTACAACTGGACGTTTTAGTGGGTTGCTTAGAAGCTTTACGAGATGCTTGTGGTGGACCCAAGAAGTTTGTCCCAGATGTTACTACATGGCTGACACGCTATTCCGCGATAAATGTACAGGATGAGGTTAGCCGCAGAATTCATCGTGCCATCTTGACTCGCTTATTACGGGCTAACCTGTTGCGTTCTCAAGAGGCAGATATTTACTTCGCGTCTTGTATGGATAATGGGCGAAACATGTTGTGGGTGGAGCTTGCGCTTAGTTTTGTGCGTCAATGCTTGGCCGATGGTCTTGCTGCGACGTACGAGTTCACAAGCATCTTCAATACTGTCAGCAAGATGAGGCCGACAAATGCAGCTGTTCGTAAACAGCTACAAAAGTGGTTGACTGATCTTCACGCGCTTGCTGCTTCCAAAGACGAACAAAAAATTACGACTCAGCAGCAGAGTGTACAGGGTACAGCGCCAGGTATGTTATCCCCTGCAACCTCTGTTGCACCGACTCCTCTTCCTGTCAACCCTGCATCTGCTCCCGTTGCTGTCGGAGGTGCATCAACCACAGCTGGAGCTCATCCTTCTGCAGCTGCCGCGCGAAGTGATGCGCCATTGAGAGAGCATGTAACAGTCCTCTTAGAGCGTTGGTTGCGGGTCTGGTCTGCTAGTAACGATCAAATTTTCGGTCAATATTTGCAATTGATGCACCAGTATGGAGTGCTGAAAACCGAAGGTGCAGCCGATCGATTCTTTCGTATTGCAACTGAGCTTTGCGTAGAAGCGTGCTTAAAAAGCGCTGCGCCGAGGGACAACAACAGCAGTGTTCGTGGCGCTTTGGTTTTTACGGTGATCGATGCGCTTTCGAAGCTATTCCTCCTACTCATTCGTTTAGCAGACAAGGAGGCTGGTGCTGTGCAGCTACTGAGCCGCATTCTCAGTGCAATAGTACGAACCTTGATCGAAGATCATGATACGAAAAAGATATCGCGTGGAGGGTTTGACCAGCGTCCGTATTACCGTTTGTTATCAAATCTTTCGCTTGATCTGGGCACTGTCGATCCCCTCAAGGACTCGAACCCCAAAGATTTAGCGATTCTCAGCACGTATAGTCATGTGTATTCGCTTTTGGTACCTCCGCAAGTACCGGGGTTTGCTTTTGCATGGCTGCAACTAATTTCTCATCGATGTTTTATGCCACACCTGTTGCTGGTAAAAGGGCAAAAGGGCTGGCCGCATATGCATCGCCTTCTCATTTCACTGCTGTTATTTTTGAAGCCATTCTTAAAATCGGCTCAAATGAATGAAGCTATTCGTAAACTTTACAAGGGAATGGTCAGAGTGCTTCTTGTGTTGCTGCATGACTTCCCTGAATTTTTGAGTGATTATCACGTGACTTTCTGCGACGCCATACCCGCAACCTGCGTGCAGCTTCGCAACTTGATTTTGTCTGCTTTTCCTAGGTCTATGCGACTTCCTGATCCATTTACCTCTAACCTGAAGTTGGACACAATACCAGAAATTAATGTCCCCCCAAGATTACTTGCGGATTACTCGAATTCACTCGGTAGTATCCGACCGCGTCTGGAGAACTATCTCACAACAAAACAACCTGCAGAGTTCCCGACATTGCTCTCTCAAGTTTTGTTGTCCAATGGTGAATATCAAGTTACGCTTATTAGCATTCTTACTCTCTATATTGGTGCAAAGGGATCAGAATCGCCAAATCGCACGAATCTGCTCGGCACTCCAGCGATGGAGGTATTCAAATATTTCGCTCAAGTTCTGGATCCAGAAGGTAGATATCACGTACTTAATGCAATGGCAAACCAGTTGCGCTATCCCAATAGTCACACGCATTACTTTTCTTGCGTTTTGTTAACACTATTCGCTGAAGCTGACACACTTTACCTGAAGGAGCAAATCACGCGTGTCCTTTTAGAGCGCCTAATTGTGCACCGACCTCATCCTTGGGGATTATTAGTTACATTCATTGAGCTCATTAAAAACCCCAGGTATGCTTTCTGGCAATGCCCGTTCACAAAGTGTGCTCCGGAAATTGAGAAAGTTTTTGAATCTGTCGCTCGTTCATGCCTTGGCTCCACTTCGTCGCTCGAAATGGGGGTATCTGGAAAAGCATTAACTCTGAACTCAGAGTAAATGCCGTCTCATCTGTATATAAAATCTAAATGGGAATGTACAAAGTTACAATATACATTGCAATAAAAATAAAATTGATGATGTGTGTATCGTAAAAAAATTAATCAAAATCTTTCTAATCTCTAAAATTGCGCGTCTCAAACTTTGACGGATTTGAAATCTTAGAACTCAGTCGTGGTCAACATGGTGGAAGTATCGCAACTTCGGCGAAATGCCATAGTCAAAGAGCATGTACCAGAAGATATGATCCCAAAATGTGAATCTTTGGTTGATAAGTACAAGCTAGATGTAAGCAAGTTTGCTTCTCATCTCGAAGCCTACCTCATGAACAAAGAGATAACTGTTTTATCTCTCGATCAGTTGGGAAAATTTGAACAATTTCTATTAGCTGAAACAAGAAAGCAATCGAACAGACCACCTGCAATTCCTGTTCCGCAAAGAGCGGTGACTGGGCAAACTAAGAGACCTTTTGATGTATCCACACCAATGGGTAACGATGAGTACCCTGTGAAGAAGCGCGATAGTGACTTTTCTTCGCCTTCTCCCGTTGCAGCTACGGCAGATTCCCCTGCATATGGGGATTCGCCGTCTTTGATGACTTCTCAGGACGATTTTTCGGCGGCACTTGTTGATTCAACAGGCGGTGAAACATACAGAAGTAGGAAGGGACGTGGTGAACCGGTTCTTAACAATCCGATAAATGCAAGCTTAGGAGGCAGAGGAAAATTTGAGCCATCAGACTTGAAGCCATTGGGCATGAGGTGCAAGATCAATGCTAAGATTGACGACGAATTTGAAAATTGCAAGGGACGCTATAGGTACATGTTTACGCCATTACGAGAACGAGCAATGGCGTTAGAAAAACAGCTGCTTCGCCTACAAGAATATATGTGTGGTAAAGCCAAGTTGTCAACCGATGACTTACAACCGGTTGGTATTCCCTCTCCTGAATTGGTATGGGTGTGTGGTCGCATTTGCTGCGAAGCTGGCGAAGGAAAGATCAATAAGACATCCGTAGTTTTAGAGGGCTCCAACAAAGATTCTAACGGAAGAAGGGTAAAACTGGACCTAAGCGAACTATCAGCATATTCTCTTTTCCCCGGACAAATTGTATTGGTGGAAGGAATAAATTCAAGTGGTCGTGTCATGGTGGTCAAACGCCTCGTCGAAGGGTTTCCTCTGGAATCTCCAACAACTTCTCCAGAGCGGCTATTAGAGTATCATCACTCCAAAATTTTTCAAAATGGTCAGGCGCTTAAGGTCATAGCAGCGGCGGGACCCTTTGCAACATCTGATAGTCTAGAGTATGCTCCTTTTGTGGACCTCATGACGAAGATTGCACAGGATAAACCAGATGTGGTGGTATTAACAGGGCCTTTTGTCGATGCATCTCAGCCACTTCTGTCGAATGGAAACACTATCATTCAGGATTTTGATCTAAAGGAGAACGTGACTTACACAGCGGCCTCATACGAGGTCGTCTTCATCAAGAAAATAATTCGAGACGGTCTTCAACTTTTGTTCAATACTGATCCAGACATTCCCACAAATATTATTTTAATCCCATCGCTGTATGATGCTCACCACGAATGCGTCTTCCCTCAACCAGCGTTTGGCGATCGCGATGAATTGAAAACACCATATTTTGATCAGTCTCTCGGTGTTCTCGACGTACCTTTTTCACAAGATAATGACATCCGTAAGCGGATTCACCTGGTGCCCAACCCTTGCATGTTCCGCGTCAATGAAGTGCTGTTTGGTGTTACTTCAAACGATGCTTTATTTTCCCTGTCATCAGATGAAGTCTCTATGAACTTAGGTGCAAACAGGTTAGACAGACTAGCAGCACATTTACTGCAGCAGCACTCCTTTAGCCCTCAATTTCCAGTACCGCAGAATTCTCTGGTCCAACTGGATCTACGACACTCGCGTCACTGGCAAATGAAAGTTTCGCCAGATATACTAATAGTGCCATCAAAGCTCACGCCTATGGTACGTGATGTTCTTGGCACTTTGGTCGTAAACCCGGGACTACTCACGAAAGGAGTGAACGGGGGGACTTATGCCGAGTTGAATATTCACCCCATCAGCGATAGCATTTTGCGCGACAAATTATTGGAGCAAGTTTCGGAAGTTAAGAATGAAGTGTGCAAAAGAACATATGCAAATGTCATTAAGATCTAGTAATTTAGATTGAGTTATAGGATTGTTAATAATACTTAAGCGACAATTTTTATAATAGTTCAGCCCAATTTGAGGACAGTCCTGGGGTCGATATAGTTTGAGGGGCCAGTGCAGTGAGCACGTCTACAGCTTTTCGTCTCTCTTCCTCGACTTCCTCTTTTAATCGAATGGCCAATTCTGCGACTTCGCTTTTGGGACCCATTTTCCCACCAGGTTTGAAGTCGTCCACATCGATATACTCAACATTGGGATCCGGATTTTTCTCACGTTCTTCTTTTTCAGCTTTGTGTCGATCCCACTTCTCCTGGACACCTTGATCTCTCAATTGAACATAGTACTGTGAGGAAGCATCTTTTTTATGAAACCTATCCTCTGGTAGGTCGCCTTCATCTTGCTGCACCATTGTCGCAGTAGACGTTAAGACTGGTGCACGCAGGTGAAATGGATCTTCGTTAGCGCGAACCCGATTAAGCAGAGGTTCGCCATTTAGTGACTCTGATTCACCCGAAACAATTGATAAAACGTAGGGATTATAAGAATCAGACTCTACTTCACTATTCAGAGCGCGGCTGAGTAGCCATGATTTGCTGCCAGGGTCGGCTTCTGCTCCCCAGTCACTGCGGTCTAAGGGTAGCTCCACGATCAAATCAATCACACCAGCATATCCATCTCTACGCTTCAACATGCAGCTTACTGCAGATACATCTATTGCACACGGCAAGTGCAACGTCTGCGATTTAAATGTAGGTACCTTAATCACAAGGACAAATGGAGAGGCCTGTATCACGACATTAGATATATCGATTTCATATGATTCAATATCAGCGCACACAACGATGCTTTGATACTTGGAATCAGGAACATATATGGGTTCTTGATATTCGCATTGCGGCAATGCCAACACCTCACTTCCATTAGCAGCACTGCTAGAATCAATATCCAGTGAATTAGTTGTTGCATTTTTGAATGTGGCTGTGTAAGATAAATCTTTTTCCAATCGAGCGGTCTCAACAGCTAAGGCATTTGCTGCCTCTCGTTCCATTGCCAGCTTTTTAGCTGCTACTTTTTTTGCTGTCTCAGAATTAGGTGCGACTTCCTCGATGACAGGAGCTTTTGAGCGGTCTTGAATCCACTGTGCTTCAGGTTCCCCCATATATTTCAATTTTGGAAGCTTATATCGCCGATCCAGAACAAGGCCATACTTTTGTTCTATACACTGCATACCCAATTGGCACACAAAATCGCGATATTTACCAGATTTATCGCTTTCACATTCCCCCATCACCTCTGGGTTCACGACAATATCATAAATTGTGCACGAGACGCCGGATTTATCAGACCCCCCACGGCCAGCACCTACACTCATAGGAATATTCAGCCCTTCCTCTTCTACGCCATCTGCGTTTAGACGCTTCTTAATACCTGGGACAGCAATCTTATCGTTTATGCAAATATTGACAAAAATTTTGCTGGCTTCGTCTTTACTATTTGCGAGTCGAGTTTTAAAAGTAAAACCTGGTTCAGGCAATATTTTGATGCCAGCAGGCATATCCTTCTTTTTACCAAGCATGTTAATATTCCCAACATTTGTACTATCATCACCTTGGGATCGTAAGTTTCGAACGGCCTGTACAAGTCCATCCAGTGATGTTTGATCAGTTCCAGATCCGGCACCATTTGTACTTGAAGAAACGCCTGTAATAGATTCCATAATTTTATTAAATTCGTCTGGATTAGTTGTTTTTAACTTTTCCAAATTTACCAAGAAGTCCAACATTTGCTTCTGCTCTTCTTCAGTGGGGGCACGGCGTTCTTGGGAAGTATCCGTTTCTGTTTGCTTTTTATCGGGATTTAGTGTCATTTGTTCAATAAGAGAAGGGTTTTGCCGACTCTCTTGCTTTTCGGTCCCAGCCTTTGCTGCGGAAATATCACGTAATAAAGAGTTCATTTTGATTTCTGAACAGCTCTGGAAAAAGGAATTAGATTCTAGGGATCCGATTTAGTACGCTTAATTTAAAAGCTTGGAGCAGCAAGAAATGACCCAATGCCCTTTATTTCAATGTTGCGGCTTTATCTGCATGAAGCATCCCTTCGATCGATGAGAGAATTATTCAGGCCTTCTCAAAATTTGGGACCCCTACCCACACTTTAAGATTTTTTTTTTAAAAACAGTTTTACATAAAAGCATTTTTTCTGAACTAAAAAACTGATGTCAGTTAGTAGCATCACACATAGGGGTTATAGCTCAGTGGTAGAGCGTCCGCTTTGCATGCGGAATGTCTTGGGTTCAAACCCCAATTTCTCCATTCTTTTTTGCTTTAGCAAAGTTTATTATTATTTATGAGCACTTTATTCTTGAAATCTGGTGTATATTGATTATTGAGAGTATATATTTTTTGTTTGAATTGGTTCGAATTCAAATACTATATGCTTTATTTTTTATATACGTAATCATTACTTACCAGATTCAAGAAGAAACAACGCTCATTTTTGACTAGATGTCAAGATGGGATCCCGATGACCCAGAATGAAGATCTATATGTAGTTCGTTTGGCACACAAAATCAATCGCATTTATTACGTGTGAACAAATTCATGGGCGTCACGTTTAGTTCAGAGCCAGGTAATAGCACGGTAGAAGATATGGCAGGTATATGTAATATCTCTGAAGGCTACTCAACTTTATTGAGCTTCAAGCAATGCATGCGAGTCAAGCTAGAAGTGGCCGCCAAGCTCGTGTCTGTGTATATAACCCATGTGTATTCACCGGTTGTGGATTACACTGGCTTGCGATCGCTGGTTTACAGTGCACTTCGTCCAAAAGATACCCTGGTGAACAATAGTGAAGAAATAGACATAATTGTGAAAGCTGGATGGCGAATTTTCTCAAATAAAGAGAAAGATACACTCAATACACAAGAAATGCTTGGTGTCATGATACTTTTAGCAGATTCGCCTTGGGATCGGCGTCTGTATCTATTGTTCGAGCTTTTTAAGTGTATGGGTACGGAGGAGATGCTCCATGCTGACATTCAACTGGCAGCACACGCTTGCGCAAATGGGTTGTTCAAATTATGGCAAAGCGCTCCATGGGAATATAGTGATTTTAAATCTCTTACTGAAGCTATTGCGGATCACGCATACTTGAAAATGGAGAAATCTTTGGACGATAGCGTTACATGGGAAAAGTTTCGCATTTGGGCCTTAGATCGTTTTAAAGACTCACGAACTGTTGCCACTCAACAGGCCCTTAGAAACATATACGAATCGGCCTACCAATAATGACCTATTTATGAACATAGTATGTGTTGGAACTATATTTGTAAAAATGACAAATAACATATGAAAGAACAAAGTATATCATTATATCAATTTAACAATTAATTTCTTCCTCCAAATCCGAGCATTCGACCGAGGCTTCTTATCACAGAGCCAGAGCGGGATGCGCTGGTAGCTCGCCGGTTGTTGGTAGATTCAGGTGCGTTCTCTGCGCTATCAAGGGAGTCTGAGGAATCTGAAGTTAGCATGCTTATATGCGCAGAACGAGAATTTTCAGAGCTAAGACTGGTGTCGGCATTATTTAAAGCATCCCGCGCTGCGAATACATGTCCTGCATCTAGATTCTGGTTGACAGCACTGTTACTTGTATTTCCGCTGTCACCAGCGCTTGCATTTGTTGTCGCACTTCCATTTTCATTAGCACTTGCAGTATGATTTTCCTGATCTGCCGCTATTGGCTGACGTGAATTAATTACAGAATTTAGCGAAGATAGTGCATGCGACAGATTATTTCTGTTTTCTCCACTCATCTGCAGCAAATCTCTTGGACTTAAAATTGACAACGTTATGTCCAGATGCCCGTTTGAGCCTAATGAAGACAAGGCGGAGCCCAAGCCACTTCTATTCACTATAGGCTGACGGAAAGCACGTTCAGGTTCAGGGGACGGTGGCCGTGGACGTAATAATGATGCCAGAGCCATTTCCTGCGGGGAAGCTCCAGGCCGAAAAGGGTTTAAAACTGGCGGCTCATCACTGTTTCTTTCGCCAGAACTTGTAGCGCCAAACAGAGTGTGATCGGCAGAGTTCCGCAAGTGAGGCGCATAATCCGTCATGAGTCGTCCCATGCGATCTAATAGCGGACACAAGTCATTGGACAATTCCGCAAGACGAATGGCATTGGCATCAGGAGCATCTCCTGGTGTTGTAGGAATAAAAGATCCCACGGGAGATGACCATGGTGAATGTCGAGCAGGTGCAGCTTGAGCTTGTTGTTGCATGGAAATAGGAGTGGGACTCGTTGGAGAAGATGTCGATACGGAGGTGCGCGTCTGACTGGAATCCACACTTGCTGCGGGACCAGTCCTGTCTACTATCGAGGACATAACGGTAGATCTTTCAACAATACTAGCTGCTTCATCTACAATGGGTTGCATTAGGCGCAACATGCGAGCTAATTCAGGGAGTACCAGTCGATGATCTGGTTCTCCAACCCTCGGCGCGCTCGCAAGTCGGGTAACAGGTTCAGGCGAGAGCAAATTTCTTCCAGAGACTGTCGTATGCCTCGTCATGGAACGAAAGGGTGCCACTCGAGGTGATTCAAAAGGCAACCACTCATCCCAGCGCGGTGGCCATCCATTGTAGTGTACAAAAATTCGTCTCCCAAGCACATCGACATCAAGAACGGTGGCTTCCAGCCATTGTGCCACAGTATCTTTCACATCCAGCCACTGCCCTTGGAAATACTGAATCGAATTGTTCCAGCTAGGCGTTCTCCTTTCCTCGTGCTCAAACATATTGTTAACAGAGGGAATGCTTTCATTATCTTCCACAACTTCAAGACCCCCCTCCGATACTGATGCTCTTGCATGTGATGGTGTAATGCTCATCGCAGTAAACCCTAAACTCTGAAGAGATTCTGATCCATTTCGCCCACTTTCTCTTCCTCCCGTCACAGATAAAAGCGTATGCATAGAAAGAAGACCTTGCCATATTGGCTCTAATGATTCGAAGTCTTGATTCAGTTGCGTAGTGGATGAACCTGTTACCCTAGCACTAGGTGTTCCTCTTAAGCTCTGTCCAAAAATATATTCCAAAATTGGAGAGGAAACATTTGTTGCAGCACTTTCGGTGCCTGTCGAGCGTTCTGCGTTATTAGAGTTGCCGCTTTGTGGAGACATAGCCCCCTGTTGTAACTCTCTGTAGTTTTCCGGTCGTGCAACCATGTGGACAGTACTTCCCGAGGAAATGTTATAAGATTCGACGGTATGATTATCTTCTAACACTCTTCCTCGATAAATAAGCCGCTGTCGATCTTCTGGTACCGCAGTCTTCCCTTTCAATAATAACTTCAGGTCGCATATCAATGATCCTGGAGGTATGAGAGCACTGTGCACTTTACTATCCATAGTTTTCACGTTTATTTCCAAAGGGCCTACATCATTTTGGCCTTCTGACATCGTTTATTGCGGATGCGAGGCTTCGATTTCGAGAACTCGGATGATAGGATTCGTCTAATGTATCTGAATTACAACAATAGCGTAGCTCGCATATATTAAATGACAACTATGATACCAGGATGCTTGTTTTCAACTGGTTTTTTCGTTGTGTATCTACGCAGCACGTTGAAGGGACTGTGTTAAGACAAGACTCATGAGAATGGTTCCCACCCACGTGGTCCACAACGAGTTCACTTATTTGTCTTAATTTATCGTGCGAATAGTCTCTCAACTGTCATTAATCAATACATAATCTGGTTTTTAATAAAATTTTGTCTTAAATTTTAGATTTAAAGTACTAAATTGAAGCATGACTTATATTTTACGAGTGCGACTTTACCGTCAACAATCTCAACAGCAATCTCATTGATCTGACCATTCGACGCGTTAAAGATGAGTCGTAGTTCTGAATCATCATCGGAATCGTCAGTTGGATCGGATTCCGAGGAGGATGATTTTATGGCGCGCATTGCAAGAGCTGCAGACGGAACTTCAGATGAAGATAGTTCAGGCAGTGAACAAAGCCAAAGCGACGATTCTTCAAGTCGTAAACCGACTCGAAAGGCAAAAAATACGACACTATCCGTGTCTGAAAGCTCAGACTCGGATGGCTTTTCTGACACAGAAATGAATGCCGTCGCAGTAGATGAGCTTCGAGTGGATCCCTACGAGAAAAGTATGTCGGAGAACATCATGGACGTCTTTGAAAGCGAAACTACGTCGAAAATGGGCGTTGAATTAAGGCTCCGTAGGTCAAGCATAGCACGTCGGGGTAATAATAAGATGAATTTCCAAACTCCGATTCGAACAGGTTATACTGTTGAATCAAGCTACAACGAGAGCGTAGATACCACAAAATATAATGGTGATAATACTGCAGATATTGATGACGACAACTTATATGCAATTGATGAAACACGAGATACTAGTCCCCAGGAAGAGAAAGATCAGGAATCTACGTCTCCGACGAATGTTGGGGGATTGACTACAAAAGGTGTGTCATTGTCAACCTTACAGAAGATTCGTAACATTGCTAACGAACTGCGTAAAGGAATGACTACCGCAGAAGTAGTGGAAGATATCATTAAGCCTATAACAAAATTATTCAAGTGCTCATTCGTGCATTTCTTATCGAATACCAACGGAAAGTCGCCTCCCGATATTGGCTTCAGTCCTGGGAGATTTTCCAAGTCAAGTTATGGTCCTGGAAACATTTATATTTCTCATGCTTGGGATTACAAATTTGAAGACTTGGTAAATTCTTTGGAAGGGGCCGAAGATTCTCAAAATAAAAGTAAAGATTCTGGGATGTTGTCTATGTTACTGGATCGACGTCAGCAAAACTATTATTGGATTGATGTGTTCTGTATGAATCAATGGAAGCCCATTTGCACAGCTACCAAGTGTCCCTCGATGAATTGGTTTCGAAATTCATTGCCAAATTTGATAAAACACATAGGTACATTTTGCTTGATAATGGTGCCTTGGAATGAACCGATAGTTCTGCATCGGTTGTGGTGCCTCTACGAAATGGCAGCGTGCTATATGGTGTCGGTCAACATAAATGTTCGTCTCAGTAAAAATCGTCATAGAATGTTTATTGCTATGATGCGTGAGCATTATGAAGAGTGCTACCGTGTGATTGGCACTTTTGAAGTGAATGCGCTCGAGAGCACTGCAAAATCTGACCCTGCCATTGAGTGCATGCTAGACTATTTGGATGAAGTTGCCAATGTAGCCAAAGCTAAGGAAGTAGTCCCCCCCGCTAGTATCAACGGACTTCTTAAAGGGCTGCTTTTTCACTGGTTGGACCGCCAGGCCATAGTCTTTTACGAGTCAGAAGAAATGCGATTCCGAGCGGAGGCTACGCGTCACCAGGAAAAACAGGTCTCAAGATTTAACCAGAAAATTCAGAGAAGTTTATGCTGCAATGCATTCAAATGTGCTGAATATTATGATGAGACTGCGCACATAAAAAAGCTGTATCTCTGCTCAATAGAAGTGTCTCAAGCTCTTGCTCGGCTGTATGTACAGACACACAATTTTCCAGCAGCTGAGCGAAAGTATGCATTTTGTGTGGAAGAGGCTAAGCAGAGACTTGGACCTAGCCATGTCTCGACTCTCACGCTTATGGGAAATCTGGCAGTGGTTCAGAAAAAGATGGGAAATTTCGAGGAGGCCGAAAAGCTAATGAGAGTGACAATGGCTAAAAAGGAACTGACACTTGGCAAAACGCACTCTTCCTATTTATCCACCATGATTAATCTCTCTCTCCTGTTGAAAGCGCGAGGGAAACTGGACGAAGCAAGACAGTTTGCAACAAAGGTTGTCTCAATACAAGAGGACTTATATGGCGAGAATGATGACGCGACGCTGCAGTCAGTTGAGTTCCTGGCGTCAGTTCTCTTAGAACTTAAATTCTTTGATGGAACCTTGATTTTACTCAAGCGAATATTAACAGCAAAGACATTGAAGTTAGGTAAAAAGCATCGTGAGGTTCACGCGGCATTAGAAACCGTAGGTGATGTGTATATTTGTCAACAGAAATGGACGGAGGCATCAGAAATGTACTCCAAAGCATGTTTCGCTCGGGAGAGCAGTTATGGTGGTTGCGATCCAGCGACTTTGAATTGCTACAGTCGATACGGAAAAGTCCAAGAATATTTAAATGATTGGGATAAAGCGGAAGAGCTTTACAATAAGCTTTTGAATGAAACAAAGAAGGTTATGGGCAGCAATCACTTCGGCGTGTTTCAGACACGGGATAAACTCTTAGGAGTATACATGAAATCAAAGAAAAAAACTATTGAAGATATCATTGTGTCCTATCATGAGCTACTCGACGATACAATCCAGTGCTTAGGGCCGATGGATCCCTTAGTCCACACGATCACGCAACATTTAGCGGAGGCTTTGGTCGCTGCCAATCGTTACAAAGATGCCATCGTCTACTATCGAAAAGCGTATTTGAACCGCAAGAAAGTATTTGGAGAAGATGATGTGTATACACTGCTTGCTATGCAAGGACTTGCTCTAGCTTTAGCCTTTGTAAAAGAGTTTCGGGAGGCGTACGATTTATTTAAGGATCTAATCTCCAGATTCGATCGGCATCCCAAATTCGGACCGGCGAGCAGCAAAGTAATCGATTGTGTCATCAGCTTTATTGAAGTGTGTAAGATTAGCGGTGATGTTGAAAGCGCAGAAGCGCTAATGAGAAGATTGCTTGAGCATTATCAGTCCAAAGAAGGATACGATCCCGTGAAGGCTATGGGCGTGATCGCGGATTTGAAAAAAGCATACACACAACGCATTTAGGTGCCTATAAATTTATACAATACGCTTTATATTTTATACATATAAATTACTAGATCAGTCATCCTTTCTTTTTAGCTGCAAGTCAAGCATCGCCAAAATCTTCCTCGCCATTTGGTCTTTCGCTCTCTCTACTCTTTTACGCTCCGCAGCTGCTAGAGTTTCATTTCGCCTGAGCTCAGCAGCAGCATCATTACTATCGAATGCATGCGACTCATCTAACTCCAAATTATCTGTCAAAATGCCACTTTGCAGAAGTTTTGGCTGGATGGGGCTTTCGACTTCTTCGGGAGCGAGAGAGAATGAAACTACCAGCGCGCCACTGGGGGTCAGTCCTTTCCCAACCATACGCACCTCAGTGCCCGGAAGCGTAGTTTTACCGATGCGATCAATTTTCATAATGGATGCATTTCCAGGGAGAAAACTAGTATTTGAAGATAGTTCGAAACCATACAGAGCACTCCAAGGGCTAAGCTCGACACTCAGGACGATGTCGCCATTCGCGTTTGCTACGAAGTTTTCCGTGCGCACAGCATCTACGCGCAAATACATGTCCCCAATAACTACCTTTTTGTTTTGATAGAGTTCATGGCCCATTCCTTTAAATGCTTGCTTGAAACCAGGTCGTATCTGATGTGGAAGCAAATTCACATCGATATTTTCGTCTCGATGAGTATAAATTGAATCATGGCAAAGCTGGGATCCCATTCCCGCACCCAGGCAGCGAGGACACGGCATAATTGTACTTGCAATAACACTGCTAAATAAACTCCTTTTACTAGACTTTTTAAATTCACGCTCTGTACTGGATTTTGATACTACACTACCTGTGCCTCGACAGAAAGGACATTCTGCTACCTTGCATTCTTTACGAATTACTGTGCGGCGAAATCGGAATGAAAACGAAGAACCACTATGAGCTTCTTCCAGTGTGAATACCCGGCCGAATTCTATGTCCGGGGCGATGTCTTGACCCCAATGATAGTGCCTTTCCATGGTCATACTCAACGCACCTGAACCTATATTCCAATTTGCTGTTATATTTGTATTTATTTGGGCCCAAGTTTTCACAAAGTGCACAATTATATGGAGCATCAACGTAAGCATATACAATTGATTGAACATTTTGCGTTACACGGAACTTAAGATACAAGGAGTTTTTTCATTATTATTTGGTTTGAGAATTCCTGTATTTATAATTTAACAAACTTATCTTTGAGAAATACAGTATTAAAAATATTACGCGTAAATTCAAAACAAAAGATCAAAGAGCTTGTTTCATGTGGAACTTACCCAAACTTCATGACATGGACAAGCCAAAATACGAAAACGAAAACATGAGAAACTCTTTCTTCGAAAAATTGTCCATTTTAGCACTAGTGACTAAATTGCTGATAGCAAGTATATCGTTCTCGTGTATGGAGCTTTAAATATTAAAATAATACGAAGAGAATCACCTGCATTTTATACCTGGAGTGCTGAAGTTGCC